>Ga0116227_10000203_pt1 | contig 104422 bp, 81 predicted proteins | sample S1TSphgellanicum_FD_89693 | JGI IMG/M metagenome (GOLD analysis project Ga0116227, IMG submission 89693) | Host-associated microbial communities from peat moss isolated from Minnesota, USA - S1T2_Fb - Sphagnum magellanicum MG | ecosystem: Host-associated > Plants > Peat moss > Unclassified... | reverse complement strand
TTATAAAAAAAATAAAAAAAAAAGGGGATTTTAGGGGTTGGAGGGGGAAAAATTTAAAAATTTGAACAAAAACAAAAACCCACAAAAAAAAAAAAAAAAAAATTAATTCAAAAAACCTTAACCTTAAACCTTAGAAACAAGATCACACAATAAAATGCAATTATTGCAAATAAGACTAACTTTTTTTCCGGTATTGCAATGAAAAATAATTTCACAAAAGAATCTTGTGCCTTCCATCAAATGATGAACGAGGTAGGTATAATTAAATTTAAAAAAATTGTAAAAATTTTCTAAATCAATTTAATGAAGTCTAATTTATGTAAATTCTAAAATAATTTAACCTACCACTTTTAGATCAAAATTCCCAATTTGTTTTGGGAGGGATCTCATCACTTGGATTGGACACAATCTCCATGACCAACTCTAAACTACATTGACTACTTGTTTCATCAACTCTGGGTTCCCCACTTGCCAATTCTGATGTAACAACATTTTGCTTTTAAACTTCCTGATCACAATAAACCTTTTTCAATTTCCTTTTTCTACCCATTGCAATCCTACATATCCAAACAAAAACTTTAATAAACAAACATATTGAATCTTTTATATTTTTCAAAGGACCAAAAGCTTAGGAGTGACTTGTTCTCCCTTTGAAAGGAGCACCAACAGAGCCAATGACGATAGGCCAAAAAAAAGAATGACGACATGAAAAAAAAACACACACAAAGATGACGACATTGTTGTTGTCACCTTCCTTGCAACAAAAGAAGGATAAAAAAAGACGATGGCATTGATACAATAGAAGAAGATAATGGCACCATTGTCGTCACCTTTTTTGTAGCAAAAGAGGACAAAAAAAGACAATGGCATTGCTATGACAGAACAAGACAACGACACCATTGCCTTTGCCTTCTTCATAACAAAAGAAAGATAGAAGAAGATGACGACATTGCTACCATCGCCTTTTTCGCAACAAAAGAACTTCAAAAGAAGATGACAACATTACTATCATTGCCTTCTTTGCAACAAAAGAAGGATAAATAAAAATGATGGCACCATTGTTGTTGCCTTCTTCATAGCAAAAGAAGGACCAAAAAAAATGACAACATTGTTGTTGTCGCATTTTTGGCAACAAAAGGACATAAAAAGATGACCACAATGTTGTCTTCTTCTTCTTTTCAAACAAAAAGAAGAAGAAGACAATGGCACCACTATTGTCACCTTATTTGCAACAAAAGAAGGACAAAAGAAATCAAAAAGGAGGAGAAGGGAAGGAGCTCAAATTGAAGCTCCCACTTCTACCACTGGGTTGAAGTTCCTCTTGCCTTGCATCTCCACTTTCCTAAGTTCCCTTGCCTTGTGTCTCCATGTTCCTAAGCTCCTCTTGCCTTGTGTCTCCATGTTTTTAAGTTCGCCTTGAAGTTCTAAATTACTCAAGCTTTCCCAAGCTCTAAAGATGGAGGTGAGTGCAAAATGAGGTGGATAAGGAGGGATTTACATGATGAAGGAGGTAGGTGGGTTGGTAGGAAAAGAGGTAGTAGGTAGGTTGGGAGTAGGTAGGAGCTTCCCCAAAAAAACTTGGGGTTAAGGGTGGGCCAAAAAACTATCACAAAAAGAAAAAAAACTAAACTAGAGAAAAAAAAACTAAAATAAAATAATATCAAATAAACTGACCTTTGGGGGATAGTTTCATCCTATCCATGAAATCCTAGAATGAGATTTTTTAGAATGAGATTTTTTGGATGGTGCAATGGTGGGTGCTAGTTTACTCTAGCTTGAAATTAACACTTAAACAATTCATTCCATTTAGCTTTCCATAAATGAAGAAGCAGAGGACCTAAATCTTTGACCAATTATCAACTTATTGACACAGTTCACTTTAATAGCTTAATTAAGCATAATTGTTGTTCAAACCACAATTTTCCCAATACCTCTAGCAATGGTGGCTCCAACTAAAAATATATTAAGAATTCAACTACCTTTATATCGGGATGGTGATGATCCAACTTCACATTTTCAACAATTGACCAAAGTGTGTGTGACTAATGGGGAAAATATTGATGCACATAAATTATAATATTTTAAAAATTCATTAAAGAAAATACTAGTCAATTGGTTTGATAGGTATGAGAGGACAAACCCGACTACGACATGGGCAAATGTCCAATGAACATTTATAGCACGATTTAATGTTGTGTGAAGTGAAGGGCAAGCAATTGCTACTTTAAAAGTATTAAGCAAAAGAAATATGAAACTATGAAATACCACTCTAATAGATTTTTGCAACAATGCCAAATTGCTCATATGATATGTATTTACAAGAAACATTTCATGAAGGTTACATACCAAGTTAAAATTGGCAATCTTGGGAATGCTTAGGGGAACTATAATTCAAGTAGCAAACTCAACAAAAATGATCTGAGAAGAAATATGAAACAATGGAAGACTACTATGATAGAAAAAAAAAAAGGGGGGGCACAAAAAGTGCATCCAAACATTTACTTAAGAGATGTGTACTACCTAAATTTTTATAATGAGGATCATTATATTAAAAAATGCCAACTATTAAAAGAAATTGCACTTTACACAGGAGTTATCAACATAATATAAATCAATGCCCTAGGAGAATGTTGGGAGGCCCATTGCCCTTGTAAAGAATTGTAACAAATGTAGTTCAAGCAAAAGAATCTATAGCTTTAGAGAAGAAGCAAGAGAACTATTTGAAGTCAAGTAACCATAATAGATTTGATAATAAGGAATTTGATCAAAGGTCTGGAGGACAAAGATGGCAAAATAACCAATTTTTTGAAAGATGAAGGTGGGTGATTTTATCAAAACACTTATAATTGCAATGGTTAAAATATGTGATAATTATCAATATAACTACAATTGAAACATGTATAACTAAGTTAAGTACAAACAAGACCTAGGGGATTTTGGTGAAGCAGTGACCTAAGATGTTTTTTCTGCAGAAAGGAGGGCCATATATGCAAGGATTGCCCAACATGGAAGCAAATCTTTCCATATATCATTTCAGTCCATTTAGATATCCAAATTAAATGAAATAGAAAGAGAGGAGAAGATCTTTAACTGAAATAGAGCAGGGCTACTTGTACTTTGTTGCTTGTAATTGCAGAAATGGCTAGTCTGAAGATAATATTGTTTTTAGTCTCATTTCATCTCCAGATTCCTCCCTAAAATTCATTAGTTGCATGAACTTTGTTCCTGTTGATGGCATGTCCAGATTGTAAGTTGCATTGGTTTTATACAAAGCTTTGGTTGAAGATTGGTTTCTTTCAGGAAGGAATGTAATAATGAAACATTCTAAGACCGTGAATGAAGTAGATAAGTTAAAAGCAAGTAAGAGAGATGATTCCTCAAATGTCCAATTTTGTCAATTTGTGGCCTCTTGCTAGACTTGCTCATTTTGTGCAACCAAATCCAAATATGGACCTACAGTGAACTTGCAGTAAGTAACAACTGAATCATAATATTGAGCTCTGAAGTAGAAAAAAATGCCAGACGTTAAATACCTCTTAACAAGCATTGTTTGGTGAACTTTCGAGCTTGTCTTTTTGCATCCTGTGCGATTCTACGTTGTGCATGTGTTCTACAAAAAGAACATTATTTAATTTGTTCTGTTGTCCCAAGCTGAATTCCAACCTAACAACCTCCACTTTGCTCTTGAGGGAAAAAGGTGTCAACCAGCAGCAAAGAATTGAGCACAAACAAAGAACACACTTTTCTTTTATTTAATATATACACATATGCAAACCCTATGATAGAAACCAGGCATCTGAGCACTGTCCGTCACTTTTTGTGCCTCGCAGTGCTCATTAGGGGGTGTTTAGCATCTTCTGAAAAAAACTTAGAGCCATTTGGGGAAGTCTTGGCTTTAATCTAGTGAAGCAGATGAGGCAAAAAGTTGTTGGCAATCATTCTTCCAAATCCTCTGCAAAAGCTCTCCAAGTTCAGGACACAGGAGAGGAAACTCCTTCTGAGAGACAAAAAAGCTCAGTAAGCACTTTGGGGGCCTTGGGTATCTTCACAACCATGGATTCTTTGAGTTTTAAGGGACTGACTGCGGACAACTGAGGATCTTGGCTTAAAAAGAATGCAGAGAAGAGCCCGATCTCTGAGCCCCATTCTCTCCCCACCATTCCCAAGGATTTAGGGTTTAGGTGAAAAAAGGCCAAACTGACTAACTTCTTTGGCGAGCAAGCAATGCTGCCAAGGATTTGAACTTTCTCTCATGGTGTTGCGGGGGATTAAACTGCTAGTAGAGTGCTGATAGAGAGAAGAAATGACTTTGATATCTGATTTCGAGGGTTTTAAAAACTATTCTCCATGGGAAACCATGACCCACAGCATGTGCATATCCTTGGGTCCGGTTGATAAGTAGACAGCAGTTTTGCTTCAGAATCCATCAGAGCTCATCTGGCTTTTTTTGTCTACTTTCACCAACTTTTGTCTTGGCAATTGCAGACTTTAAAGGTTTGTTGGCATCAAAACAAACAGGAAAGTGCAAATGTTTGGATGAACTGTCTTACACAGCAATATAACTCTATGACAAAATGTGAACCACATGGCACAAACAAACAAACAAACAAACAAATAGCAACACCCCTTTTCACTTCCACTAAGGCTCAATAACACCCAAAAATTCAGCTTTTAGCTCCGAAAGCCTTTTCTAGCAATGTAAAGGACTGTGCTTATTGGGAACACTAGAAAAAGACAAACAACAGTACAAGTTGAATCCAGGTTCATGGGTACACACATGCCATGTTGCTTTACTCATTCTCCTGGCATCTGCAAAGTACCCTTAAAAGGTACTATGGACTCTCGTTTTTGGTACCTAGGAGCGTGTGCATCGGGTCTACCAAGGCTGGTCTAAGCACAACCAATGTGTCCACCCTCTAGAGCATAACCAATGTGTCAACAGTTGATTTGCAGCATTGGTAAAATGCACATTCCTACTATATGTCTGCTATATTTTTTTCTTCTTTTAAGTTTTAACTATGAGTAGCATTTCATGACATAATGGAACAAGCAAGCAGACCAGCACCAGTCTCACCTAGGAAAAAAAAACCTACAAAAGTACAGGAATAAGACACCAAACCTGTCATTGGGGCTGTCATTGTATTAGTAGGTAAGATCAGGAAGTACCCTTTTAATAAGATTGTCTGTGCTTGCAACCTATACTTTGTCACTTCCTAATTCTTGAAAGACATTCATAAACTAAGGGAAAGACATTCATAAGCATACCTTGGGGGGCACATATGACAAACAATCTATGTGTATTATTATAATCTGCATGCACTTTTTTTTAAAGAACTGTCTGCAACTCTTCCTGTCTTCTTCCATGACTCAGTTTTAAGCCTCCAGGGAAAAAAACAACAGCTCCTTTCTTATATATCCCCCTATCTTCGGCAACAACTACCCTACTCCCCCTCTCTTCACAAGCTTTCTGAACAACTACTTCATTTGCCTTGATTCTGCAATCATACATAAACTCCCCAACTTTCTTCATGTTCCCGAATCCCAAAATTCTTTGAAGGTTGGTAGCACAATTCCATCCGCAGCAACTTTCTCTCCTTTGGAAGGACACTCCCATTCTTCAACCTGGTCTAATGCCAACTCTTGCTTCTAAGATGTGGATGGGAGGGAGACATACATATGAAGGCTCAAATCATTGGCATCCTCCACTATATTATGACTTACATTTTATTAAGCTGATGAAATCAACTCTGTTGGGTGGGGATTGGACCATTCCCCATAAAATAGGACAAAGATTATTGAGGGAAATCTGGTGAGAGATAGAGCTATAATGGCGCAGCCGGACCCTCATTCTTGAACCAAGGATAATGGTCATACAATATAGTAGTATATTGTGGCTCATATTAACTAGTTGTGGGGACCCAAAGTTCAATTTTCTTTTCTTTTATGATGGGCATCTTTGATTGGCCCATCACAAAAACATTAACCAAGCTTAGTAGCTTGGCAGCTTAAACACATGTTTTGCACATAATTAATTGAATTTGAAGATTTCATGTGGAAATCAAAATACTGTTGAATATTCTAAAAGATCCTCTATTTTTCCTTTACAAATTTTTATTCTTAAAAGAAGTAGCCTATCATTTGAAAACTTTAACATTTTTACAAAATAATGTAGATGGTATTGGAGCTGTCAAGATACTACAAAACGTTAAAATCTTCTCCTTTGAGCTAAATATATAGGTTAGAAGAGTAGAACTCAGGGCAAAGCATATGGGATAAAGTGAGTCAGCTATTGTAGTTACTCTATGTTTTTGGACACTACAGTGAGCGCCTTTGATTCAACATGCTACACATGCTAGCAGCTCCTTTGACTTATTGAAATCAAACTCTTCCCCATATCTCACACCCACCCTGAAACCTCCCCCACAAGGAAAAACTCACATCTCACACCCCAAACCTCTCCCCCTCAGAATTTTTTTAAAAGAACAAGTCTTCTTATTGGGATTGCCAAAAAGTTCTATCCCTCCCTCTGTTCTTTACTATTTTCTGTCTAGGCTATTGGTAGGGAGTATCAGTTATATTGGTAGAGGATACTGGTCATGCATCCACCTCCTCCACCATACTAGGTGAGAGTGAATCTAACATTGTGGGTCAGTGCTGGGCAAATTGGTACTCACACTCTCGTGGAGTCAGGTACTAGTGTAAGCAAGAAGGGGGCACATAGAAAAAAATTCTTAACAGCCAATGAAACAGGACAGCAGGCAGTTTTGGGAGACACCCCCAAAACTAATTAATATAATTAACACTAGGTACTAACTACTAACAGTTGGTACCTGAGGTGCAGCATCCATTGTCCCTCCTTTGATGTGGGCTTGGAGCTTGGACTCAGTAAAACTAACGTGGTCAGATCTGATAGAAACCCACACTTATTTCATGGGATTTTGGACCCAATAGGACTAATAAACTCTTAAGTGTCAATTTCACGCACCAGAACTCAACCTCAAATGTCTAAGAGCAGCAGCAGCAAAAATAATTGCCCATGCATGATACTGTGGATGAAGTATAGTCTTGAAATATCATGAAACTGAACTGGAGTTTGGAACTGTAAACATGCACATGATATGTGATCTCAAAAAGGGCCAACAAAAGACATTGACTACTTTTCATTGATCAACCACAATGATTGGCCTAGGTGGTGGCACTTAAATAGTGTATCCATTTGTTATCCATTTTGTCATGTTTATGAGTAGTACGAGGAATTAATTAACACTATATGTTAAAATGTGGTAAACATTACTAGAAGCCCAAAAAGGGATGTGGGTGGAGATGCTTTATGGGGACCAAAAGTGTCCTTTTTACAATATATCTTATAGAGGGTAAGTGACATGCCTTTCCCGGCGAGGCCCAATGTGGGCTTGCTTGGTTGGGTCCCATGCCAGGACCGCCATGGGGCAGCCCTCTTGGCCAAATGGGTTTGTGATTAAATGTTGAACTAGGTTTGATTCCTGGTTTGGCATGCTTGTGTAGGACACATAGATGTGTTGTGAGCAAATGGGTGGGTCATGGGTCAAGCAAAGAGGCTTGCTCAACTAAGTGTCCAAGTTAAAACATGGTTGGACTATTGGACAAGACTTGAGTTTTTGGCCACAGAAGTCCTGGACCATCACGGAAATCTGTGGCAGGTTAAGTTCAGTGTTGTGTGCGGAAGTGTAAATAGGTGTGTAAAATTGTGTAAGTGTAAATCTCTTTACACTTACATTTACATGTGTCTAAGTGTAAATGAGGTACAAAACACTTACCCAGCTATGTACAAAAGAAAACATTGGCCATGTAAATATAAGTGTGAAAAAAGGGTAACTCTAGGATTTAGCTTTTTGCAAGTTTTTTGAAGTTGTGTAGTGCACTGCCCACCATAGCCATTGCTCATTGCAAGCTCAGGAGCTTGCTTTGCTTATGAGTCTCCCATTTTTCATTCACACTCTTATTTTACATTTAGATAACATAAAATAACATAAGTGTTAACGTAAATTAAAGTCTAAGTACAAAATAATTCAAAAATTTGTAAATATAAATAATGAAAAATAATGAAAAAATAACAATGTAAAACAATGCAAAAAAAAAAATGTAAGTGTGAAAAAACTGTAAAACAATGTAAGTGTAAACATTTGACACTTACACTTATATGTCACTTCCTATACACTTACACTTGCACTTATACTTTTCTAAACAAATTTTATACACTTACACAACATGTAGAAAGTATGTCAAATAGATTTACACTTACACACAATGTAAATCTATAAACATTTACACACACAACATTGGTTAAGTCTCACCCATTGGGGTAAGAATTAATCAAAGTGTGAGAATTGGTTTGTGAATTGGCTTGTAGATGAGGAGACTAACTTGGGTGTGGTTTGGCCATGTGCAAGTAATTCAAGAACATGATTTGGAGTTGTGGGCATAAAGGAACGTTGAGGCGAGTTTGAGAATGACAAGTGGTATTAAAACAAACCTTTGAAGACTTAGGATGGCAGGCACATGAAAACCGGTCAAATAGACAATTTCAAACCCCAAGCCAAATCTAAATCCAAAAAGGAAAGGAAAGAAAGTCAACAAAAGCCAAGGTGGTTTGCTTGTTAACTCAAGCGACAACAAGGCCAATGCTTCATTTAGACGTCATTGTGATGATTCCAAAAGACCTAGACTTGTTGCAAATCGTAATGGATGAAACAAAATTGAATTCCCTTCTTAAGGCTACTAAAGGGAATTTTTTTGGCAAAACAAGGCCAAACCAAAACTCTTTTTTAAAGGACAAAGGCAAATCTTAGCCAAGAAGAAGGCTAAAATAAATAAATAAATAAATAACTTTAAAGTTGGCTCAGATTCCTCAACTAAAGATTATTTGTTGGTCCCATTAGAGTTTTCGCCAAAAAGGCACCAATGCAACACCCTTCAAAGGAATATTATGGATGAATAGACAGTCCAAGTTTTGGAGCAAACGAAGGAAGCAATGACCCACACCTAATGACAGAGGTAGTGGAAGAACAAGAAAAATAATTAGAGCATAAGGTGAACTAAGGCAAGCTATTTGTGATTCTAGGAACACTTCTGATTTTTGTATTCCTTCGATCAAGGGAAGGCATGGTGAAGATGGTAAAAGCCCTCCAAGCCATGGTGTTCCAACATCAAGATATGAATCATGGGTTGATGGTAGCCTTGGTTGAAAAAGGGGTTATGTTGATTCCTCAAAAGGGGATGTTGGCCAAGCCCATCAAAACAAAACAATCGGATTGGTTTATTAGGAAAGAGATGAAGGTGAAGCATTTTTGCTATTAGCTTTTGCAGGTGAATGTCTACATGGAAACTTAATGTTTAATCTCAAATGAAATATACTTCATATTGCTTAATCTTTCTTGTGGGACCATGTGTTAAAATGGTGGAATTTGCAAAAAGAAGTCACCTTGGACTTGATGGAGATTTTGACCGACGAAAAGTTTAAGGTGCAATTGAATGAAATATTCACTTTGCACAATACCAAGTGTTGAAAGATGATATGGAGCTTCTAGAACTTAACTAAAACAATGGTCCAAAGGCCTTCACACATTATGTGCATAAGATTTTAACACAAGACCAAGTTTTATTCCTTTGAAGGAGGAATTCGCAAGGAAATTGGCTTTGTTGCAAGGCCTAAAGTTATGGGTTCAAACATTAGTCTTCTAACAAGGAGACATTACAAAGACTTGCTAGGATTTGATGAAGTTGGTGGAGTGTATGAAGGACAATGGCCATCATCATCGCTAGCAAAAGGAGTCGACAAGTGAAGTCACACACAAAGGTGCAAGACCCAATAATAACAACAAGAGCAGTGGAAAGTAAAAGGGTTTTCTAGTTGCAACGAACACTTGCAACTCATGGTATTTATATGGCCTTGAGTGTTAACAGACAAGTTGCAATAGTTATAGTGGACACCCTATGTTATATATAATATCATATATACAGTGCAACTATATGCAACTTCTTTGCAACTAATCTCCACATAAGATTCTCACACACATTCCAATGTGGTGAACAAAATGCCAATGTGGCTTTTCATCCATTTGTCGACGGATGACATATGTTAATACCTTTTGCAACTTATTTACAACTATTTTACAACTAGTTTGACAAATTTAATCTTAATTATTTCATTCATCCATTTGAACAATGAATTTTGTTCCTATCCTTTGCAACTAACTTACAATTAAAGATGAAATGAAAATAAAAAATTTAGTGACTAATTTGCAACTAAGTGTTTGGGTTTTAAAGCAATTGTATGGTAGTTGATTTTAGTAGTACTAAACAACTAAATTGCAACTTACAATGCAATTATACAAACTTCACACAACCATTATCATGTTGTCCTAATTATAATAGATAATGTTGAATTGCAGTGGACATCACTATTTATAAACATGAAATGAATTTGAAACTTTAAATAGATTTACATTCCATGTTGAAAAATACATTACAAAAGAAATTTAAAAATGATTCTATCAAAAGGTAATCTAACTATGAATATAAATATAATGCCCAAGCTATTTATAACAAACATTTTTCTCTATCTGAACAAAAGGTTAGATCATAAAAATGATGACCCAAAATAATCAAATATTGTCATCTAAAACATTATGTTTCATAAATGATTTTTTTCTCTATTTTTGTTGAAATGGAGCTTGAGCCATGCAATTTTTTCAATCCACCTTATTTGTTTAAAATCTACAATGTTATGATATTTAGTTCCACATGCGAAATGAAATTAGTAGCATGTCATAACATTATAATGTAAAAAATAGTAAATAATCCCTTCAACTTGAATAAAACTAGTTTACAATTATATTACCACTAACATGCAACTTATTTGTCACTAAAATGTAACACTTGATACAAGTTAAACTATAATTTATACACTTGCAAATAGAATAAAATAATGTACAATTTTAGGTACTTTTGAAAGAATCCTACTTTATATACATAATTTTGATGTTGATGGATTGAAACATAATGAAAGTTTGGCCCTATAACATAAAAACAACAAAAGTCATAAAAAATGTTCAAACACAAAACAAGACATATGTAACATGATTATCATTAAAAAATCACCTTTCATAAATCTTTCATCATTATAAGTTCAATTAAACTTGTACGATCAACTTCTAAATAAAATGCAATATATTTTCACATCATTTATTTTAATATATGCAAATAAACAAAAGACCAAGAATCGATACAAACCTTCAACATCCAAAAATAAAAGTAAGAACCTTCAAGATCCAAAAACAAAAACCTTTAACATCTAAGAATAAGAATAAGAACCTTTAACATCTAAGAACAAAAGTAAGAACCTTTAATATCTAAGAGTAAGAGCAAGAACTTTCAACATCCAAAACCAAAAATAAAAACTTTGAACATCCAAGAATAAAAACAATAACCTTTAACATCAAAAAGTAAAAGTAAGAACCTTTAACATCCAAAAGTATGAGCAAGAACATTCAACATTCAAAAGAAACAACGAAAACCTTCAACATTTAAAAACAAAAACAAAAGCCTTGAACCTCTTGATGAGCAAAAACCTTCAACCTCCAAGAGCAAAAACAAAAGCCTTCAACCTCTCTAAGAACAAGAATAAGGCCCTTCAACCTCCAAGAGCAAAAACAAAAGCCTTCAACCTTTCTAAGAACAAAAATAAGACCCTTTAACCTCCAAGAGCAAAAACAAAAGCCCATAAGCATAAACGCACTAAGGTCATTGATGCATTGGAGCAAATTTGTTGATATACTGCCATGTGTCACTTGCTTAAAGGTTTCCCACCCAAATTTCAAATTTTTAAATTTCAAATTTTAAGTTGAAATATAGTTGCATATTAGTTGTAAACAAGTTGAAATGTCATATATATTGGGTGGTGGAAGTGTATACACGTGGCATGATCATATTTGTTACTCAAGGTCGTACATTTGTTGCAAAGTAGTCATTGATTAGTAATTAAATTTATTTTAGTTGTGATGTACTTGTTACATGTGACTAAAGTGTAATTTGTCAACAAAGTCAAACATGGTTGACTACAACCATATGTAGTGCGTACATTGTATTATATAAATATACATCTTGCAACTAATTTGCAACTATAATACAATTCCTTGATTTTTTGATGTGGCATTTTATTTATTAATTTGTCATATTTCCATGGGATAGTTACAATGTAGTTATATATTAGTTATTTTGGAGCTCTAGTTGTAAGGTAGTCTAGTTGTCACGGACACAATTTTTCATAGTGTGTTATTTTTAATTAATTTAGGGAGTTTAAAGCTTTGCCAAAAATGGCGAACCAATTCCTTAAATCTATTTTTCACTCATTTAAAAAAACTTCAAATGTTTTGACAAGCAAATTGTTTAAGTCCCTTCCTCCCTATCAAAAGGTAGACCATAAGATTGAGGTGGCGCCTGGGTTGGCTCCATTGTCTAAAACAACATATAGGTTGAACCAAAAGGAATTTTTAAAAATGCACTAATAAATGACCTCCTAAGGTAGGGTATATCAAACAAAATAAACCACTTTAAGGGGCACCAATCTTGATTATGGATAAAAAGGACAAAAAGTCATGAATTTGCATAGATGATTAGGCCTTGAATAAAATCACAATCAGAAAATATTATCTTTTGTTTCAAATTAACAACCTCTTAGACCAACTCAAAGGAATTAAATATTTTAGTCGAATGGATTTGAAATTGACATATTATGACATCTGTGTTGTGGAAAAGATGGTGATGTGGATTAAATATGGCTCATACATGCTTTTAATCATGCCATTTGGGTTGCGCAATGTTTTTTCAACATTTACAACCTTCATGAATTCCATCTTCCATGATAAGTTGAATGAGTTAATCATTGTGTATATTGATGACATTTTAGTATATTTTAAATTTGTTGAAAAGCATGCAAAACACTTAGAGTCTATTTTGGAAAAAAAAAAGAAAATTTGATTTTTTGCAAATAGAACAAATACTGAATTTGCTTAAGAAAATATGGATTTCCTTCACTACTACAAAATGTGAATGTAGTTCATTAATCCCCATTCACTAGACTAGTGAATTCACTACATCCCCACTAGGTCTTGTTCACTACAACCAGTGAATTCATTCAAAATCTAGTGAAATAATTTGGCATACAAATATACCTTTTGTTGTAGTGCTTGTTTGACCATCTATTGACTTAAGAAAGGATGAGGCCTAATTTAAGGGAAATAGAAGCCATTAAGTGTTAGCATAATTTAATCATTGCCAAAGCATGAAATATTTTTTAGGCCTAACGAACTTTTATAAGATTTTTTCAATTGGCTAAATTTTTCATAGATCTCTTTAAAAAGGGGTTGTCCTTTCACAAGAAGAAATCTTGTCATTTTCCACCCCCACACATTGCAACTATTGTCCAATTTAATTACATTTCAATTACATTTGGCCATTTTAAGTTTGCAAATGGCTTGTTGTACTAATTAATAGTCAATATTATTCATAGTGATTTTGTTCACTATGTTGTTCACTTATGAATATGATTTGGACATTATTTAATTATTTAATAATTTCAAATTGTTGATGTGGAAATTGAGGTAACTTTTAACTTTATTTACATATTGCATTATATGGGTTAGTGATGTTTTTGACATTTCTTTAAAATTATCAACATGGTACATGAGTTGAATTATAAATTTTTAACATGTTGAAATCATTAATTCAGAGTTGCATTTTACATCTACCATAATTTATTAAAACACATGTAACAATTTTAAACCCCACATTTATATTAGAATGAATTAGTGATTTTTTTCACATCTCTTCAATTATCAAAATTGAAACATTCACTTTCAATATATTAAAATCATTATTCACAAATTGCATTTTTCATTTATTATAATATATTAAAACACATGCAACTCAATATTTTGTAATTATATTTGAATGGCTTAATGAATGTTTTCACATTTATGAAATTATCAACATTTTGATATGAATCAAATCATCCATTTTGAACTTATTGAAACCACTATTCAAACGTTCCATATTACATTTATTAATGTATATTGAAACACACATAACAATTTAATGCCTCGTGTTTATACTTGAATGGGTTGGTGAATTTTTTTGCATCTCTTGAACTAATAGCATTTGCACATGAATTGAATCATTCATTTTGAATGTTGTAAAATCCATTACTCATGAGTTGCATTTTACATTCAACACAATTTTTTGAAATGGATGTATAAAAATTTGGGAAATTTCACATTTATATTTGAACAAGTTAGTGATTAAATCAAAATGTTCATGCATGCAAAATCTAAGATGCATGTAGACCTTTAAATTATAAGGTTTTTCATGTATTAAATTCTTGTACATTTATGTAAATTAGAATATATATATATTCCTTAGTTTATTTTAAGCATCGTGGACAGGTTTATTATTATGAATGTTCATGATGCCAGACCAAAAAAACTTCAAAAATAATCCTAATTTTTTCCCTTTTTTATTCGTGTATGAAAAAAAAATAATGTTCAAAAAATGGATTAAAAATTAAAATTAAAATTAAAATTATTATTATCAATATTTTATACTTATTATTTTTATTTTAAAAATAATTTATCAAAAATTTTAAACTTGTTTTATTATAGGTTTATGTTTAAATATTTAGAGATGAATTAACAATTTTCATTTAATAAATAAATAAATAAGTGAATTATAAATGTTGATAATAATAATGACATCGATGAATTTTTTAATCTTTTCATTTTTTCAATTCTGTAATTTTCTTGAAGATCATCCATAAAACAATTTAACCATGTTTTGGCTATAAACCATATTGGAGGTGCAAATTTGTTGAAATATTTATATATTTTTGCTACAAGTTCTAAAACCCATTGTAGAATTATATCATTTAAAAAAAATAAAAATGTAAAAAAAATAAAAAATCTTTCATTGATGTTGACGACCTTTTTTATGTTTGCAAAATGGTGGAAATTCATCACAAAAGAAGTTCAATTTACATCATTAATATTTATTTTAAATTTTCAAAAAAAAAGATATGGTTTATAATGATCTTAAAAATTAAACTTAAAATTTTTCAAATAAATTTGATGTTGGAATTGTTTATGTGTTTAATGTTGAAATTATTATAATCACTTTTAAACTTTTATTGATTAGGAGTAATATTTTTTCATTGAAATTTGTGATCTCAAATTTTTTGGCAATTATTTTTATTGTTTACATTATTTTCTTTTAAATTTTCACTATTTTTTCCATTTTGCCACCTAGTCTTCAAAAAAATTCCAAACTTATATTCATAATTTAAATAAGTATATTTCATTGCTTGTGGACTTTGGTGGAAATCTAATTTATTTTTTTAATGAGCTTTAGTTTATTCATGGACTCGGCGTGGTTTGACCATGTGTAGGTAGTTTAAGAACATGAATTTGGAGTTGTGGGTGCATGAAGGGAGCCTTGAGGCGAGTTCAAGTATGAGAATAAGTCCTTTCCTAAACAAAACATTCTTGAAATGCACATATTCTTTGTGTTGGACATAAATTTTTTTTATGGTTCTTCTTATCTAGAAGGCATTTTTAGCGTAAACCCATGGTTAAATTTGCAAACGAAATAGGCTAATAAATAACAAGAGGGACCTTATGGACTTAAAAACATGTAGTTGAAAATAAGTTTGGAAATTTCAAAGGTTAATTAAAAAACAACTAGACCTTTCTAACACAGATTAAATTTAAAAACTAATACATCACAAACTTGCATATAGCACATGGAGATGATACTTTTGTGTTGTGAGTTAGATTATTCACACATTTACATTTTGGTTTTCATGGGGGCTACAAATTTGAAAAATAGTCGCATAAGCAACCATTTGTAGTTGTGACATTTAATCACACATAGTCGCACATGGAATGGTTGCAAACGACAAGATTTCTACTAGTGATATAAAGGGGAGCTTATTAGATGTATATGAAAACTCCATATTCTTTAAGTGCACACAAGTTTTCCCTTTGAACACATTTGGATTTACACATTAGATGGTTCATTATTCACAAGTCTTAATGAAAGAATACAAAAAACACTATGAAAAATTGTGTCCGTTGAAACCACATTACCTTGCAATTAGAGTTCAAAAAACAATTTGTATACAACTATTGTGCAACTATCCCTTGGGTATTATAACTACTATGCAATTATCCCTTTGAAAATATGGGGAATTCATCAATAACTTGTCATGTCAAAAAATCAATTAGTTTTATTATAGTTATAAGTGAGTTGAAAATGGTTTTTTTATATAGTAATTTGTATAAACTATACATAGATCCATCCAAAGTCAACCATGTTTATTTTTTTGAGGAATTGCACTATAGTTACATGTGAACTATTGCAAATGTGCCACTTATGCAACAACTATGTTGCAACTAGTGTATGGTATACATATATATGATCATGTCATGTAGATCTACATTTCCACTAACCATTATGGGATACATTTGCAATTAATTTTTTACTATGATTCCCATTTAAACAAGTAGTAGGGCTATTAGTGTGCCATTATTGAACCATTAGTGTTCAACTATCATTACTGCAAAACGTGGGTGTAGTTCAATAGTCCTTATTCATTAAATTAGTGAATTCATTATTTTTCAACTAATCCCCATTTATAAAAATCAATGAATTCATTCAAAATCTAGTGAAATCACTTGGTGTACATGGACACCTTTTGTTGTAGTGTACGTTGTGATTATTGTAACAATTTATAATTTAGTAAGGATACAAATTTATATGTAACATTTTATTAAAAACTATTGTTTCAATTATTTAACTATTAAATATTAATTGTGCTTAATACACTTAATTATTATGAACTTATTAATTATACTAAATAATTGATTATTAATTTGAAAATTCAATTCATATAAATAGTTTTAAATTAATTAACCAACTAATTATGCCAATTAAATTGAATAATATGAATGTATAGGAACAATAATTATTCATCAAATAATAATCAGATAAATATTTATCTGAGTTAAGGATACTTAATAATGAGTTAAACCAATTAATTAATAATTATTATTTCATCAATAATTACCAAATCATCACCTATCTAAATTCACTAACAAACTAATTATCTATATACATATAATTAATTTAAATATGAGATTGAAAAAATGTGTATATTATATTAAAAATTCAATTCGGGTGTACATATGGATATGCCTATTTATACATTGATATTTTCTACCCAAATTCTTTTTTATTTTTTATTTTTTAGTAATTAATTTTTATTAAATAATTTATTAATTATTATGAACTAATTACTTAAACTGAATAATTAACAATGAATATGAATTATAAATTAGTTTGACTCAAATAATTAATTAACTATCTAAATTAAATTTAGACTAGTTCAGATAATTAAATATTAAATAATTAATTCACACATATAAGTATCATATAATTATTAATTTAATGTATGATTTACATAATGAAAAAAAAAACACAAAGCACGTGGAAAAATCTTTATGTAGTTGCAACTCAATTTGCAACACTATAAGATTTAACCTATATGTTTTGTTTCTAAATCCCAGTGTCACAAACTTTATAAAAAAAGTTGTCTTCTCTTATATTCTCACACTAAAATACACATGTCATTTTGGAATGAGTTCAAAAAAACTTAGCCCTAAAAATAAAACCTAAAATTTTCAAGACAAATTATAAGACTATTATTTAATTCACTTAGTCTTCTTTCTTCCTACCTAATTGCATACCTATGTAAATAGGTAGGTCCTATTTTTCTACCTACCTATGTAGGTAGGTAGGTAAGTAGGTATGTAGTGTAAGTATGTAGGTCTTAAGACCTACCAACCTACCTACCATAGGGCTATGTATCAACCTACTTACCATAGGGCTAATAGATGTTTATTTCATTTTTTTTTTCAAAATTCAATTAATATGCCATGTGGCATATTTTTATTATGCCACATGTTATAATCTCAAATTATCATTAACAATCATAACAAATAATGGAGATTAATATTTCAAAAAGAAAATAATTTTTAGATCTAAAAATCCTCATGGTGGCACATGTCAAATTTTAATGGATGAATGAAAATTAGTAACATTTACATGACATTATGGTTGTAGCTATAATGGAGTTGCATAGTAGTTGAAAATGAGTCGTTTCAACATAGTTGCAATTGAATTACAATGCGTTGCACTATATATATGATGAGGTGCAACTCTTGCAACTCATGCAACTTGTTGGATAGCACCCATAACATAGAAATATGAGAGTTGCAAATGATCATTGTAATTCAAAAACTAAGTTGTAAGGCTAGTTGTAAAACACCTTTTTTTTCATAATGAAAATGAAAGAATGACCTTAATGAGTTGTTTTGAACTTTTTTACAATGTTAGTTTCCTTAATTACAATATATATTTTTATGAAAAATCAAAAGGAATGTACTAACTTTAAAGTAATAAATTACTTCAACTTTTATTTATGGATGCACATTTCTCAAACATATGTTTAGCAATGATCATTGGATGCACTTAATTAAATTATAAATCATACGAACATTGCACTGAAAGAAATCTTGTCCTTACTAATCAATGTTTGGCAATTACTTGTGTAATTAAGTTACTTTTTGATTAAAATTAGTGCAATCTTCCATGGCACCGCAATCACAATTATTTCTAATTGCATTTTCGACTACATTATGATACTAACTAATTTTGCAATTGTAAATGCATGCAACTATGTGTTGTGCTTGTGGTATCACCATTACAAAAATTGTCCTTATTCCACTACCCGTTCCACCCAACATTGAGTGGAAAGGGCCCACTTTCATGTGAATGGTGGACAAGTGGATTTATCGAGTGATCTGGAATGTTTGGCGAAGTGCCCACTATGATTCCACTATGGAACACTCTTTTCCAAGTTTCACTAGTCTCCACTTGCATATATGGATTAAATGAAAGTAGGTTAAAAAGTCAATTACTATCATTACATTTAACATCTTATAATTGGATGATAATTGAATTTTCTTTCAACTTTTAGTTATTGTTTCATTGACTTGCATTTTTTAAAGTCTTGATTTTTCAACATGAAGATGAAAATTTCAACTCCTTATGCTCACAACCTATTCGCATGCCTAGAGGGATGGATTATGTAGGTAGCTGGTTAGGTAAGCTAAATTAGGAAGGCTAGTTAGGGTAGGTTATGCAAAATAGGTAGTGTAGGTAGCTAGGCTAAGTAAGTGAATAGGTAGGTAGATTATATTATTATCTATTTACCTTTTACACACCTAAATAATATGTAAATGTGAATGTTTACATTATGAGATGATTAGACATGATGGACAAGTGGCATCATTTGGTTTGAACTATATTTAGTTGCAAAAAAATCACAATCCACAACAGTTACATCTAGTTAATGCAATGTGAAACATATGATGCAAGACAATGGATGAAAAATTCCCTTAATCGATTGGGTGGCACATGGTGTCTTTTACAATTGGGTGTTTTTTCCAACTTGTTTAAGGCCATTATAAGATTTTTGGTTGTAGTGTCTTTTATGACTAAAAATCAGTTAAAAATGTATTGGTAAATTTACTAATTTTTTCTAGAATGTTTTAGAAGCCACTTTTTAAAAATTTATTACATTGTAGGGAAAATTGTTTTTTTGGTGAACTATTTGTAGCTCCATGTATAAGAAATAATCATTTTTAAAAACAAATGCTTAATTATAGAAGGTTGATATATGAAACTTTTTTTTGCATTTATAGTTTTCAAACCAAAATATTGATGCATAAAAATGTATACAGGTGGAAATCACCACCAATGTACAAATTATCTTAATTTCAGTTCTTGGATTTTTAAAATTTTAAGTTTGTCTTGTGTGGATAATGAAAAAGTCCTATATAATCCTTAATTGGTTCCTAAGGGGGTTACCTTGACCATCTTGCAACTACAAACATTGTATGCAAAACCTATGGTCAACCTATAGGTTAAAGTTATAAAGAACTAGTTGTGCATGCACACATCACCTATTGATTGTGCATGACCACATTAATTTAATAGCAACCCACAAAAATTCCATAAGTGTAAAAAGTTGTTATAGGAAAAGAATTACCCACAATTCATCCCTCCACACAAAGTGCTATTGATCTCCCTAAATACTATGAAGAGAATAATTACGATGAGATCTGTCACATAGATAACATGTTATATATACTCAACAATTCACATCAAGTCTCCAATAAACTTACCACCACATGAAAATAAATCTTCAAAAACACCCAAGTAATTTGTATTCCTTCCAAGATCAATCGAACAATAGGAAATGAAAATGAGTTTGAGATTGCATGTCCACATAAAAAACAAATTTGAGTAAGGAACAAAAAGGAATGGCACATTTCGTCAAATTAATTGTGCAAGGAAAGTAATGAAATCATACAACATAAATAATGTGGGATCATTGAGGGGGTACATTTTTAGAATAAGACATTCATAAGCTTCATGGATAAAAACATTTTGATAATGTTATCAATATGATAGATTTAGTTCACTTTGTGTTGTTTTCATTTCCAAACTAGGTTGCATCATTCTTCAAACCTATTTTTGGTTGCATTTAGTCAAAAACGTGTAGGGAACATCCTTTGCATGCCCATCATATGATCAAATTATTTGTTCCCTAAACAAATTTAAATTTACATTCTCATGAAAAATTAAAAAACAAAAAAAATTTAATGTTGAATTCCCACACAAGCCTACTAATCATCACCACTTTTTGAAAACACGAACAATCTTCTTCCTTCTTGAAACCACAATTTGACAAACTAATTCCCAAGTTGAAGCAACTAACAATTGTAAATGAATCGAACAACTTGCAACACAAAATGATTAAATGAAAAAAATACATGCATTTTGTACATGATACCTTAATTACATGTTATTATAAGATTTCAATATGCAATCATCCCTTTAATCCATGTGTTAAAAGATTGAACTTGAATAAAATAATTAGTGTAGTTTCAACAATATGTCAAGTTACATCCTTCTAATCCTTCATAGAACTTTAGTGACAAGCTTTCCACACAACTTGGATTACATCCTCAATTTGTGACAATGTAGTTAAAAAAAGAATCTACACTAGTGCCTTTCACACAAAAGTCAAGTATAAACACCACATCACATAATCTTGTTAGCCATAGCACATACTAGGCAAGCAAAACTTTACTTATTTAAAATTTAATTTGGTGGATCCAACTAAAAATTCACAAGAAGGAATCATGGGTTTTACAAACTACTCAAATTCAGTAGGTTTTTAATGGAATGGGACAAAAATTGAGTAATATGTAACTTGTATAGTTTTGGTAAAAAAAGACTAGTTGATTAAAACATTTTTAGTGAAATGTTTTAGTCATTTTGAACAAACACATGTTGTGCTAAGTAATTTTTAATTTACAAATTCTAAGAAATATTATGAAGTCCCAAGTTAATATGATAGGAATTAAGGTGCCACATCATCATACAAATGAAATTAATTTTTTGAGGGTCATTAAGTCACAAACTATATTATTCCATGGCATGTTGTGACAAAAATACATGCTATGAAATAATATATTAATTATTTCTATTTTCAAGTTTTGTTACCAAATGTTTTTGGTGCCATTTACCACCACCATATGTACGTGTTTGTATATTACATTTGTACATGATACATCAATATATACAAACACTATATATATATAATGTGTACATGCATCAAAGTTTGGACCCAAGACTAAACATAGAGATGCACCAAGGTTTTAACCACCACATCACTTCAAGACTTTAATAACATAAAAGAAAAAGGTTAAAGTTTATTATGTTTGGCATGAAAGTTTTTAGGAAATTCAAACTTTAACATATGTTTTCTTTTTCAAAATTGATTCAAATGCTACAAATGAAAGTATGATCTTAAAGCTTATTTAATAATTTATTAAAATTTTTAATTTTATACATAATAAATTTAAAGGGTTAAAAAAAGTAACTTAAAATAATATGTTATGAATAAATCAAATGATCTTTTCTTTAAATTAACCTGCAATCTTTGTAAATGTGAATTAATTAATTCTTTAACAATTTGATTTCATTCTTTAGCATTGTTCAAGGCTTAATGAACTCAATATGACTACATTTTTTCCAATGTTATTTTCATTATATAAAATATATGTCCATTTTTTTAGGAATTGCAAGCTTTTATTTTCCCCAATTTGATTAAGAATAATTTTTTTTTCATTCTTGAAATGTTGTTCAAATGACAATCATCTATGATAAGATTTCACCACATTCAACTGTAAACAAATTATGGAGCTAGAAATTTGTTTAAATCCTCCAATATTATGGCTACCTAATATAACATGTTATAAAAATTGATGATCTATTTTTTAATCTAAAGAGCTCCTTTTACTTTTGAACGTAAGTAAAAAAATCCCAAGGAAATAGTTGAATTTAAGAAAGGGACAAGATGTTTCAATTATGAAAAATTGGTCATTAAAAATGTGAATGCCCAAAACAAATTAATGAAAAATGTAAGAACAATGAATTTTTTAAAAATATTAATGCACAATATTCTTCATACCCTAATAACCATGTTCAAAGGCCTTCAGGGTGAACATGGCTTTAAATTCTTAAATCACAAATCTAGATTATTGTGATTTTTAGTATTTACATAGTTAAATATTTTATGGCCTATGAGAGTAGCATTTTAATAATGATGTATGGTTAGTTGATAATGGTTGATTTATTTATGTGGTAGACAAGGTTGTAAATATGGTAACATAATCCACAACTACCTCCTTTATCTTTGAATTTGTAGTCTTAATTGACTCATGATGGGATGATGTGGAAAATTGTGATTGGTTTAAAAAAAAACTAATTCCATTGCTTAAAACTATGTTTTAAGACACTAGTTACAGTCCTTAGCATGTAATTTCAAGGGTACTCTAATATGTTCATTATATTCATTTGAAATTTATCATAATGTTATAATGCTATATTTCAAACATTGTTATAAAAAAAAATCACACATTTTAAACATTAATTTAATTAACTAGATTTTAAAACATGTAAATATAAACATGTTGGTTATGTTTGGAATCATGTTAAGTTATTGTGATTGCGCCACAAGCTTGACAATTGGCTTGCTTTGAATTCAAACCCATTCCTAAAGGTAAGTGGTTAATCAAAGGAATATCAAACAACATGTGTTGGGCAAAAGGTTTTAAAGGGTACAAACACAATATTAGGAGACATAAGTGCCCCAATAGATGACTATTTTCCACAAAGGAACCAATCTTCATGTGGTGATGTGGCATGATGACTGTGGTCAAAGACAATTTGTTAATTTTAAATTTTATGTCATTGCACATGTTTGCAAAGTTTGGTCATCATCCTATGTGTGGTGTAAAAGGTTTCAAGAACTCTTACCATAGCTTCTTTATAGACACTTGTGAATGTTCCCTCCAACATTTTTGTATTACAATATGTGTGATGTAACATTATTGCACTTGCTTGCCTTAGTTCATAATTTAAAAAATTGTCAAGTCTTCAAATGAGTAGAAGGTTTGAATCTGATAAATGCTAGTGATTTGAAGGTTTGAATTTGATAGATGTCTCTTTGAGGTCAATTTACTTTTTCATTGAACACTTTCCAATAATATGCAAAGTGTGCCCCAATTTCCTTAAAAATTAAATTTGATTTTAGTGATTTTTTTTGACAAAATTGTTCAATATTCAATCATTCTTGCACCTTAGGTTTAAACAATACAAAACCACTTTCATGCACCTCTACTCATTGAGGGCTTTTCAATGGTACCAAAAGTGTAGCTAAGGGCATCATGGTTTGGGATATAAACCAAGCAAACACAAGAAACAAACTACCTTCCTTAATCTATCATTACTTGTTGACAATTATGAATTACTAACACTTGATATTAATGCTAGTTTGTATTATAATGCCACTAAGTTGCACAAACTAGATAAATAAACTCCATGTAGATATGGCCACTCAAATGGAAGTGGTTAACATGTTCAACAATTTTCCATTTGTGGAAAGATTTTTGGTTCATGGACCTTTATCACTCATGGTGGATATTAGTATTAGTTTGGTATATAAAATTTCATTGGTTATAAAGACAAGTACTCAACCTATCAATTTAAATTTAGCACATATTAGGGAGAAAACAAGAAACCTACATCCTTGCCACTTGCTCTTGGTTGCCACTGCCTTAAATTACACCTAGATGTTTTTAACAATAACACTTATTCATATTTTATGTACAAAATTTTTTCATTCATTCTTAATATGTACTCATTCCACTTGGAATTTGGTGTAATATATTGTAATGCTTGTGCTATAAGGAATGAAACATTTGATGTTCCAAGAATCAATGCCAATCCTTTACACATCAAAGGTGTCAATTCTAGATTTCATACATAATGTGAAGTTGTTGCAACTTCTGCTATCTAGGTTGTCTCTATATAGGTTGGGTGTGAGTGTTTGTTCACAAACTATACTTCTAGTGGTGATAGTTCATTGGAGTTGGTTTAGGTATGACAACTTCAAGTTCCATAAGTTGTAAATCTCATCACTTGGACAATTCCAAACTAAAATCTATTTAGCCCATCCCCAAGTCAAGAGGCATGGAAATGTGTCTTTTTGGATTTGTGTCTTTCTACAATTCTTTTTTTCAACACCATATTCATGAGTAGGTTTTCAATAGCTTCACCAATTTGCATCCCAAATATTTTCTTCAATTGAATTTGAGTTCAACTCAATTGAATCTTAATCTAATTGTTGAATTGCAATTGAATTTAGTTGAAATGGGATTCAATTCAATTCAAATTCCATTTAATGTATTTAAATTCAATTCATTTCAATTCAAGTTGCATGCAATATCATAAAATATTTTCATTCTAATGGAACTTAATTTCCACAAAATCAATTGATCATCATTGGTTGTGTGCAGTAGCATAGAGCTGAAGTAGGTTGAATCCATTATTGGAGGAGGAGGAAGATGAACACACTGGCAGGTGCCTAAACAAGCAGAGAACCAAACTTTATTATAAGGAGCCACAAAGGTAGGTTTATGACTTTCTCATGTCATAGAGAAACTTTATGAACCCAATTAGGAGTTCTTCTATTCCTCAACTTGACTTCTAAAATATGGCCTCCTGAACAACATATGCGTAAAATACACATCATTTTCTTTCCAAGGAAAAGTAGCAGGTTTGAACAACTTATGATCAATGTGATCACCAGACTCCTTGAAATTTACCAATGCACTTTCTTAATGGGAAAGACTCTGAAAGAACTGAAACTCTCTTTGGTTACAGCAGCATAATATGATGGGTTGAATACAAAAGACAAACTAGCCAGTATGATGATCTTTGTAGCTTCTCTGACATCCTCCTGGAATCTAAGTCAAACTTCCAGGTTGGCCCAACATACAATGATCTACTACGATTGCCAATATGAGCTACATATATTTGCTCCTGTATCTGAAAATAAGCAAAGGCTAGCTGGAACACTTTCTTCAACTACATAACATGAAGCACAAATTTTGTATCCAGGGCTCATGCCCAGCAGCATGCATTAGCTGCCTCAACAATATGGTTTAGTTCTGTACAGATTTCAATCATCTGAATGCGGTCTTCATCAACTCCTAGGAACATATTCTATATTGAATCCAGGTGTGACTCAGCTCTGTTCCTTGACACATTTTCTTTGCACTGGGTTTAGGGTTTAGGGTTTAGGGTTCTTCTTTCACCCCCCCGGGGTGATGGCTTACTGGTATAGCCCATTCTGGGACCCTGGGACCTCAAAAAGGTCCTGAGTCCAAACCCAGTGGGGGTGCCAATGGCTTGTCAGGTTGGTTCTGTGGTTGTGCTTCAAAAGAGAAAATTAATGAATTCTTCTCCCCACCTTACCATTAAGTAGGTAAGCACCCATCAAGTCCAGACAACCACATTTGGCTTGTAGGTAAATGCCTCTCTCAGATTCTCTGCTTCCTGCTATGGCCAACACAATCAAGAAGGTCAACAAACTTGCAAGTGTCAAGTTCTAATTTTGCAGAAATCATGTAAATTGCATTCATGAAAACCATAACAATGTGGGGTTCATCCACTAGACCTATAGTTACGCACTAGGAGAAGACCATCAAAGGTGACATCATATGGCTCCACAACTTCTTCACACATCCAAAATGTTCAAAGCTTCTTTTTACTATTCCCATGTACAGAAAAAGCTGCTAGTAAGGCAAATTCCAAGAGACATGCATCACATGACTTGGCATGTTTTGTTAAACACCTTGCAAGCATCCTCCATGCTCCCACATCATGCATATATAAGTACACTGAGCTCCCCACAAAGACATCATCAGCCTTGCAACCACTATGAATTGTCTGTTCATTAGCCCACTTAACCTCTTCAAGTGCTCATAAAAACCAGCATAACAAAAGTGAACTTGGTTAGGACTCATGCCTTTCTGTTCCATTTCTCGGAGTTTAAGTTTCATTCCTTTCATGTGCCCACCCTTATCATGTCTTGCACGCTTCTATTCCATGAAAAGTGTTCTCATTTATAGTCCCAGGAAAGGGCCACTGCAGCCAGCTCTGTTGAAACTTGACATGCATTGGAGGTTTTTTCAGTACCCAAGCCAGAGTTACCTTTAAAGAGTTTTTGTAGTTTTTCTCTGCACTTTCTCATAGATAGATGATTTCAAATGTGCAGGGTTTTTCTTTGCCCATTAGTGCACTCTGCAACCTGAGAATCTCAAGCATACATTTCTCTCGCAAGCATCAACATGGGTGCTGTTTGTAAACCTGTTCTATTTCCTCATATCCCTGATTCCTTGAGACTTCATTTATACAGAGAAGATTCTTTGTCTGTGGCATATATGCTAACTATTGTGTGAGCTTACTTGTACTCCCTTGCAATTTCCTGGATTAAACAGTAACCCAACATTCAACAGCTGACAATTTATTTTTTGACAAGTATTCTCAACCAGAATATGCAGTTACATTCTGATGATTTGCATGCCTGATGTGGATTCCAATATGTCAGATTCTGCTTAACGCGGAGTATTTGATAATCAATTTTTGTTGGTCCAAGCACACAAATTTATAACTCAAGAGTTTTTCACAGCTGAAATTGTGAGCTTTAGTTGTCTGAAGAGAAAAAGTTATTCCTCCAAGTTTTTATTAAATATGAAGTAGAGGTTTCTGTAGCAAAGAGAGACATCTGTTTGATGTTTCTGCCTTTGGGATCTTCAAAAGTGATTATTTCAAGTGCTTCTATAAGGGATAATACTTATGTGATTAGTATGGAGAATGTCTCAATGTGCCTGAAGATATTTCTGCAAATTCGTTCTGTGATTCCAGTTAAAATCAAGATCCTGCCCAGGACATCCGTTGAAAATTGGAAGGGTTATTGTACAGTAAAGCCTGAGGCTTGGGGCATTCCCAAAATGAAGGGGCATAAGACCAGGTGGTTGCCAAATCCAGCCCTGACATTTTTGGAATGTCCCCAGGCTGTGGGCTGTACCCATCACAAAGCACAAGGTAAACATTATCATGAACCTAAACATACATGCATCACAAAGCATAGGAGGGGGAGGGTTCTTACACCCACTGATTAAGAGTGGGAGGAATGTTATGCCTATAACTTCAGAGTAGGAGGGAGGTAACATCTCTCCTACTCTTAATCCCACTCTTTGAAGTGATGGGATTGCAGGACAGAGCAGGTGAATGCAAGATACCTGGATTTCAAACATAAGACACAAGATGCACTCAGGCATGTCTGCAATGGCACCTGGGAGAGTGCAATTTGATAGTTTTTCATGGAATAATAATAGACTTGCAAGATATTTTCAAGGCTGGGCAGCATGCAAAGGCAATTGAGTTTTTTCAACAAATGCAGCAACAAGACATGACTCCTGACAAAATTCACTTTGTTCAAATGCACGTTCTAGTTTATGAACACTTGAAGAGGGCAGGCAGGCTAATGAAGAAATAATTCAAAGTGGTTGTGAGGCTGACTTTTTTTGGAGAATAGCCTGGTTCACATGTATGCCAAATGTGTGAGCATGGAGGATGCTTGGAGGGTGTTCAACAAAATGCCATCTTGAGATGTGGTCACTTGGCCTGCCATGATATTGCAGCATGTGAAATGTGGGCAGGGCAGAAGGTGCTAGAACTATTTTCAACAAAATGCAACAGGAAGATGTGCAACAAGACCTTGACATTTCTGTGGGGGTGCTAAATGCATGTGGCAGCCTAGTTGCAATTGAAGAGAGCAGGCATGCTCATGAACAGATAATTCAAAGTGTTGTGATTCTGCTACTTCTGTGGGGAATAGCTTGGTTGACATGTGTGCAAAATGTGGCAGCATGGAGGATGCTTGGAGAGTGCTCTGACAAGATGTCCTCACGAAATGTGGTCTCTTGGAATGCTGTGATGTTGGGACATGTGAGATGTGGGCAAGGGCAAAAGGCACTGGAGCTATTTTAAATAAATGTATCAGGAAGGTGTGCAGCCAGATCCTGTAACTTTTGTGCAGGTGCTGAATGCATGTACTAGTATAGTTGCAATTGAAGAGGGCAGGCATGCTCAAGAGCAGATCATCATAAGTGGTTGGGAGTCAATGTGGTTTTGAGAAGTGACATGTATGCAAAGTGTGGGAGCATAGAGGATGCCCACAGGGTGTTCAATAAGATGCTGTCACATGATGTGGTCACTTGGAACGTGATGATATTTGGACATGTGAAATATGGGCAAGGGCAGAAGGCACTGGAACTATACCAACAAATGTAACAGGAATGTGTGCAGCCAGACTGGGAGACCTTTGAACACATGTGCCAGTGTACTGGCACTTGAAGAGGGCACATGCTCATGAGCAGATCATTGAAATTGGGTGGGATTCAGATCATTGTGGGAATTAGCCTGATTCAAATGTATGCAAAATGTGGGAGCTTGGAGGGTGCTCGCAGGTTCAACAAGATGCCTTCACATGATGTGGTCACTTGGAATGTGCACTGATATTTGGCCATGTGAAATGTGGGCAGCAGCAAAAGGCACTGAACTATTTTGACAATGCAGCAGGACGGTGTGTCACTTTTGTGGGGGTGCTGAATGCAACTAAGCATTTGAAGAGGGCAGGTGTACTGTGACGACTGTCTAGGTATATAAGAAAGAGGCTAAAGTAGAGCTGACACATGTTTCTCTGGTCTTTGGGTTTATAACTATGTTGCTCAATACAAGCCCAGATGAAGTAAATAGTGCTGTCTTAAGGATTGCCAATTTGACTATTGGTGGCAACTGCAACTTGCATTGGGTAATTGCCTGCAGAAAGTAATGCAGTTATGGATTATGAACCAGTAATGTTATGTCATTTAGGACTATGTAACAATCTGAATCTTGTGGAAAGATTGGACATACTGTGAGAAGAGAACTATTGGTGTTATGGGTTGTTCTTATCACAGTTGCAATCCCATTGTTTGATGTTCTACAGAAGGTATAAGGTGTGCCAGCAGTACACACCATCATAGAGACTTGAAATGTGTGGAGTTGTAAATATGCACTAGAAAGCTTCTCTCATGGTGCTTACATCAGTGGCATCCATGTTCTGAGATTGAGTAATTTTAGGTGTTGGGGGAGAGCCAGATCTAGATAAATGTGTTAAACATAGTTGTTCATTGTATAGGCAGATGACAATAATGACAAGACCTTGACAAAGATTGTCATCAAAGTGAACTTGATGACTTCCAAATATTTTGAGCTTGAGCTTGACATGGTTGACAATTGTCGGTTCACACATTTTTTGCTACTTGTTGAAATGTAAGCGCAGCCCAGCAGTGCAAGCACTGGAGTAGATATCAATATCCATTTTCTAATTGCTTACAAGAAAGTCCTTTCCATTGTGAATTCAATCATCTACTTCGGATGTTTTGAACTGTATACTTCAAATGGAGTAAAGATTGCTTTACATCCTCTTGACATAAATTTTCAGCCCCAAACAAGACTACTTAGTTGTTTTACTCTCAGAAATTCTGGGATGCATACAAATATTTTGTTCAAAGAATTGGTATTTAACTTGAATCAGCAGATCTCTCGTTGTAATCATGGCTTAATTTAGCTTCCACAACAGGACTAAGAATGACAAATAGATAATCCTTTATATTACAACTAGTATGTGGTATCGGGTGAAATTCTAAACACCATAAATGCCTATGGAGCCTTTTACATAGTGGTAGCAATGAACTACCCTTTAATGGTAGAGGATGTTTGTACAAGGTCATCAGCACAAATGTTTTTGAATAATTACTTTACATCAAACTTCAAAGAGTTTCAAGGAAAATCATAGTGCAGCACTAAACTTGCATGTCAAATTGAGCAAATTTCAACCCCCAAACACTGATACATATTTGTACTTAACAACCTTCAAAACTTCTGACAATGGGATTTGAAAACTTGGTTCCTTTCTGCTTCTAATTCATTGCCTAGCTCATATTTCCACACTTTAGGTTATTGCATACTTTTCTAAGGTGCATACTTTTTCACCTTATAGCAGCTCCACCAATGCATTGGATTTTTGGCTCCTTATATTGAATTTCAGGAGTCACATGTGGTGACCAATAGTTAAAATGTCACTTAGGAGCCCGAGCATGAAGTAGTAGTTAACTCAACAAACAACCTAGTATAGGTTTGTGCATTGACTCTTTATTGGGGCCGCAATCCTCTCTGCAAGTGCATGGACAACAACCTTTTAATGAGGTTAACCGTACTAGATGTTGAGCCAAATAGGTATGCAATTGCATTTGGCTATTTTATAGCCTTGGCATTTGGAGGTTAGTGTTGATGCACCAATTTACGCCAATTTACGCCTTGCCAGTGGAATTGTTCTTAGCAAGGGTAGGAGAATCTTTTCAAATTTTAATCCTTCAAAGATTTAAAAGCTTCCCCAAATGTTGATGGACAAACTTGACCTAATGACCCCCATATTGTTCACCCCAAGTACTCTACTATCACACACTAATGCAACCCATGATAATCACAAAAAAACCAAATGGAGACAAGAGAGATTTGTAACTTTCATAAGTCATGGGGGGTTGAAGAATGCACTCTTGAATCCTGAAGGGGTTGAGACTTGACACTATTGAAGCATATTTCCTAAGGAATTAATGAATTTAATGAGTGTGCATTTGATTCTGTAGGTTATGTTGACAACAAGTTATTTGGTGAATACCATCCTATCATTCGTGTTCTCATTGCTATTTAGATGACCTTGTCCTTGGAGTCATTCCCATTTTGCTATCAAACACAACCCTAGGACCTTTGCAAAAAGCTAATTTCAGTTGTTTAATGACTTCAAAGCCAAAAAAAAAAGAACACACATGACCCATTGAATTACAAACTCTTTTCATGCAGGATCTCGTTAACAATGATTGAGTAAATTTCCAAGTGCAAGCTATTAATTTGTGGCATTTCATTGATGAGGTTGCACTTATGAATCAATTTCAATTTATATTATGCAATGAAATATATGCAAAACCTACTCCCTATCATGCTAGATCATTCAACTTTAGATTAAGCCATTTTGTGAGTTGTTTGATGCGACAATAAGCTTTTCAAAAAAGGTGTTAAGTAGCCAACAAGGTATGTAAAAAAAATTTACACCTTCATTGTCATTTCCACAAGTATTGATTATACCATAAGATGAACTCATTCAAATGATGGAACTTGATTCAAACCTCGAGGGAAAAATTTCAATGTAAATTTCATCTTCACTATGACAAATTGTTTCATGATGTTAATGAGTACCCAAAACATGGAGTTTATAGTTTAGTGTTGTGCAGTTTTCCAAATTGAAGGTGAGAATTGTCTCAGTTTTCAGGCTAGTTCTCACCTTGAAAACTTCCGGGCATGATGATCAGGAGTGATACCTAGATTGAAATCCACCATTTTGATTTTCACTTGAATGGAGACTGCTCATTTGAGAACCACCTATTAATAAAAATTCAAAAATATGAGAATTGCCAAAGGTATTAAAACATGCTCGAAGGAACTTTTCTATCATAGGGGTCCAAGGTTAGAGGCTACTTATTCTGAAGGTAAGGAGTATGCGATCTGTATTTATTGGTTGTAGCTGCATCCTATTGTGGGTGCATCCGAAAGCTCAATGGTTTCATTTCAATGGGTCACATTGATTGATGTTGGTATCTATAATTCACAATATATTGGTACCAACGCGTTAATGTGTGAAAGTCTTCACTTTAGTTCAACTCTATATTATGGTCACACTTTTCAACAAAGAATATGGAATGGACAATGACACTAAATTGGAGAATATCTTGAATGCACATTGATCATCTCATTATTTGAGTATAATAAATTGAATAATCAATTTGTGAAAATAGTTGGAGGTAATGAATTGTTCTTAAATATGTGAGAATCAATAACTTGAGAATTGATTGAAATTTAATAATAAAAATCATCATACCTTAGGAGGTTCTCATACAATTTTTTTTTTTCTTGGAAAGAATCAGGTCCAACACTGTGTTCGTTCTCATGAAAATGTGAGAGCCCCCCCAATATTGGTATAGTCTTTGTTAATTTCTAATAATAAGATATGGCAAAGGATTACTTGATTGGGACTTGGGAGGGTTTATTTTAAAAGCCTATGATTTTGTGTACCTTTATATTACCCATTATTTAATTACACATATTTAGAATACCTTGTAATTATTGTAATTGATTAGTTAAAGTGTTTTCAAAACGCCTATTTTATTTCAAATTAACATTTTGGGTCAGATGTTTTATAAAAAAAACTGATTAGGTTAAAGCAAGAAGTGAATTTGCTTGAAAGATGAGTGGTTGATTTCTCCATTCACATTTTTAAGCAATCACAATCCAGTAGTGTTTAAGCCATTATTGGTGGTCCCCTAAACCCCAATAATTTCCTCTTAAAAGTTTAAAAGTTTGATCATGATATTAGGTGAGGTTGAACCTTCATAAAGCCTAAATTAGAATTTTTTCATAAAAGAAGGAAAAAGCAAGAACAACATATATACAACTTGCAAGATAAAACTAAAAATATTCTTTAAAACAGTACATTGACTTGAATGAGGTGCATTACATTTACCACATTGTTATCTTGAGTTTGTTAGGTTTCATTGTTTTACTACAACCAAATGCAAATTTTTGAAAAATCATGTGCAATAAATGAAGATTTTGTCGATATTTGACACCTAGTTTTAATGAAATTTTCTCTTTTCACAGATAGCAAATTTGGGGCTCTAGGATGGGTTGTGAGGGTGAAAAGAAGCTTCAAAGTCAAGGTGAATTTAAGGATAACTTAATATTATGTAATTTCAAACTTAGCATGTATAACTTTACTTTTTATAAAATCTAGTACTTATAACAAAATAATGCACCAAGTTGGTCATAAACTTTATTTGAAATAAACATGGCCCTTCATTCAAACCAATAATTTCATAATTTTTACCTTACAAACATAAATGAAACATTCTGTTTGAAACATATCCAACACCCAACACCCATTGAGCATGTTTCATGCAAACAAAACATGTATTGCATCCCCTAAGGGGAGTCACTTGTGTAGTTACCAAATAACCCATACATTCAAAAGGTATTATTTCACTATCTGATCAAATAAATGGGATGAGTATCAAAATATATCCTTAAATATATACAAATATGATAGAATTTGGCAACTGAATACTATGTGTTAAGCTAATTTGCAATAACTAAACTAATTAGGCTACCAGCTCAATTGGGGCTCACCCACAAGTGAGTCATGAGGGGTTTCCAATAGATAGTGTGTAGGAGGTTGTTGGTGTTTTTTTTTCCTGGCTTGTAGTTTCTACATTTCCTTTTGCCAGGTGAAGGGATTGATTGAGGAACTGGACCCAACGTGAAATTCCAGCAACGACCCACCCTCTCTGCTGGCCTTCTTCCTCTATCTTAAATGGCAACTTGACTCTTCTGGTGCGAATCATTCAGCAGGAAATGATGAGCAATCCCAGTCTCTCAATTGGGTTCTTCAAAGGCCAAAGCCAACATCTTATAGCAAGGGAGCATCTGGACTTCATTAGTTACATTTATCTAGTCGGATGACTATTAGAGTCTTTGGAATGCAATATTCTGTTTTTTGATTTTCATGCTATTGAGTACAAGCCCAATCGTATGGATGACTTTCAGTATTGCGGGTTCAATTCATGGTTCTACAATGGACATTATCCCAGGGACCTTTTATATCGCAATCAAAAGTAATTCTTCAAATACTGAAGCCTGATTAGATGTGATGCATCTCATCAGCCTTATTACTTAGTAGAGATGCATTCTCTACTTGAGTAATATTGCCAATTCTTACTTGTCTGGAAATTATTTCTATTCCATGTGCATTGCCTTGTAGAGGATACAATGTTCATGTATCCTTTCTTTATTTGAGACTGTTTCCTTTCAACCAATATTTTTGGATTTTATGTTTTTGGACACCCAAATTCATCCACTATGTCTTTAAAAATTCCACTTGCTTGACCCGCCTATCATCCAATGTTTAAATGATCAAGATGTCACATTTTCCAGCTTTTAATTCATAGTTGGACATTCACAATTTTTTCTAACCCACATATCATACAATGTGCTTAGCATTTCCATAGAATGGAAGGTAGAGTAATCACTAATAACATGAACGCTAAAAACAGTTAACTTTCTCTGTTTTTTCATCTTGCTTGACCTTCATATTGTCAGATTATCTTTTTTCAGCTTTTAACTTCCCCAACTCACGTATCATGCAATGTTTAATTTCCTTGGATTGCATTTTCCCCAACTAGTTCAATTTTCATCCACCATCAAATTTCCTTGACTACTTTGAGTCACATATCATGTTGCTTGGGACTTTTTTTAATAACAAAATGGTGAATTTTGGTTTTAAAAAATCACTGGTTCTATCATAAGATAAGTACATTCAAATCTATTTATGAAGCAAGGTAGTTTGTTTTGTTTTGTTTGTCACACTGAGATCTCCCAAACAGTGGCACTTCATGCTGCACTTGTGGTATCTTCAGAAAGCTCTTCTTCAGAAAGCTCTCAATGAGTAGGGGTGCACTAACTTGGTTTGAGAGTGTTTGGACCTACAATGTGGAAGCTATTGATTATTGAACCATTTTCTCAATGAAAATTAAATAAAATCAAATCTGAAAACTGTATTGGAATATGGTTAAACCATATTCGATCAAAAGTTAAACCAATGATTTTCTCAACACATAAATGAACCTTTATTGAGACTAAATGATCCATAAAGTTTCCTCCGCAAGCAGGTTCAACCAATAATGAAGATATATGATGCATGTGGCATTCATCAATTCTTATGCAATTGAATAGTTTGCTTTAGAAATAAAAAATCGAATATTGAATGTTTGTTGTTAAATCAATCCACAATTTAGTAAACAATTGGTTATTATTGCAGTCATAGGAGTCTAGAAATGCTTTGAAATGTTTTCGACAATATTTTGTTTCTAGATCAAAATTCAAGTTGTATAATTATGAACAACACAACTTAACAATAGTCACAAAATCACATACATATCACAAACTTAACATCTCACAACTTAATAATGGAAATCGTGCAAAATTTGTTCATTCATAATTCATACATTTCACACATTGATATTGTACATTGAAAACGTATTTGACACATTGATTTATAGGAAAATGTGAAATTCGTGTAACATTCATTCATTTATAGGTTCATACCTCATTTGTCAACATATTTATATATGTGTTAAACATGTTTTCAACCCATGACATTCGTGTGTAAAATGTACGAACCTATGAATGAATAAACTTCACATAATTTTCATTAGTAAATCGTTGCATGTTAAATTTGTGATGTAAATGTGTCACATGCCTATGCAATGAATGCATGAACTACCTTTAACATGAGCATAATGCATTTTAACCCCATTACCATCTCAATGTCACAAACATACTCAAGGTTTTTTTTTATTACCATCACATGGTTTAAATTGTTGTTCATGTGAACCATTAGGGTTTTGTATTTAGCAAATGTTGTCTTCATTAAAAAAAATTTGTCTAGTCTTTACATTGTGTGGCAATTTCAAATTTTTAATTTCAAGCAACTTAGCAAAGCTACCATGTTCAAAATGTTTTTTTGGTAAAAATGAAAAATGTCTAAATGGTCTACAACAAGCTTTCAAGTTTAACAACTAAAGGCTGAATTTTCACCACTAGGTTGGTGCAATGTGCCATGTAGTGTAGTCCAACTACAATGGTCTTAATTTAGACTTGAATTGTGTAACAACACTAATATGTATGCTCGTGAACATCGCAACCTCATTAGATCCAAAACATGTAAGTTTGTTAACAACATGTTGGGTGTAAACAAGATAAAGTGAACAACTTGATTACCTTATCAAAATTGGAACAAGTAGATTTAAAATAACAAAAGTCATTATAAAATTGTGGAACATTGAATGTTTTCAAATCAATGACTAAATATTATATATGTTTACACTAATGTGCATTGATTTTCGTATTTCAAAATTGTAAAAGTAGGTTTTCAGTAGGTTTTTCAAAATATAAATAACTTTTGACATTTACTTTTCATTGTGGGCTTTTGGTTTCAAGTATATGAAAGTGGGTTTTCACAAAAAGGAAATAGATTTTTTTTTCAATGACTTGTTAAACATATGTTGATATTTAATTCCCAACTTATTACATATAAATTTCATTCATTTTTCTAACCAAAAAGTAGGTTTGAACACGTATTTTTTAGTCGGTTTCAAATGTACTTTTGATCTACTTTTTAAATTCATTTGCTTTTAATTTTTTTAGAATTAGATTCATATAAACTTAATAGAGCAAACGATTGCTACTTGAAACATACTTCTAGTTAATTTGATGCTACTTTATGGTAGTTATATGAACGACACAAGGTTGAAGTGGAAATGTTTACTTTTTTTGTCTACTTTATCTTGCTTTGACCTTGTTTTACTATCTAACCCCCATACTCCATTAGTGACTTCAATATCAATTGGGTGAGTTGTTAGTAGTGCCTTTGGCAAACACCCTCTCAAAATTCATCAACAATGGCATTTTTTTAAAGCCATCAACAATATATGCATGCACAATACACCAAGATTGGTTGATTATGATGACTTCATCACAACCAACAACGATGTATTTAACCTTTTGGACAACAACTTTTGTGGATTGCATGATAATGCAATGCATTGTTTTTGCCATCTCCCAACCCATGGAATCAGATAGTGCTTGTGAAGCATGTTCCTCACCTTCAAAAAATGAAATAACATATTCATGCTTTTGAAATTAGTCATAGGTCAACTGAGTTTCAAAAGCCAAAACATGACAACAAAGTGTAAAAACTTCTGCTTTTTCGCACCAACCAAACCTCTAACACACACAATGTTTGTAACATAATTTCATCCTTTGATGGCAAATAAATGTTCATTTTTAACATGTTGGCTTTCTATGGACATGTAGTACTACTTCATAGCACACCCAAGGCATGCAACTTTACATTTTCACATGCTTGCATGTTTTTACAAATTATCAAATTTTGGCACCAATAATTTTTCCTTTCCATCAATCTCATTGTATATTTTGTAGCGGACCATGTTCAACTTGCCATCACACCCCATCACAACTTCTACCCATGGTTAATCTACCCATAGTAATTTACTTGGTAATAATTGAAACTAATCGATGGTTGTAATGGAATCATGTTGCAACAACCCAAGAAACGCATAGATTGGAAAAAACAACACACAAAATAAAATAAAATAAACCTTGAATAATTTTTTGAAAATAGACAATCACAATGTAAAGTCTAAGAGGATCCCTATGTAAAATCCATGCAAATAGTGGATGAGAAAAAAAAATAAACAACAAAATGCTCAAATGAAGAAGAAAACTTATTTAGATTTTGAAAGGTCAGAAGTTAAATTTTGTGTGTTTGCAATGGCATGGAATTTGATGCCATCAATAACGAAATCTTCATGCTCTTCCTACTAGTGATTGTTCTTCATGCAATGATGTCAAGTTCATAGTTGCAACAATTCTTTATAAACCTTTTGCAATTTCCATTTGTTGCCCACCATTGTTTGTATTCCATGCCCTAATGTAACACTAGCGACTAACCAACAAAAAAAGGTGTTTACACACAATAATGAACTTATATGAATGCCACAATGGTAGTTTTTCTTATTTTTTTAGATACAAGAAAATAAATAAAATAAAATTCATTGAAATAATAAAAAAGGGACTCACTTATCTAAAGCTATCATAATCAACCTTCCAAGAATGAAAAAATCAAATCAAAATCTTTGATAGCCAATAAGTAATGGACTTTTGAATTTTGATCACACTTTTCATCACACTTGCAAAATTCATGGATTTGGACTTTTATTTTACAATGTGATAATTTTCTTATGTGTTTGAAACTTTGGGATATTGGATGAATTATGTTTAAGAAACTAAAGATCCATTGAATGAATGGAATGATTTAATTTATTATGTTCTGGATTTTTCAAAATCCCAAAAATTGTAATTATTTAGAAAGCCTTTTTAAGCATTTAAAAAAACTATTTAAAATAATTTTTTTTGATATTTTTTACATGTCTTATAGCATCATGACTTGAAATTGGAAATGGAAAAAAAAATTACTTTCAATATCATCTAAATAGTCATATTTTAAGTTAGTTTTCAACTACACTAGAAGAGGACTTTGAAAAGGGACTTTAATATGTCGAATTGAAACACCCTAATGTGCTTTCACCCAAGAACAAAACATTTTTTGCAAATTGTAATGAAAATAAGGCAAGGGGAGGTAGTGATGTCAAAATAATTGACACTATGCACAATTGACAACCTAATTCATCAACACACAGATAGATAAGCGAGCAAGGTGGTTATGAAGTGATTAAAAGTCAACATCAACGAGATTAATTCCAATTGCAAACCACTTTTGATGGTTGATGTCAATCCTTTGACAATTCCCAGCTTCCACATGATTGAGTGCAAGACTAGCCCTAGATCCAATGGTTAAGATTATGGTAAAATGGATGGTTCAAATCCATCCATTTTAACAAAGCCATGTTGTTTGGTTTTGTCAAAATTGGCCACTTGGCAAAATTTTGCCAAAAAAATACAATGCTAGGATCCTTTTACTTGGCTTCTTTTTTTCAAAAACCTACATCTATTTTTCAAAAATTGCAAAGTTTTGTTCTTACTTGAAAATCACATTTCCACTTGAATCTTTTTTTGTGAATACTTACCTTGGTAGTTGTGAGTGCCATTATAGGATGCATGCACTAATGTCGTGTCACAAATATTGTTTGGTTAGTGAAGCTTCATATATCCAACCCTTGGGTAACACTTCATTACCCGTGATCTTGTACATGAATTTCATCGAGCTTTATTATCTCATTATACTATGTTTGGGTTTGCTTGAAACTTCTACCAAAGATTTTTGAAAACATAAACATGGAATCTAATGGTTTAGTTTGTAATCTTCCTCAATGTAATTCAAAGTGTGGAATGTCGAATTTGCCAAAATTTTGACAAATTTACAAAGGTTTTTGTGTGAAATGTTTAAATGGTTATTATTCACAAGAAATTGTCTTTATCATGGTCATAACTTCATATATTCAGGACATGCACAACAACAAGAATTTTGTGGCAACAAGTAGTTTAGGTTTTTAGATTACACACCTTTAAAGGCTGTGACCAAATAAGGGCATTGGTAATTTTAAATCCCTTCCACTCTTGTAAACTTTATAAGGTGGAATGGCAACACTTGCATGGTTGCCCATCTATAAGGAGGGTCACACCCATTCTATAAAATAATTAGTTGTAAAATTCAAATGAATAGTAACAAATGACCATTGTCCTTAGTTTCATAATTGCCTGTTAGTTATGAAAATGAGGATATTTTTTATTTGATCAATCAAAGAATTGGAATAATAATTTTTAAAAAAAAAATGTTACTAGAAAATCTTAACAATAATTACATCATTAAGGAAGACTTTGATGCTTGTACCCTAAAAGGCCACCTCTCTGCCAAATAATAAAAGGCAGTGCTAGGTATGCCAATATATAGGGAAGCTGTTTTGTTTAAAAAGTAATTACATTTTAATATGTAGTAGTAAGCCATGTGTTGTTGGCCCAAGTACCTTAAACCTCTTTGTAAGGTCATGCATCCCGATACGATTCTAATTAAATTGAACGTATCTTCAAAATTCTTACAAAGCCTTGCTAAATAAATTTTAAAAATCATTAATTTTCATACACAAAAATAATTTTTAATTTAATAACTTCTATTCCATCAGTTTTAACATTGTGAAACAACAAATATTCACAACCTTGTTGAGGGCCTCCTAGGCTATCGAAAGTGAAAAAACCCCTTATAAAGTTTGAGAAGGCTAGGGTGTGGTCACATCCAAACCGACACATATCTTAATATATAATTTATGCCAAATTCTAGTTGCATTAAATTATATATATATATATATATATATATATATATATTTGGAGTCTTGGATTTGAGGTATGTTCTTATTTGAAGGATTCTTAGCACCTTTGCCACTAAATGATACTAATTTTCCTTTCAAAAACTCAATGATTTTGGGCACCTTCTCAACTAATTGCTTGTAAATGTCTTCATGTTTAAAGTAATTGGTTGTTTGTGGGCAATAAAACTAAGGAATAATGGAAAGTCCCATAGACCAAGGACAAATCTTGCTAAACACATTATCGATAATCCCATGGACTTGTTCAGATAAGGCATCAAACACAATTTTAAAATTGTATTACATTTAAAAACAAAACTCCAACCACTAAATTAGTTATACAAATGAACACACCAATAAAATAGGTTAGTTTACAGTTTTTACAATCATCATATTGTGTTAAATCTATTTCTTTCAGCAACAACTTGATGGTTCTTGTATACTTTCAAGGTCTAGCTTTTCACAAATGCTTCCATTTTTGCATCTTAAAATCGTTATCCCCAATTCTTCCACCAATTAGGGTGTAACATTGAGCCACAAACTAACCAATGATTAGAAGCCTTGAATGCCTAAGCAAGGAGAATGAGATGGCATGCATGTTTGTAGGAAGTAAATGCAATATCAATGCATTCATAGCCCTTGTAATAGTACCCACATGGGTTCACAGTTAAAGAATTTATAGAATTGTGTGACATACAAGGATGTAACACATGCTTAAGCCAAAATGAAACTCTTCCCATCAATTTCACCCCTTTTAACTATATATCAAGAACTAACACTTGGATACCTTTAGTTGATTAACTAAAACCCTTGCATCCAAGATTGCATCATCAACCTTTAAAGATTCAACTTTAGCATCTTGAAAAAAACTTCTCCTTCCATTGCAAGGTTTCTTTTAAATCCTCTACATTAAACTTAGCCATTTTCAAAGACATCTCACATTCGATTTATAAGAAGCACTTACCTTCCAATGAAATGACAATTTGTTATAGTGAATCTTCAACTTGAAATTAGTGTGTCGTAATTTTTGTATACTCCAACTTTTGTTTGTGAGATTTGACCTACTAAACAATGCTTGTAAAATTAAATGCATCTATAATGGCCATTGTAGAAGAAAAGAAACATAAACCATTTTAAATGAAACTTGATTTTAAACCTTAAAATTGTTGCCAAGAATTGAAAAGAAAAATCAACAAAACACAATGTAACAAGTGTGAAATCACAACAATGGCCTTTTGCACAATGAACCAAAGAAAAGCCACAAAAAAAATAGTACATATAAGAATATGAAATTTCAATAAATGCACATGTACTTATTCTTCAAGTGCAAATACTTCTCGCGTCATACCTTGTAGTTTTGATTTGGTAGGTATCATCACCTCTAGAGTTTATGAGGCTCGATGTTTTCAATCTACAATAATAAACACTACCATAAATTGTGTCCTAAAGCATTATACATTCCACCCATTTTTTAATGGAATGCCATAAATCTAGTATAGTGGTTTTGGACTTATGCACAATGGATAATGCTAGGAAATGGGTTGCATGGAAACAATTCCACTCATTTTCCACTCAACCACTTGCATAGTGGTTGTTCAATGGTTTTGATTATCCACCCAACATTTCACATAATGGTTGTTTGGTGGCTTTGGTTTTGGTTTGGTTTTTCTAATATATATAATTTTAATTATCTATACGCTAATCACATTGTAAATTTCCATGTGGCATTTATTGTTAATTTTTTAATTAATTAATTAAAATTTTCATAATGATTAATTTATAAAAATATATTAAAATAAATACACATGTGTATATAATTATAAATATACATAAAATATAAATATGAGCATACACATAAAATTAAAATTTTATGGAAATCCTATAAAACATTTTTTTTCCCCATTTCCACTATACCTTCATTACATTTCCACCATGTATTTCCATTATGTCTCCACTCATGCATTCTAGGCACCAATGTGAGCAAACCACATAATCCCAAATGTTATAATACCTTATTCCCATTAAGTCCCCATAAATGCATGGAAGGGAATGCAATTCAATGGGAATTTTCCATTGAATATGTATAGTACATTGGAAATTCATGGTCTAATCCACCCATCATGTTGTCACATGATGTGTTTTGGGTGGAATGTTTTAGTGGGAATGGACATAATATTCTAGCAAAATTTAGAAGGGAATGCAATTCAATGGGAATTTTCCATTGAACATGTCTAGTACGTTGGAAATTCATGGTCTAATCCACCTATCATGTTGTCACATGATGTGTTTTGGGTGGAATGTTTTAGTGGAAATGGACATAATATTCTAGCAAAATTTTGTAATCAATGAGTAAAAATAGTTGGGTTTTTGGGGAGTTTGATAAAACACACTTAAAATTTGTCCAATTCCACATACCACCATTGGGTCCCCATTAGCACACAAACCATAATGGATTCAATAGGAATTTTCCACTAAACATCCACTACATTAGAAATTGATAGTCGAATCCACCTAAGATGATGTTATGTGATGGTGTTTCCACTCAACATGTAGTTGGATGGTCGGCTTCAATGGAAATGGGTATCGATTTTAGTAATGAAACCTATGTTTTATCAATTTTCCCCCATTTTCATCTTTTCACATTGTAAGTGCTCCATCTTGAATTGCGAATGCTTCAAAAGTTCGAAGAAAAAGGAAGCAAGATTTTCAACTTGCTTCAAGTCATCTAGAGCTACACCATAAGGGCATGTACTATATGAAGCTTTTAGCGCTTTAGAGTTGTTCACCAAATGCACATTGCTTTTGGTCGAATTACCATGGGTGTTAAGTTTCTGAAACACACAAGGTCCACTTAGTTTTGTGTTTTAAGACCTCAAGGCCACAACTTCCATTTTATGGGTTTTAAAAAAAAAACCATGTAAGGAATAATAATAGCCCAATTGATTTCAATACTTTTCTCTTGCACTATGAACCCTCTACTACCCATATTACAAGATCAATTGGCATATTCATAATTAGGGTACCCAAAAGAACGATTTAACGAAAAAAAGACTACAAAAGACTATTTTTGATTTTTAATACACTTACTATTTTATGATTATAGTGGATTAGTATATGACTATAACTAGAATGATGTCATGTTAAACTAATAAGAAATCCAAGAATAAATTGGATATAATATAAATGTCCTTTTGAGTCTTTTAAATAATTTGAATCCTTGTTATAACTGTAGTTTTCATTTTAAAGAAATCAAAAGGAATGTATTAAACAATGAAATTGACTTCAATTTTCTTTCATGAATAAGTAATGCATACATTTATGTTTGGCAATGTTCATATAATGCATTTGATTAATTAATATAATAATTTTGAAGGCTACAAAATCCATTCTAAAAGGGCAACAAGGAAAATGATTCCTTTTTTTCCATTTGGTTGATTTTTTGTATTCATTAGGCTTAAAATTTGTGGCCCCAAGTGTCGGCAAAATGTGCATGAAATTTTCATTAAAAAAAAATGTTGAGTTGTACATAAAACCTTATGTATTCATTTTTTGCATTCTGGTTTTTAACCAAAATATTTATGCATAATTACATACACATGTGAAAAATCACCACCACCATGAAAAAATCATAATTTGAATTATTCAATATCTCTCACTTAAATTTATCCCATTTAAATTCTATATTGAAAGATAACAAAAACAAAGTCCTTGAATCTTATGTCCAAAAAAGGGGAACCCTTTCTATGAATATGCCTTAGTGTTTGTGATAAAAGACATGCCATAAATTTGCTAGCACAACCTCATAAGTTCTTTTTTGGTATTAGGATGTAAAAATGGGTTTAACTATTTCAATGGATTAAAAACCTTGTTTAAATTTGCTTGACTAACATTTTCAACTGTAACTTCAATTTAGGGGTTCAACCCCTTCCTATGCAAACGTTTCACTATAGAAAAATACTTTCTGGTCTACAAAGAAAAGTCCAAATGTTCCCAAGGAGGAAACTTTGGGTCTCCCCTCTCCTTGGATTTTGGTTTTCTAGTCTTTTCCTTCATTTTGTTATGTAGGCATCACATACTCAAGTTCTACAACCATAAACAAATTCTAAAAAGAAAAGCCCAACCTTCAAAAGTAAAGCCACACAACAAAAAAGTTGCAAAGCCATAGAAGAGGAAGAAGAAATTTTCATGACATAGGTCAAAAGTAAAGCTCAAAAACTTGAACAAGAAAAACTTCACAAATTACAATGAAAATGACAACCTGTTGTCTATAATGCTTTGGCGCATATAGTACTCCTTACGATGACATTTTCTAAATATTAAAAATTTCAATATCCCCACCCTGTCCGTCTACGACCATAAATGCTGGCCACATCAATATATTTTAACCCTAAACCCTTGGTAAGCACTAGTCAAAGTAGGTAACCTTAGCTCCTTTTTGCATGAATGTACCATTGTAACATCTTTCAATATTGGTTTTTATTTATTTATATATAGTACAATGGGCATTACATTTTTTTTAACACATGTCATATTGGCGAGAATGTTTATTGCATGATGGGTTTTATGCTATGAAAAGCCCCAACATTAAGGCATTACAATCGTTAATTTCAAGACCATTGTTGGGGTTTTTTATTGTCTTTGAAAAACACATGTTCATGTTTTGCCTTTATTTTTTAAGGCATTAGCGTGACAAAAAACTCTTGGTTTTGAACATTGTCTCTAGGGGCCATTATATATGTAAGCCTTTTGTGGCATATTGCATCCATTTGACCTTTAATAGGTGGATTTTTTGATTTTTTATTAGTTTCAACAAGTTTTTATTAAAAGTAATGTTGCTAGTTAAGATTACAACTTAAGCATCCATCTATAACCTACTTATCCACATACAACATTTGTATTATTAAAGCTCAACCTACTTACCTATTATCAACCCCCAACCTACATATTACTAAACAACAATTTATCTACATGTTTATTGTCGCATTTGGTTTGACCTTGGTGTTCTCATGTGTGTAAACTCATCACACCTTTAAGACTAAACTTACACATGAGTTAATCCTCACCTTTGAATCAATTCACATTGACTCATCATTCTAAGACTTATCCCAATTCATTATGTAGGTGGGATTAGTTTGATGTGGACTTTTCATTTAGTCCAAAACTTCTTTAGTCCGAGACTCCCAAGTTTTGTTTCGCAACCCAACATCAAACTTAAAGTGTTTCAAATGAAACACTAATGTCTTTTATGTGGTTTGTCCCCTAAAAGACTTAAAGTGGACTCACCTTACAACAAGCTCACTCCAAACTTACATTGATTTTCCTTAGTCACTTTTGAGCTTTGAAGGGGGAAGATTTGCACTTATACAAACTCCCTTTTGGCACTTAGTGAGCCAAGGCACTTATGCTTACCTTGGGACCCTTTTTGGTCTTTGTAAGGCACACTTCTTGTGTTCCTTTCAACTTGCCAAACCAAGAGTTGAACCCAACTCGTCAACAAGTTACACCATCCTTGGTACTAAAGGGCTATGCCTTAATGATCTCAACATGGGCCTTGACTAGATGAGCCTATGTTATGGCTTCACTTAGAAAGGCATGTCATTTATTTGCTTACACCCTACTTACATATTACATATGTATCAATTGTCAACTCAACTTTCCTTATCACCTACTTTTTATTTACAACCTAGGTATTAACAACCTTCAACTTATTCTTATATTTTTAATGATACATTTAAAAATATATCTTTAATATATTCATCATAAATTTATCATTTCATGTTTTAACAATCAAAATAATACTAAATTTGTGCATTCATAATTTGTATGTTTCATGCATTGATATTATGTATTAAAAACACATTTAACATATAAATTATAAAAAAATACAAATTTTGTGTGATATTTATTGATTCATAGGTTCATGTTTCATATGTCAACACATTTATCCATGTGTCAATTGTGTTTTCAACACATGATATTTGTGTGTAAAATGTATAAACTTATGAATAAATAAGCTTTATACAAATTTCATTATTAATTCATCATGTGCTAAATTTGTGATGTCCATAATAAACCTAATATATTTATTGCTAGAGGTTTTTGGTTCATGTCTTCTTATTGATTGATGGCTGGTTATTGTTGTGTCTTAATGACATGCAAATGGTTGTTCTTAAACAAAAAGAATCTCAAAATTTGGAAAAACGAAAAATGAATCACAACCTAATTGATTAATTCAAATATAATTATAAAATTAACCATGGAAAGTTGTAGGCGACATTTAGTCACATACAGTGGTCAGAAACAAGAAAATCTCTTCTAGTGGGGGCTACCCGGCTTGAGTATAGGCTGTTTTACAACCAGAATGCCTTGGACTGGGAGCCATACCCTATATATTCATATCAATGTATTTTTGAAAGAATTTTGTGGTGTGGCGAAAGTGGCAATTGGCCATGGAAAAATCTTGGAAGGGCTGATCATCACTTTTTTCTACATCTTGATATGGATGATGAATGTTCTGTATACACGACGGACAAATACACAGTTAGTTAGCCAGGGGGCCGATGGAGCTGCGAATCATGTTTACGTACGGGGACGGCGAAGAGCGATCATTTGTGTCAGGACTCAGGAGGAAATAGAGAGAGAGCGAGAGGAAGACAGCGGACTCATCTGGACAGCGTGGTGACACAATTGACGCCACCGACGATCTATCTGGACATCAGCAGGCAGCGGCCGGACGACAGATGAATGATTCGAGTGTGATGGAACCTCATTTAGTGCTTCTGTATCCATAGCAAACGGTGTTTTTTTAATATATTTTTGAAATTCGTGGTTTCGAAACTTTGGCGATTTTTTCCAAAATTTTCGAATTTACACCTAAACAAATGAGATTTTCCAAAATTTTCCAAGTTTTTCTGTAGCCATAGTACGAAAATTCGCCCCGAAGAAAGCACTGATTGCAACTGCTGACTTCATCAATGCTGTGTAAAACTCTCAAATTTTTATGTTTTTCTGGTGTCGATCCAGGTGGGTTGGCCAGCATTGCAGCCGGTTGTAACTTCGTTTCTACTTCTCTCACTAGTAGCCAAGTACTTTTTCGTTGTTTTCACTTGCACTGGTTTTGTCGTCTAGTTTGTGTGAGTGCGTGAGTGCTTTTTGTTTGTTTGTTTGTTCATGAATGCGCGCTTAGCTTCAGACAAGGACGTTTGAAAAGGGTGCTTAGTACTACTAACTCATTGGACACCACCACACTCTCGTCCTCTTTGTAACTCCTCGGCAGCAGTCTATTTCCAGGATAGAGACATTGGGATGCACCCAGAAACGGGCCGAACTTTGGTTTCCCTACAATTTAGGGTCATGTGGAGTCCACTATAGAAGCATTTCTAGCATAACTTGAAGGATCCACTTGAGTTGAGCTTCACCATGTTAACCACCATTTGTTTCCCAATTTAGTATGTTGAATATTCATCACCCATAATGTGGGTGTCATCTAAAGGGCAGAGCCATTACGCAACCAGCAGCTTGTTCATGAATGCGCCCTTAGCTTGAGTAAGGACACCTCAAGAGGATACTAAAATTACTCATCGGACGCCACCACACTCTCGTCCTCTTTGTAACTCCTGGTTGGTGGCGGCGACGGCAGCAGCAGTTTTTGTTTTTGGCTCGGCCCGTCAGGGTAAAGACATTGGGAGGCACCCAGAAACGGGCCAAAGTTTGGTATCCTTGCATTCTAAGGTCATGTTGAGTCCAGTTATATAAAAACATTTCTGGCATAACTTGAAGGACCCTCTTGGGCTTCAGCATGCTAACCATCATGTGTTCCCAATTTATCATTTATCATCCTTATGGGTGTCATTTGAAGGGGCAGAGGCATTGTGCGACTAGCTGCTTGTTGTAGTAGTAATAGTTGACTGTTGGAACAGCAGGAAGCGAAGAAGACACGACGGCGTCTTTTCGTCCTCCTCTTTTTTTTGGGTGGTCGACTACTGTTGTTGTTGTTGTTGTTGATTCTTCTTCGTTTCTTCAAGGTGGTGGGTGTTTCTGCCATTCTCCTGGATCTCTTCTTCATTCATTCTTTTGAACGAGATTTAAATGCCTTTTTTTTGGTTTTGGTTTTGGATCACAATGGTTGATCGGGTTGCCTTCAAAGTGTTTTGTCATGGAGACGGATTTCTCTGCAATATTCTCATAGATGACATGTTTCTACATTGAGCCTGGATGTGGGTTCTTGTAATGTGTGATTGATGAAGGTTTTGCATACCAAGAAGCATGAGGATCTAGATCAGCAGGGATTGTGAACAAAACTGCTCTAGATCTCCTGCATTCTCATGTGTCAGCCTAGACATTTCAGAGTACTGTCAGATGCAAATGCAAGAGCTTGATTTTTGGCTCTTGAAACTTCTGATATGGCAGAAGTTTGTTTTAGTGCACACATGCGGGGGGAAACAGGAGACTTTGTGGTTCTGATTCCTGTGCTTTTTATGACTTCACCCAACAAGAAATCTTCTTTGTCTTTGATGGATCATGTCCAGGTATTCAAATTTTATTTTTTTGGCTTCTTAGCAAATGTGAAGAAGAAGAATCAGTATGACAGAGTTGGACTTGCAAGGGAGCCAGCAGATTCATGGAAAACTGCGGCTGAAGCACAATAAGGGGGAGTACTCACCAATCACAATGGGTGGAGATGAAGCATGGAGTCCAGATGAAGAGAGCGGAGGAGGAAGTACTCTGGACTCACCTGTCTGGAGAAGAGCAGGGATGCAGAGCACTCATCATCATCATCATCATCAGCAGCAGCAGCAGCTGCAATCCAATGGGAAAAGTGTTGAAAAGACAATGCAGATTGAATGGGTGATGCATTTATGCAAAGTAGCAGAAGGATTGATGACCAAGCTTCATTCTCTGCGCCAGTATCTAGGCCCTGGTTATGAATCTGGGTCATTGCAGTATCCTGATACATTCTGGAAGAGTGGCATTCTCCCAGATTTGCCAAAGCTTTGTCAGCATGTTGCCCGCAGGTTTCCAGAACATCCTGCCAAGTTGCAGCTTGAAAAGGTGGTGCGATTTTTCCCTTTCCTGAAGAAGCCCTATGAACTAGGTATATGCTTCATGACTAAGAATGATCAATCGACAGCTTAAAAGGTTTCACAACCCATTATGACTTTTGTATTGTTTTTTTCAGGTTGATAAGGCTGGAGTTGATATGTTGCATGAGAATTCTGGAAGATATGTGGCTACTCTTGAACCATGGATTCTGGTATGGTGCTGTTCAACCATGAATCAGTAGTATTACATATTTGTCAAGTTGAATGTGTCATCAGCAGCTTTGAAGAACACCCAACTATGTGCCTCCTCTGCATTGTGAGCTTTGCTTAGCTCAATGAGCAGCACAGGATGATCATGATCACACAATAATACCTCTACATATTTTTCTGATTTTTGTGCCTTATATGGTGTGTCTGGTTCTGCAGGTTCAGTTTCTTGGTTTGTACATGTGCCAGATATATGTGTATCTGTGTATGAAATTGTTATATATGCAACTTTGTAATGTCATGGCAGGTAATTGAGGATTTGATGACGTTTCGTGAGCAAGTTCTCCGTGTTATAATGGACCTTGGCAGTACAGTTGTCACCTTGCTGGTGAATTATATATCCTGAACCTTTGAACCTTTGCTTTCCTCCGTCAAGTGTATTAATTTGTTCTAGCCAGCTGGAGTTGTTTACAAGGGACATCTTCTTTTGGGGCACTACCCACTAGACTTGAGATGCTATGTCATTTCTAAGTATGTATATCTTGTGCCAGGCTGATATTAGAATCCAGTCGTAATATTCAAAGTTCTCATCTGGAAATGGCAGCCTTAAAAGGAAATTACCTCCAAACATGGTGACTGACTTGGTTTGTGTATGATGTCAGCCAAATCAAAATCCACTTCTGTTGTCAGTATTCATGGATCTCTTCTGTGGGTTTGTGCGTGTCAACCTTCTAGCTGATAAGGTTGCTCCCTCTTGCCAATACATACCTTTTTGAAATTCATTCACTCTAAAAACCCATAATAATTTGGAGCTAAACCTGTAACATGCAACTTCTCTCAGGTACCATGTAAGATGCTTCTACAGACATACAACTTGACACATACTATAATGAAAAGTGGTCGAGATTATGGTGCCTATCATCGGTAAGCTACTAGATTTTTCTGCATCCAAATCACAATTTTTTTCCACTACCTCGTCTGATTCAGAGAGGAATGAGCACAGAAGTTACCCCATTTTGTTGGGCTTTTGATGCACCAAGTCCTGAGGTCAATTGATTGTTGCGTGTCATTGATTGCTGATGAGTTACTGATTCTGATCTCTTTTGCGCATGCATCGGTGCTCAGTATGGTGCAGTTTCTGGATTCATATGACCCACCTTTGAGGGGATTGCAGGATGACTTGAATTTTGTGAGTCCTCGCATAGGTGAGGTACGTGTCCCCCTAAACTACTCATGCTGAAATTGCTGTGTCTTTTGAAAGATTTGAGCTCTCCCGTCTGATATATATGTGTGTGTGTGTGTGTGTGTGTGTGTTACCTTGGAATTAGTCTTTACACACAACATGTCCAGTATTGTGAGTATGAAGGGATCTGATTGTTCAGTGTGGTTATGTATGTCCATGCTGAGCAATAAATCTCCTGTTTTGTTGTGTGTTGCTGCAGATTTTGGATGCTGTGGGCCCGACAGTTCGGCTGGGGTTAGATTTCCAAAAGCTTTGCAGTGAGGGATATCTGAGTCCATACCATCCTCGATATCCTGACAAGCTCATCAACTCTGCTCATCCTGCTGTAAGTCAAATGACTTCACTATCTTGCACTTGTTATTTGATGCATCTATGAAAGAAATATGTTGTGGAGGTGCCAAAATGGGTTCAAGAATGCACAGGTTACAATGCCACATTCTAATGCCAGTCTCTTGCCTGGTGTCTTTCTCTGCATAGGATCTAGACCGGGAAACTGGGGTCCATTGGTCTCTCCATAGGGCTTAATTGTTGCCTGTCTCACAACCAACTTCTTGAACTGTGGACTCAATTATGCGTAGTATCAGTGACAGTTTACTAAAAGCTCAATGTGTGGAGCCCTCTGAGTGTTTTGCATCTGTGGATTGTTTTGAAACCAAACAGAGATCACAAGACTTGGTGAACCTTGACACTTATCGAGAGTGGGTACTGCTTGGTTATCTGGTGTGCCCTGGAGAGCTTCTTCGGGACGGTGCTGTTGACATTGCTGTGGTAAGCTGTTGGGGTCAGTGCAAAATTTGTTCCATCTTCTGATCTTTCTTCCTTCAGTACATGGCTACAGTATTATATATTTTTGTTGAGGTGATAATAATTTCAGTCAACCTGCTTCTTTTCTCAAATTTGGGGTTTGGTTATGACAATCTCTTAGCTTTGCTTCCAGCGCAAGTGTGGTGTGATAGCTCAGCACTCTTGTTGTCTGTTATTGAAGTTGAATCTACAGCAATCTAGAAATGTGTGCAGAATGTAAGGGGAAAATTGGGCAATTGTTTTGTCCCTCTTTCTTCTTCTTATGCACTTCCTGACTGGGCTAAGGTCATGTTGACATGGTTGGTTGCAGTTGACATTAAAAGAATCTCTGTTGTTACCTGTTTTCCGAGATGAGGTACACAACACATTTAAAACCACTGAGAAAGAATTGTCCGGTTTGTGATGTTAGTATGAAAATAGCTAACAATTTTTTTGGGTGCTTTGATTGACTTCTGTGGTGATGACACACATGCAAATGCTACTGTAGTGATGGTACTGGATGAAGAAGAACTTCAGATGGGTGGGCCAGACTGAGTATAATTTGTTGGATGGGTGCAGTACATTTTTCTGCATGACGAATATCAACAGCATGTGTTACCACACATTGTGGAGTTGAAGAAACAAGCAAAGGCAGAGCGTTCAAAGGCAAGAGATGCTGATGCGGAATACCACCTTGCCAAATCAATTGAAAAACAGATCTGGTTTGTACTAAGAGCAAGCTTGTGTGTAAATTCTTAACACTCCTATGTGAAAGGTGGGGTCTTGTTTTCAGTAGCTAACTTTCATCAATAATGTCTGCAGTTTCATGATGTGTTTTTTTTCCTACCTGTGCAATGAACTGATTGGTGGGTAACAGTGTCAAGTGAAAATCTAAGTCTCTAGTCCTGCTAACCTTGTTCAAGAGCAAAAACAGCTTTCTCCTAACATTGATGCTTTTTCAAAATGCAGTGAGGTACATGATACAGCTATCAGCAATGCTGATTCAATTCACTGCGAGCATCGGTTGTTTTTGAAGCGGGAACTTGGACGTATGGTTCTCTTTCTCACTGATCAGCCCACTCTTCTTCCACCCAATCTGCAGGTTTCCATTCCTTTTCCCCTGCAAACAGTAATGATTGCTCCTAAAATGCAACCAAGCTTGTTTTTTACAAGATAATGCAACAAGGATTACCTATCTGTTTTTGCCTTGTATTTGTTTGAACAGGACTTCTATAGCTCTAAACAGGCTAGCTACATTGAGCACACATCAGACTGTATTTGTGAAGGAAATCATCTCACTTCATGTGATTACAGCAAAGTACTCAGAAAGATGCTCAGAAAGGTTTCAGTTAGTTTGAAGGTGTAGGTTCTATGTGTCAATGGGTATCTTTGGACTCACTTTTTGGTCCAAAATTCCTTCATTTGATCTGGCTCTCTTTGTACATATGAAGTGTATGTATGAGAAGTGGAGTGCTGGATGTGGGTATCTTTGCAGTTAGTGTTCTCTGTTTTGGAGATTGTGCGCTCAGAAATTCTTTGGTATTTTTGTCATGTGGGGATCATTTTTGGCAAGTCCAAGGGTACTCGGTTCGTTCCTGTTGAGATGGTATGCAACTTTTTGTCTCCTGATACTCCTCCTTTTTTCTCTTTTTCAAGGGGGTGAGTAGTGGTACGTAGAGTACCTGATGATGTTCATGGTTTCTTTGTGTTATTGTTGTCTTCTTCTCCAGCCAGCAAGATGGAGTCTTCCTCTCTCTTATCAGGATTCATGACTGCTGCTACAGGATATTGCAGATCCAAGCATTGGTTTCCTTCTGGAGGGAATGGATCGTCTTATTTGCCTTGTCCGCAAATATGCTCCAGGTTGGTGGAGGCAAGACCATGTGTTTTGTTCTGTTCTTTAGAGGTTTCTTAAGGTGCTTGACAAAGAGGATAACAGTATGAAAGAAGATGCTTAACATGCTCCTTGGGGCCATACTCAGAGACCAACTCTGCAATCTTTGAAACTGCAGCTGTGCGAGCGTTTGCAATAGGCTATGTGGCTGCAGCAGCACAAAGGATGCAGCAGCTATTGGTTGGGCCAGAGATTGTGGCCATTGACATTGACACTGAGTTGCACAAGCTTTTCAGCTCTATTTTTGGAGCTCTTGAGCAGCTGCCCAAGCTAGAAAATGACCAAGTAGTCCCCAGCTCTACAGATCTTTCAGTATGTATCTTGTACTTCAAATCTCTTTGTCCTTCTCTTATTATGAGGTGAATGCCAGTCTGGAAGAGATTTGTTGCTTCTTCCTATGGGTTGTGAGGCAGGGAGAGGGAGGAAATTTGAAGTTGGGGAAAAGAAAAGGATTGATTTCGGTTGTGTATAAATGTGAAGGTGTTCCGCAAGAGCTGGTTACAATTGATAATGCTAGTATCATCATCAAGGTCAGCCATCAACATTCAGCACTTGGACATGGCCATTGTCTCAGGAGAGGGCAATGAGAGCATTGTTACTGAAGGCAACCGTGCTTATCTTTGGTCCAGGTCTCTTCATCATCTCCTCCTATTCCTGGCTAGAATCAAAGATGATGCTGCTGCCTAGCCTGACCAGAGACCTAACAGCAGTAATGCTCAATTCTGTTTGCATGGTGTAAGATTTGTGCAGGCATTTGTGCAGCAGCTGTAATGCAACTTGGAAATTCAACACTACAATATTGTGTTTTCTTTTCTCTCTCAGCTTGTTGGAAGCTTGATGATGTCTGCAGGGCTGTAGATGAAATGGACAAACAGATTCTGCAGCATACATCTCTCAAAAGTCTCTACTTCTATCGGCAGCAAGTCACTGCGGTAAGCATGCTGGCTGGCTTGGAAGGCATCTCCCCTCCTTCTTTCTTGGCTTTAATGTCACAGAACGTTCTTACATTTGACAGTTGTATTACATCAGGTGTTCCGTCATACCATGTTCGGATTGGAGAGCCATCCTCAGCATTGCTGTGCTTGGCTCAGCTTGGCTTGCAATTTCACTGACAATGCTCACCCCAATGTCCCTGATGAGGTCCCTTCTCTCCAATCATCTTTTTGTTTCATCAGTAGACTTACTCTGCAATCCAGAACCTTGTATGTTTCTCCATCAAGATGGATGTAGGAAAGTGCATTTTCCTCACATTGTGGGAATTCTTCTTCCTTGGGAATTTCCAGCTGCCAAGGTTTGCCCGAGATGCAGTATTATACGCAGAGTCCTTACTGGATTCAGTGATGGGTGGTTTGGAGGGTTTGATCAACATCCTGGATTCTGAAGGAGGATATGGTTCCTTAGATAAGAAGGTTCTTCTATTTCTTTGGATTCTAAGCTTTACCTCATATTTGTCATATCCAGATGCTATCTGTTGCAACTTGTGAAGAAGATGCTGTACCTATAGTTCATAGCAACACTCATCAATTCATAATTTGTTGGAACATTACATCTAAACAGAAAGTTGAATACAAAGTCTTTGTTGGATTAAGTTTTCTTATGGTGGGTTGGTGATGTTTTTGCAGCTTCTACCAAAGCAAGCAGCCATGCGCTTGAATCATGTAGCCAAGACTGGAGTCCCTGCCACCACGTCCACTAATGGTGATGTTGAGTTTCCATGGCCAGGCTTTGAAAGTGAACCATTAAACAGAGAAAAAATCAAGATGTAAATTCTGTGTACCTTTCCACCTCTAGCAGATTGTCTGACATCTGCTGTCAAGTTGTTGCCTTGGGCACACACACATTGCAGTTCACCTTTTGTTGCTCACTGGATGTGCCTCTGGACCAAGATGTTTAATACGGCATTTTTGTTAGTGGTGCAGGTTGGAGGCTGCAATGCAGAGATTGACAAGTCTCTGTTCAGTTGTCAATCAGATGGAACCACTACGTGTCCTCAACCATTTGTTTCTCCCACGTGAGGTGCAGAGTTTGTTCAACTCAGTATACCTTCCCTTTTTGTTGGCCTTCTCTTATTGGCCTGTTTTTTCTTGTAGACAAATGCTTTTGGCTAAGAGAAAGAGAGAGGGAGAGGATTTATGAGGAAAAATCAAGTCATATATCAGTTCTGAAGCAGCTATTTTTTCCATATGGATGCAGTACTTGAGGCAGCGAGTGGTGAAGAACTTCAGGGAATTTCTAGCAAATGTCATAATTGTGGATGGAGGACTTCAGCGTCTGTCTGTGGCAGAGGCTCAGCTGCAGCGACACATGAGCATAGTGCATCTAGTAGAGCAGCATGTACAGCTGGATCTCACCCGTGGTTTGCGTGAGGTTCTTCTGACAGAGTCTTTTGCACATCCTATGCGAAATTTCCAACCAGAAGATCGTGAAGTTGGCATTGGTGGTGAGATAGTTTGCACGATTGCAGACTGGTATATTGAGAATGTGTTGTTGACTGATGCAAAAGTGTGTGGAGGAGTCCTATTCAGTCCTCTTGACAAGTGTTTCAAAAGCACCAGGCCTATTGGGCAGATTTCTGCAGAGTCAGTCACCAACTTGGCTGAGCTCAAGGCATTCGTGCGCATCTTTGGGCCTTATGGAGTTGACAAGTTTTGTGGCAGCATACAATCCCAGCTCAAAAAACTCTTGAGTTTGCTTCAGACCTCACTACACACAAACAAGGAGACTCTTGGATCACTGGCTGCAGGCAATTTTTCACGTACTACTCAATCACGTTGTCGTCGTGACACTAGGTTTTTGCAAGTTATTGAACTTGAAACGGTGATGGCAAATTGTTTATTGGTGGGTCACCTGCTTAGTATGTGGTCCCTGTTAGTGGAAGCAACTGGACAAGTGCTGCAGTCCAATACTCCACTGCTTTTCTCCGTCTTTTCTGACTTCACAAAGCATGCCCCAGTGTCTGTACCAGAGACACCCAATCTCCGGAAAATGAAGTTAGTAGCAAGTCAAGTTGGTGCAGTTGGTCGAGATGGTGATGCCATCATGCTGCAGAATATATTGGCAGACATGGAAGGCACTGCTTCAGAGCAATCTTGGGATCTTGCTCCTTTCCTGTTTGTTGCATGCATGGCATCTAAAGTCTGGAAGTTCACCAATTTCAATGTTTATACTGGCGGTTTCACCACCAATGTTTATTGCTTATCTAGGTTCTCATCAAACCTTATTTATCCTGAGCAAACATTTGAGTACAATTTGGATACAGGACTAGCATCCAGGGATGTTAGTGTAAGATTTGATCCAACTCAAAGAGGGTGTGGTGGGCTTACAGATGTATAAATGGCATCATTGTGGCAAGTGAATGGGTGCGGGCAGAACGCAAGGAGTTGCAAAAGCAGGGACAATTGTCAGAGCCATGCAGCCAGAGCAGCATCAATGAAGAGACAGCTCCAAGGTTAAGTGCTGGAACTCAAGGAGATTTGGAAGCACGTATCAAATCTGCATTTGCAAAGTTCTTACAGACTTCTGTTGCTGCAGTTCTTGAAGCCTGGGATGATGCTCACAGGTTCGGGTTTTATTTTCTCACCTTCCACAAAGTTTGTGTTTGGTGTGTTTGCAGTAAGGTTTTTGATTTTAAAAGCAAAGTACCCTCATTCTCCTCTATTTCAATTCACTCCAGAAAGTCTCTATCTTGACTTGCATCTGCAATGCAGAAAAGCTCACTATCCTACCTGTGAGGATAAAAATATGCATCCATTGACTTCCCTAGTAGGCACCTACCTACCTACTCACAATACCTACTCTTGCCAGGATAGGTCACCAAGGTGAAACATGATGTCAACTCAGCTGGGGTTCATCCACAACTAAGTCAGAACATGCTTCCAAATGGATAATGTACTGGTGGCTATTGGTTCACTCTGTTGGCCTTATGTTGGCCCTAGCTAACCACAGTGGTTAGCTCAGTTTCTGGTTTTACTACCTTCCTACTAACAACCCACTAGTCCTTACCTATGTACTAACAATCCACATGCATCTACTAACCTAGTAGTCATGTATTATCCTACATACCTAACTACGGTTATGATGGTGAATCTGGACATCAACTCAGTTGGGTTGATCCACAATTGAGTCATAACAGGCTTGCAATGGATGGTGCACTGTTGGTTCACTCTATTCGCCTTAGAGAATGCAGTCTGTCTAATCATGAAGGATTCTTGCTTAATTGGAACAGGAGCCCATTGGTAGCAAAGTTGGTATTTTTGGATCAACTCTGCCAATCAACACACTATCTCCCACGAAGCACATTGGAGACTTATGTACCTCATACAATAATGAGGTCCATATACCAAATGTACTACGAGAGTTCGGTGCCCACCCTCATCAACCCCCATCCATCAACATGCCAATTCACAAGCTCTTCTCTCAGCAATGGCATTGATATAACAAAGAACCAAGGCGAACCTTTTGGTGAGGGAAGCGAAAATTTCACAATGCAACAACAAACTGCATCAAGGGGATCAATCTTTTCAGCTCCCATCAAATTCAGCAGTCACCGAAGGAAATCGGATATGGAACCAGTAAAGTTATCAGGTTCTTTGGAGAATACCCGCAGGATGTCATTTACTGAAAGCCGCCGTGGTGTAGCCACTGCTGGGGATTACACAGTTCCAACCAAACGTCCTCTTGCTAGGTTCATGTCAGGACCATTGCCCTATTTGGCTTAAAAGGATTAGCTAGGTGCAATTATGAATGTAATATTTTATATTCCATCTCCCATCTTTGGAAAAGGCTCTTTCCTTTTCGCCTTTGGCAGAGAGATGAAATAATGAAATTCCTGATGTCTAAAAACACAGGCTGTAGTTTTGAACCATGCTACCATAGTGGAAAATAATGGTACACAGGAGGGTATGGCAATGTATTTGTATACTGGGTACTATACTACATACTTACAGTTTGTGAAATTCCTTGTGAAAATGTCAGTGGCAGCTAGCAGGTAAAGTTTTGAGGCTCACAACTACCAAATATGGTCCAAACAATTATTCTTGTCAAATAGAAAAAAAATTGAAGGCTCAAATAGCACAACCTGCACATCCAAAACCAAAATCCCAGGAGTCTTGTTAAATGCTCTACAAGAGCTTGGTAAATGCAATTCACTTTGAAGAATCAGCTGGTTTATAATGATGGGCATACTAGATTGTGGGTCGGTGTCATCTTCAGGCTTGTGCCTTCATGCTACAGATGTAACGTTGCTTTGAATTCATGCAGCATAAAAAAGTTTTTCTTCACCTTCACTGCAGCTTTTGATGCATTTATCTTATCTCTTGATCCAAAACATCCAGCTCCTGCTTATGATAAAACTTTCTAAATTTGTACCACATTGATCCATTTGTTCATGTAAACTTGAAGGTGGATTCTGTCAAGTATGTTTCAACATAGATAGATATTTTCTTACATTCCAAGAGTGAGTTTGATTAAAAATAGATCCCCACAAGTGCAATGCTGATTAGTCCAGGAATAATTGGCTATTCCTGGATGCAATGGCCATGCAGGTTGCAGGACCTAGGAAAGCACTGGACTGGCAAGCTTTCCCTACCTGATGTGTGCACAAAAATGCAAAAGAATTAATCAGACATATCTAGGAGATTGCAGAGAGAACTCCACAATATTAAAGGAAATCATGTAGAAAGGAAATCAAGAGTGATAGCATCATGTCCAATTTAGTACCACATGACCAGCGTCCCTTGTCCACTACAGCCATGACAGGTGCAGTCTTGAAAATTCAAGCAAGTTGGACATACCAGGGTAATATCTGTCCCACCAGAGATGAAGTGATCTGCAAGGGGTGCTGCAGTGGTCACCACTACATGGTGATATCTGATGCTAATGGTGGAAGTATTGATACCTGTCCTTTCATTGAGCCAAGATGCAAGAATTCAGTGGACGAGGAAACCCAATCTAGTGTGCTCACAATATGATTGTGCCTGCCAGTTCCAGCCACCTTGCAAATGTGTCTAATAGTACTTATCCCACCATTAGCACCAGTTTTGCAATCCTAGGTTTGATTCAAGCAAACAGCAGCTACATATGAATTGCAGAGATATACAAGTTACCAAGGCTGTATGAGTGAGGTCTACATGGAGCTCCCCACTGTAAGCCCAAGCAACATTCAACCCACCAATAAGCCCTTTTACACGAGAGTCACAAAACCAAGTAAAACAAAGAAACCACTACTAAGATCAATTTGCACCAACAGAAACATCTGTGAGCATCTGGGAAGTAAAGTCAACATAAAGCAGTGAGAGAGATCAAAATGGGGATGCTATAGGAATAAGGGATTCATCATTTTCCAATTGCAGAAAAAAAAACATAAGAAAAGAGGTTACCAGAAGCATGTAGGAAGCCAAGAAAGTAGAGTATAATGTCCCTAGTTTCCACAAAGATGAGTGTAAATCATAGCCCACACAGCTTGACTCTCCAAGGAACCACCTTCATGTATATTAGCAGCATTTTCAGACGTAGTGCAAATAACAATTGGTGCAAATACAGCCTCGGTGAGCACAAAAAATATCTTTCCCATCACATAGGCAGGAATTCTAGGCACACCCCACACAGTCCCTGGTAGCTTGAACAGTTGTCAGAAATTGTATACACCCTTCAGTGTTGGAGTACCCTCACTCAAAAGTTCATGACATTACTTTTTTAGTCAACCAGATTTAACAACACTGAAACAAAAAGCTACTGATCTTGCCCTCATTAGCAATATGGTTGAACTGGCAAAGAGAGAGCACTCAATTTTGAAAGTGTCAAAATCTAGCCAGGGTGGCTGATTACTCCATGTACTCAGTGTTCCAGAGGAGCTCTGTATGCCTTTAGATGTCCTTTGAGGACGGGGTAGGCATTGGCTGTTGTTGCTGTAACTCAGAATCATGACTGGATGATGATGAGCAATTGCCACTCCTGCCTATGCCAGCAAGCAAACCCAAACATTGAACTGTCCATTTATTGTAATCTGAGATTTTCATCACTTCATTCTTTTCTCTCCTTGCTTAGTCACACTGCACATGGAAGTAGCATGAAAAAACCTTGCATGAGTTGATGATGGTATGAAAGACTGTGTTTGCCTCCACAGAGAAAATTATCACTAACCCATGAACTCAATTCCATCAAAACACAACTTGAGATCAAAGAGAAACTCAAAAGCTACCCTTACACACCAGAAAGCTTGTGGGTAGATCCTGTTGAGTCTGAAGTTGGGGCAGTACTTACACTGACAGTTATAACAGTGCACTCTCAAATCCTATACACCTGCAAACATGTAAACTTCACATGGGTTCAGAATCACGAATAATTTTGATTGTCAGCTATTTTACCCTCACTAAGATCACAACCCATGTCCCAAATCTTTTAAATTGTTCATCCACACCGTATCTCAAAAACATCTCCTGAGAGTAGCTGGGGGGTTGTGCAATCTAAAAGACCAGGTTCTTGATCCAGGAAGACAATATCATAAAACACCAATGAAGCTGAAGATGTAGAATACTGATGATTCCCACTCAAAGTATCAGATGACCACTGGGGCTACTAGGAGCCTGAATTACCCATAAACAAGCTCTTGAAGAAAGCATGATTATTCTTCTGCGCTTCCATACAATTCAACACCACACTGAATGGTAACTTGAATCCCCTTGTTCCAACATTATTGGCACACACGTAGTTTTCTAATAACAACCCTAAAAATTAGAATTAGGAATAACAATGAACAAATGGGTGAGTTAATGAATGAATGAATGGATGGATGAATGGGTACAAATTTTGGGTACTTTGCCTCTTTTTTGAGAATCAAATATTAGAATGGTCAAGTATGCATGAATGACAGAACAATGTTTTTTCTAATGTCTTTTCCTCAATAGTATGGAGCAAATTGGTTATGCCCCTCCCTCTCCCATCTCCACCCCTAATTAGAAGAAAATTGACCCAAAAATAAGAAGAAATGAAATTGACATAGACACATTCTCATGTTAAGAATCATTTTTTGGATGTTGAGAATTGTGGTGCTGTTGAAATTCAATCACATTTTCATAAGCATTTCCATGCTTAATAGACCACAAGACTGGTCAATTTGAATGGCCACTCAAAGAGTCAAATTCAACAATTGCATCTAAAGTCTTTTGATTTTAGAAATTGCACTTCCACAAACTTTCTCAAGTTTACTTTAACCACATGCTCAATCCAAGAGATCTTCAATGAAGTTGTTCAATAAAAATTTGCTGCATTATTAGCCTTTTACCTTCTCCAATAGGAACTTCTAACTTGGCAGAAGAAGAAAGGAGATGCACTTGTGCAGAAAAGTCTCATGGGTTATGAATCCAATGCTGCAGAATGTATTGAATGTGTGGCTAATTTGCTATGCAAATCCACTTGGGGAAAAAAGGAGAAAGAAAAGGGTTTTCTTCACTTCATCCACTTCTGGTTGACAAAACAAATTTTCCAGAGTTTGCAATTTGCAAGGTTAATTCCAATAGCGAATGCTAATGCTAATAATACATTGGACAAATTGTCTCAAGGATTTGGAACCTGAAATGAGTTGGTGGTCGAAGATCCACTGGAAGAGGTTGCACTAAAGGGAAGTCGGCTGGAGGTTAAGTGACTACTCAGGTTTTCAACACTTGAAAGTATGATGTCACCATGTATCCGTTCGAGCATTTTCACCACTTGAAGCATGCTAGGTCGGGATGATGCCACCGCATCCACACATTGGAAGGCAATGTCCAATGCAGTCATGAGCTCTTCATCTGGGCATGAGCCCAAGATCCATCTGTCAAATATATCCTCAGGGTGTCCGATTTGGACTAAATTCTTAGCCTACAAAGAAGAAGATTTAAGAATTCAAGTGATAATGAGAGTCAAATCAAACAAAATCAATTTGAATTGACAAATTGCAAATCTACTACCATTCATCAGTTAGTAAAAACCTGTTGTCATTTTGCCTCTGTTTTTTAGGGCAATTGTGGGGGGTAATTTTGGCTCATTGGGAGTGCTACCTATTGGGGTCACTGTACTCAATATGGCCCATTTTTTGGGGGCATTATGCTCCATCAGGCCCATGTTTGGGGAGGCATTATGTTTGTAAGGCCCCTTGACAACTGAGTTTTTCAGGTTTTAAGTAGTTTTAACAAGGTTTTACACAGAGGGCACAAGGGTCTTCATTTCAGGTATTATGGTTGTAAGCTCCCTATACACAAGGGGCAATAACTTGAGCCAGAGGGGTGGTAAGTGGTAACACCTAAGGAGTCACTTGTCCCTTTGGGTACAGGGCCTTACAACCCTAAACCCTAAACCCGACAATGGGGAGCATTAGCCTATACAAATCACCATAATAACTCAGGTCAGTTTTCGGCTTCTCACCCATTGGACCATATTGAAGTCATTGGTCTTGAATACTTCATTAGTGGGTCGCATCCCTGTGAGAAGCTCCAAGAGTACTATACCGAAGCTGTATACATCTCCTTTCTCTGTAACTTTTCCAGTTTCCATGTACTCTGGACATACCAATGAAAGGGAAAATTTAATTCAGCTCCATATTTTGGAAGTAGACAAAAAAATTTCAGGTTCTGAAGCACAAGGAAAAAACAAGAAGGATAGGGGGGAGGGAAGTCCTCTTGTCTGAGTTCTCACCAGGAGGTAAGTAACCTAAAGTCCCAGCCACAATTGTGGTCACATGTGTATCTTGAGGGTTAATGAGCTTGGCAAGCCCAAAATCAGACACATGTGCCTCCATCTCATCATCCAACAAAATGTTGCTGGATTTGATATCACGATGAATAATATGTGGGATGCAATCATGATGTAAATAACTCAAACCCCGTGCACTCCCAATGGCAATTTTGAGTCGTACATCCCAATCAAGGGGATTCGAGCTTTTGTGTGCGTAATCTGCAAGTGTAGTACATGGTCTATCCTTCATTAGTATGGTTACTTACATAGTTGCACTACAAAAATCCTTCATACACAATCTTTTTGTTCCCTTAAGCACAGTGTCAAAGCTGAGTGCCAAGGGCTTGGCTTTAGATGACATTAATCCATCACAATAAAATACATTTGATTTTCTCACATAGAGCAAATGGTGATAGAAGACCAGTGTAGGATTCTAGGGTTTAGGATTCAGGATTTAATTTAATCAAAGCTCGAGGGTTGATTGATAGCTAAGGAAAAGCTTTCCCAGATCTCAGGTTAGGAAGGAAGGAAATCAGCAAATAGTGGGCTGGCAAACTGCTCACACATAGGCCAAGTATTGAGACAGTTTGCTAAAATGGCATTGATTTAATGGCTAGGAGAATTGTATTGAAAGAGATGGTGTGAGAGAAACACACATAATCTAAAAGCTCCTTCTTCATAGAAACTAAACAATGAAGAGATTTCGAGTTGAGAGAGAGATGGTGGAGGAAAAACACACAGCATGATGAGATGAGTGTGAGAGATACGAGAGAGTGATTTGTGAGCAAAGACACATATGATCCTCAAGATTCTTCTTCATAGAAAACAAATAAAAAGAGATTAAAAGATAGTTGAGAGAGAGATGGTCAAGGAAAAACATACCATGATGACATGAGATGAGAAAGCAACAGTGTGAGAAAAACACACATGATATATTAAGCTTCTTCTTCATAGAAAACAAAAAATGAAAAAAGATTCAATTTTGAGAGAGAGATGTTGGAGATAAAACATGATTGATGTACAAACTTCTTTATAGAAAACAACAATGAAGAGAGAGAGATTGAGTATGAGATGGTGGAGAGAAAATACACATGATTTGCAAGCTTTCTTCTTTGTAGAAAACAACAATGAAGAAAGAGATTCAAAGAGAGATGGTGTAGAGAAAACACACATGATCCACAGGCTTCTTTATAGAAAACAACAATGATGAGAGAGAAATTGAGAGAGAGATGGTGTAGAAAAAACCACATGATCTACAAGCTTCTTCTTCATAGAAGAAGACAATGAACAGAGAAATTGGGAGAGAGGTGGTGGAGGAAAAACACACATGATCTACGAGCTTTTTCTTCATAGAAGAAAACAATGAGGAGAGAGAGAGAGATTGAGCAAAGAAGACAAGCCATGAAGAGAGAAATTGGGAGAGAGGTGGCAGAGGAAAAACACACACACCATGTAGCAAGCTGTCAAGATTGCCATTGCTCATAAGATCATACAACAAGAGATTGATATCTGGAGTAGTGTAATAGCCGCGCAGAGTAATCAAGTTTCGATGCTTAATGTCTGCCAAAGTTGCAAGCTCTCTTTCGAATCCGCGCTCGCATTCTGGACCTCCCACTCTTGTCAATTTCTTCACAGCAAATGCAGTCATGTCATCAAGTACCAGTTTGTACACAATTCCAAATCCTCCACTTCCAATCACATCTGATTGCTTCAGCTTCTCTGTTTGTCTGAGCACAGCCTTTGATGACGGTGTTGCTTTTCCTGATTGCTGGAACATCACCATCTTCCCACCTGCAAGCACAAGAGTATTTTGCAAAACAAATCATAAGCTGATCCGCAACATGAACTGGGTTCTAGAAGAATTCTTAGACTTCCGGAAGCTCTCTCACTGGAACCCCACGCTTCAGATTCTTGCACCGACGTAGCTCTGGTTTGCTCTACATGGATTTCTTCTTGATCGATGCCTGGGCACAACAAGCTGCAGACGGCTGATTTAGAAGTATGGAGAAGAACTTCTAGGAGCTTACCAGAGAGTTTGATTTCACAAGTACTGTGTTGCTTCACCCATTTCCGATAGCAAAGAGTGCCGAGAAAGATCTTGGACAGCACAAAAACACAGATGCAAATGGAGAGGATGGCTCCAATGCTCAAATTCCCAGATTTGCGATTGCTACTTCCCGTTGCAGTCGAAAAAGTAGTACTAGTTCCTGACACCAAATCCATCATGAAGTTGAGCTGATCAGTTGGATCATTTCATGCCGCATCTGGACGCTAGCATGATCGGTCGACACTAGTTGCAGCACATTGAACAAGATCAGTGATCTCATGAAAACAGAGACAAAAGACTAGACCATTCTAAGATTTCTTCGATGCATACAGGAGCAGTGACCAAGAAACCATCGTATGTGTTTGCGAGAGCAACTATACCTCTGCCGGGAGCTTCTTCTGGCGTGCTGTTTGCAACTTGGTCGACGGCAAGAATGCGAACTGATCGCGGCCTCTGTCTAGTGAATATTAAATCGACATTGTTTCCACAACTGCAAGTAGGCAAAAGATTCAATCAAGGAAGTTCGAATCAGCAGTCAGTCGTGAGTCATGAGTCACCCCGTGCAGTTATCCAAACAGAAGAACTATATAGAGAGAAAAGCTTGCAGAGTCGCGGGCGGCTTGCAACACCATGAGGACGTTATATATAGACATGGCAAGCTTGGACCCATGATCAACTGTAGCAAAGTCTTCGAAGAACTATATTATTGATCATCAGCTCTGAGTTCACATAATGCTCGGATCATGCAACACCTTCGGCAAAGTTTTGCAGCGGTTCAAGGACATTGATCTTCTAACAACGACTATATATCTGCGAAGCTAGAATCAAACTCATTGATCAGCTCGCGGCAAATATCTGGTGTGCGAACGATAGAAGCTAGCTAGTCTTGAATGTGATGATGAAGAACATGAAGTCTTACAGAAATGAGAGCCCTCGAGTGAGGCCCGCGCCCACCAAACTCGCCGGTATTTCACCTTGCAGTCGATTGTTTTCGAGATTCCTGCAGTGCACACACGATGCATGCACGTCGATATGATATTGAAGAAACAAGTGTCCGTATCATTCCAACTACCACCTTTCGCCCTTAACCAAAACACTCTTGCACCAAACTGCACGAGTGCCGCGCGAGAGGTGGCGATCCTTACGTTCACGAGTGCGCGACTTTGATGAACTACGGCATCATGATTGGAAAATTACATGGGCAAGTTCAAATAAGAGCAGTACTGATCTGCTAACTTACAAGTATTTGAGGTTCTCAAGTGATGCGAGCGCGGCTGGAATTTCGCCGGTTAGGTTGTTCGAGTGCAGATTCCTTTCGGAGCGTTCAGGGCAACCATAAGTACTCATCAGTTACAGTAAGCAACAAGCACGGACGGACTTCCTCTGAAAGCAAATATTGAAATGCCCATCTAGGGTGTGGGTCCTCAAGCTGTTGCTGCTGCGTCAAAAATCTAGCCAGTCTACTTGTTGAAAAGATTGAAAGCAGCTGGAGGTGCAACAAAAACGAAAACCACAATGCACTCACAGAACTTGCAAGGTGCTGCAGTTTGCTAAGGAGGCTGGTATCTCGCCTCCAAAGTAATTTGATGATAGATTTCTGCACACACACACACATTCACGAGGAGAATGATGGAGCTCATTTAACATAATTCTCATTCGTCCTCGCGGACTTTACCTCGCTCTTCAATATGTATCTCGCCGATTCATACATCAAGCAGGTCGGCGTCATCACTGCCGAAATCTCAGCCTATATCGAAAGACTTGCAAAAGAAAAGTACCAAACCCTGATCAACTGTGCTTTGTCATCGAGGTGAAGATTGGTGGATACCAAGGATCGAGACTTCGACTTACAAAACTTGCAGCCAGCTGAGTTTCCTTAGAGTTATTGTACCCCGGAGCTCCTTCCCTGCCAAGTTTCTGCAAAAACATATCAGAACAGCTTGTGACAGTCTGCAGCTAGGCCGGAATGATCCCACTAGAAGCAGCTGGTGCATACATAGATAGAGATTTTGAGATCTAAGACCAAGTAAGAGACTTGTATTCTGAGCGATAATTCAGTGAAACTATTCTCTATTGGGATATTATATAGTATGAGGATTCCTAGAGATGATTATCAGTTGGTTTTCGTTGAGCTTCTACAGTTTCAGCAGTTCATGCCGGAAGAGCACCCTACATGTACAACACGTGTAACCGAGGAGAGCACACGATGCCAGTCCATGCACAAGGCGTGGAATGAGAAGCATTCCAGGTCGCAAAGGTGCCGAGAGTATCATTCAAGTTGTGTGCGAACTCCAGTAAAACTCGACCTGCGCTACATCATGTCAGCATGAGCATTTGATACTCACCATGAAGTCGAAATACATATAATCAGACCATCCGAATCTCGACGGCATAAGGTCGTTCCGAAGTAAAACAACCGGACTCGAGTTCTCAATAAGTACTATGATTACAGGCTTACCTTCATCATTCAGCGCTGCTGTGCGAGGATCAAATCCACCCAAGGAAACAAAAAGAAAAACTATCAATATTCGCTTTGCAACGATAACATTCAGTGCGCGACAATTTGATCGGTACAGCATTGAGCTCCAGATGGATACGCCGCGACGATCCATTGTGCAAACCATTTCGGTGTTGATAAAAACGTCAAGTGCAAAACTCGACGTTTAAGATTTCAGCAAACTAGAAATTCGTGATGGCCACCAGCTAGAAATTCATGATCGCCAGGTGCTAATTTCGTCGAGACTGCATTCACATGACAAAAGGATTTCACGGATTGATAGAATTTCAAAGCTGAGCTGCAACGATGTACAGCTGAAAATGCAATTATTTAGTTTCCAGAGAGAAAATCTTGCGATAAGGATTGACATTCAGTGTCGCGACAAATTTGCAATTTTGTAATCTGCGCGCGCGCGCGCGTATTTCGGTACGTGATCTTAAAGACAAAACCAGGACGTGGGCATGGCGTGGTAATTAATAGCGACAACGACAACGACCACCAGCACAACGAGGATGAAATTCACGAATTGTTAGGAATTTTTAATTGTAGCCAAAATGGCGATCATCCATTGGAAGATGAAGAAAAAGTGGCAAGCATCCCTGAGAAGATTTAGCCAAATCTGGCTACACCGCAGATATGAAGTACAAACCGATAACAATCAACCTTCTTAACTTTTGCTTGCAATCTGATAACCAAATATAGAAATCTGGCGAATCTTTTTTTCTCACTTCGAGCGATTAAAAACCTCCAAAATCAATTCATTTTCGAAAAAATTTCTTTTGGGCGAAATTTCGCCAATAAGAAAAGGCGGATGAAGAGAGGCCACCGACGTATAATCACTGTAGCAACCACGTTCAAGTAATTTGTGAGGCTATACGGATTCATAGGAAAAGCTGTTCTTCCCTTTTGGGAATAATTGAAGAATACTATATTTATTTTATAAAGTCTCAGAAGCCGTGAAACCGGGTACCCCAATCCCTTTCCTTCCTTCCTTCCTTCCTTCCTTCATTCAATCATTCAATAATCGTTGTGTACATTTTGCAACTCTATTTTGAATCAGGGTCATCTTTTTTAGGGTTTGCTTCCGTTTGTGGATGAGAGAGTTACAAGTACAATGGAACTAGGCGGCTCATTTCCAGCTAGTCCATCTAGGAGGGCCCATGTCGACCCAGGTAGGGTTTAGGGTTTAGTGGTGGGCCCATCCCACCCTGTGTTTTTTTTTTCAGGAATTTTGTCAAATTTCAACCTGAAAAATATGATTTCAACCTATACAAAGGATTTTTCATGGAAAAATGACCCAAATTCGCCAGATTTCAAAGATAGTTTTTTTCAAATATTCCAATTTTTATGATAAGCTCCAATAGGTAGCCAAGAATATAGAAGGATTTTGGTTTTTTTCTACTTTCATATCTAGTATGTTGCCAAATCTGACTACATTATCTTATGGATGATTGCCACATCAATTACATCACAAAATTGGGGGGAAAAAAACCCTGATCCCACCTATGTGGATTTCATCAAGCCCCATAGGGGGAGAAGCCAGTAGTATTTCTTACCATGTTTCTAGATTAACTAATGGGGTTGTTGGAAGAATTAAGAAAATCTGGTTATAAACCAAATATGAAGCACAAATCTTCGATCATGCTTCTGTATTTTTGGCTACATATTAAAACCAAATTTAAAATTTTGGTTTTTTTTCACTTTTTGGTGATTGAACTTTTCAAAAAACATTTCATTTTTTAATTTTTGAGTGTTTATTTCACTTTTTTATAAAATTTTACAAGTAACTAAAAGCACTAATGTAAGATTTGAGCATAAAACTGTGGTTAGAACTTGACCCAATATGTGAGTGACATTTAGAAAATTATATGTGCATATGATGGATGGGTATGTTCAATAAAAGTGTAGACATCAATATGATAAGTTCTAGATTTAGCATTTCAAAGAAGTTTTTTGTTTGAACTTGCCATAAAGTAGAAGAATCATTTAATTAGTTGTTTGTTTTGTTGAAACTTGGAGCAAGAACACCCAATTTGTTGGCTTTGTGCTAAACTTGGGACATAGGCATTGCAAAACTCCTTTTGGGTAGGTATAGAGGCAAAGAATCAAAGATAGGTTAAATGGATATGGTTATAAGTCAAGGTATGCAAGTAAACAAATAAAGTTTTTCAAAAATATGAAGCATCCAAGATGAAGCAAAATCAAGGTTTGTCCATGCCACTTGGTATTCCTAAAGTAGACAAACACTTAAGATCAATTACATATGTAATGTTAATAGGGTAATCTACAAATGATTAAACATTGCCCAATAGTAGTGTTGTCATTGATTGTTTCAAGAGGGTGACGTAGAAAAATCACATCCAAGTGATCCTTCAATTTGGGCAACTTTTTCTTGAACATGTCATTCCAAAATGCACCTTTAGAATCCATCACAAATTGAAATCCAAGTCCACCAATGTCACACTTTAAAACCTACACCACATTATTTTCTCGATCCATAGAACCAACATCAGCACCAAAAACTCAACTAGATGTCTTCTTTTAATCTATAGAAACAATAGAAACATTACAAATTAAAAGAGGTTACCCCAATAAGGATGTCAAAAGAAAGACCTTTAAAAACACCAACAATGATAGAATCATGAACCCTAGGATTAACAATAACTCTTGTCACACCATCAAACACACTAACTCCAATATCAACATGGTCTTTTCCAACAAAATCAGTACCAACCTACAAACCAAATTAAAACAAGAATGAGAAAAGCAAACCAAATGAAATAAAATAAACACATAAGATAGCACATCACTTATCTTTTAATTCACCTTATTAATCTTTTCATAAGCGACCTTCTCCTCGTTGAAAGCCTCAACAAAACGCAATAAACAACCAAATTTGAATTCACCAAAGATAATTCATTGCATCATTTTATCATGTAAGAGTTTTTCAATTTGATTATACCTACAAAAACAACAAACTGAGTTTTTTTTTTAATTTATACAAACTCAAACACACACAAAAAAATTCGAAGATGAAGTTTTTTTTTAAAGTTTGGAAATTCATTTGCCATATGAAATAGGGTCATTGTGGCCTGTTACTTTCATACCATATTATTCTCAAAGTACAAATGCCTCCTCCATCCATCTAATTCCAACACCTCGACTTGTCTTGTTAGATAATATTTTTTCGCATAAATTAAGGAAATCAACAATCAATTTGTCCATAATGAGACAAAGTTGATTACGATCGACAAGAATATTCATAATCCATACCTTGATTCTCATCAAAAGCCTTCCATTTAAGCTTAGGGCATAAAAATAAAAGATGCAACCCTAGTTTATCGACAAGCCAAATGGTCAAACACCAACAAACAAGTTCCTTGTAAGTTTCAATGACATCAAACACCAAGCAATCAACCATAGGTCAATGTTGATTTGTAAAACATTGGGTTATGTCCATTTTCCAATTTTTGAAAATGCCCTAACAAAACTTCAAAATGATGTTAGTAGGTTAAGACAACAAACTAAACTCATCAAAATCCATAGCATAGAATTCAAAGTACACCTTTATAAAGTATTCCACATACAAAAATATTTGAATCTTAGGTTTAAACCAAATGGGGAGGTACGTTCACACATTGCTTACGTTAGCATTCAACATTTTTCTTCAATAGAAAACACATCTAACTTCTTAATAGTCTTTCCAATACCAACTATCAAAGACAACAAAACTATTTCATCACATGAACTTTCACATGCTGATACTTTGCATCTATGAAGATGTTAAAGGGAATTGCATGTGCTGTACCTAATTCCATAATACATTGTTGTTATATCAACCATCCAAAACCTCTCATAAGATATTAGATGCTATAAAAAAGAAAACAATCAACATGCAAAAAATAAAATTCTTTCAAAACATAAAAATTGATGAAAACAACAAACAATTAATGAAAAGCCCAAAAATGAATAAGAAAAAACACATTAGGTTTAGGGTTTCAAATTCAAATCCCATATCATAACAATCATTACCATGTTTTATGTAGAGGAACACCTTGTTGGATCTTTTAAACAAAAAACCTACAAAGGTAGGAAAAAATCAAAGAACAAAAGAAAACCAATTGAAACCTATAGATAGTTTTAACGTTTGGGAAAATGCCATAAAAACTTAAACCCTAAAAAAAATTGCAAAAGCAAACAAAATAATAAAATTCAAAACATGAGAGGGTAGAAATTACCTAGTTGGAGGATATAGGTTATCACCCTTTTTTGCAACTTGTAAAACAAAAGATGAAAACATATCCACTAGATCTTTAACAAAATTCATCTTTTGAAAGATGAGCAATTGATCTTGTCATATCGAGACCACGGAAGACTCTCCTTTCATCAAACAGATTCTTTGCCCAAATTTTAAAATCATATTTACTAACCCTTCAACCTTATTTATTTATATTTTCAACTTCCTTCTAATCAAAATCCAAAAAGTGATTCTTTGAAACAAGATCATTGATAATAGACTCAAGATTTGTCCCCTCCCTAGGTTTAGATTCAGAAACCATGTCATCACAAATATTGCAAATAGAAATCAATTGTTAATCAAAAAAAAAAAACATCATACACAAGAGACAATAAACAATCATATGCACATGAAACACTAGTAGAAATAGGACATAAAATATAATCAAACATAGATAATACAACAACTACAAAAGGATGAACAAGAGGATCCAATGAATAATGTAAACTTGTAGGAATATAGAATTCTTTAAGGTTCATAAATCCTAACCTTAAATAATGAACTTTAGGTTTTGTAAAGGTTAAGAAACTGACCAAACAAGTTAGGATTACATTCAAGAGGATGGAACTTAGAAAATTCAAAAACAATAGTGTTGACAAAAGAAAAGGTAATTAAGATTTTGTCAATACAAAAACAATCAACAAAAATATCACAAGTATTAGTCAACCACATTAAATTATTAAAACCAAAAGTAAAACCAAAAGTTAATCTTACAAAAGAACCATTCGACATTGTACAAAAATTATAAACAAGAAAACAGGACTAAAATGAATTGAAAAAAAATGAAAAAAATGAAAGAAATAATATTTTACAAGAACCTAATTGTGGTTACAACCACAAACACCTGCATCATACAAACATGGATTGAAAATGAATTATAGATTTTGTAAATAATCAATAATTATCATAATCAATGCCTCAAAACATGTAGCACAACCAAGAAACCTAAAAACAACACAAAAAATCAATAATTTTTAAATGACACATGTTACCAAAAAAAAAACCAACAAAAATAATGAAACATTTCAACAATAATATCATCACAGGCACAAAAAAAGCAATGATGCAAAAATAACCACAATGCACAAGTAGTTATAATGCAAAAGAAACTATAATTTAACAAAAGCCATGGAAATCACAACGAAACAAAAACACAATCGCAATAATGAACCAACAATGAAAGAATAACAAAGTGGCAAAATTTGTAACAATAAAACACCAGCAACAATGTGATGGAATGATAAAACCTGTAGCAACAATTGTAACTTGATGAAACAATTACATGATGAAAGAACACAATGAAACGTAAATAGTAGTGGCATGTTCACTCAAAAAAAGGCAACAACTACTCAACAATAAAACAACATTAACCATAGTTTGATGAAATAATAATGTGATGAAGCACAAATAAAAACAACATAATCACATGAAAAAACAAAATCAATTCAACAATGGTCGAAGCAGTTCATTCAAAAAAAAGTTAGTTTTGATTGTCTAAACCCTATACCTGCTGCCATCGCCCTCCTATTCATTGTTTTATCTTGGTTTGTACTTAATGCCATGGCCTTCCTCTTCACATTTTTCTTTTGCTTCACACTTGTTATCATGGGCCTCCTCTTAGTGTTCTTCTCATGGTTTGCACCTACTACTCTTCGTATTCTTCACTTAGTTCACACATGCTGCCATCGGCCTCCTCTTCATGGTGTTCTCCAAGTTCACACCTACCACCATCACCCTTCTCTTCTTGTTCTTCTTTGTTTCACTGACGTTTTGGGTTTTGGATCTTCCTGTTCTTCTTTGTCTCACTGATGTTTTGAGTTTTGGAACCAAAGAGAAAAATTACGTGAAACATACCCTAAAATTGGGAATTGGCATACTTCGAAAATGAATAAAAAATCGAAACCAAAATCAACTTCTGAAATTAAAAAAAACTAGAACCAATTCCTCAAATAATTAGAACCAGAGGTTCCTTCTAGAACTTAGGAACTGCACGACCCACCAGGTTCTCAAATTACCTATCCAAGAAGCCATAGAAGAATCCTCAAACACCACTGGCTCTTTGAATATTTTCGAAAACCCAAAACTGAAGATAATTTTATTCTGAAATTTTTCGAAAAACCTGGAAGCTCACGGCTCTTTGATTTTGGAAATTTTACTAATCCCAGAACAGGATGTTGTTTGATTCTGAAATTTCTCAAAAACCCTGGAAGCAGAGGTTATAGCAAAATCAACCACCTGTCCAACACTGGTATGGACTACATAACCAGCCTGCTCAAGCTTGTGTATTATGGGACATAACCAGTGAGTCGTAAGACGTCACCAGACAGAACGACATAGTGGACGAGCGAGGTTTCACACTCCCGGAAACCATGAATTGGCCAATGACCCAATTTGAGCCTGTAGTCACTATCGCTGTAGCCGCGCTGTACCCGTCTGGCTGACCCAGTACGGAGCAGATACGAGTTGTAACCCACCAGCTCTGAACGAATGCAGTGATGCCACGTCACCGAAAACCCCACCAACCGGTTATGGATTTATGGACTCTCGACTACCCTATGAAACACTCTTATAGAACCGGACATGAGCAGCTCCTCGACCGACTATACCCTACGGAGGCAAGTTATACCCTGTGATACCTGGAGACTCCGCCACAGAGTCTCCTGAAAACCCTAAATCCAGTGCGGGCGAGAAGCGCCGTCTTTGCGTCTGTTGATGTGCGCGAGGGCACAAGACCACGCGAGAGGGACGGCAGCAGCTCCGTTGCAGCATCTTCTCCCATCTTGCAGCCATGGTGGCCAACAAGGGAGAGCGCGTCAGGTACTCTCTTCATCTCCCTCCTTTCTCGAGTAGCCTAGAATTTCTCTCCTTTTCTTTTCGGGTTTCAGCTTTTTTCTTTTCCATTTGTTTCTGGGTTATATTTCGGTTCTGTGCCTGTCGAAGAAGTGTCTATCCGTTCCATATATGCGTTTTCTTCTCTGTGGAATCTTACTTGCTCTGATTTTTGCGTCCGTTTCACAAGAGTTACCATCTTTTTCTTGCTTCTTCCGAGGTTTTGGGGCACGTTTGCATCAGCAAAGTAATACGTGGTTCCTTTCTTTTCTTCTTTCCTTGAAGGTTCTGGTTCACACGGATCATTCGTCTCCTAATGTTAGTCCACTGCTCTAAAGTCTGCACTGGACTTGGATTGTGCAGGTTATATGTGAGGGCAACTATACTTGGATACAAGAGGTACATTTCTGTCATTTCTTCGTGGTTGTGTAAAGGAAACTTCCCCCAAATGCACAAGCCATTACCTGGAAATTGTCTTAGTAGTATTTTTGCATGTGGATTTGTGAGAAAACCCTTGATGTTGTAGCTGAGTCTTATAGATTTGGTGGCTCTGCAGATCAAAGTCCAACCAATACCCAACGACGTCATTGCTCCAAATTGAAGGTGTGAATACACCTGAAGAAGTGAACTGGTACCTAGGAAAGAGGCTGGCTTATGTGTATAAGGCCAAGACCAAGAAGAATGGATCGCTCTACAGATGCACCTGGGGCAAGGTGGCCAGACCTCATGGTAACAGTGGAGTTGTCCGTGCCAGATTCCGCAAAAACCTTCCTCCTGCTTCCTTGGTATGTGAATTCAAAACCTATTGTCACCTTTAAAGATGATGGCTATGAGTCTTGTTTTTCACTCTTGGAACTACCTACTTGAATACCTGCAAACTGAGAGATTTGTGTTAAAAACCTGGACTTGTATCCTGTGACCTAGTTTAGTGGGTTTTTAATGTATTAGAGAACATCCCCTATGGTAGGGTCCTATGGTAGGCATTCTGCCTCCTAGGGATTCACTTGGGCAAGGCCTGTAGGGTCATAAAATGGAGGAGGAAGGTAGTAAAGTAGTATAGTCAGGTTCAAAATGCCTGCATCGGCTGTGGCAGCCAATTCTGCCACTTAAAAGACAGTCTGGAATCCAGACAAATCAGCAGGTGCAGACATTTACATCAAAATGACTAGAGAATACTGTTGGCATGATTACAGGGTGCAAAAGTCAGGGTGTTCATGTACCCAAGCCGCATCTAAATGGTAAGTTGAATGCGGCATCAAATATCTAGTTGCATCTATTACTTTTTCTGAGCTTCTCTATATTTTCCTTCCATCATATATGAGTCTTTTGGTGTATACTAGATGATACATGAATTGTGATTATGAATTGCCTCAACAATCAGTTAGAGATATTGAATTATGATGTGTAATGGGTGCAGGTAAATTTCAAAGTTATGGGAGGTTGATGGGATTTAAAGTGTTGGAGAACGAGACTTAGTTCAACTGTTTGCATTCCAGCAGACTTTCAATTAGATTCTGATTTGTTGTGAAACTCTGGATGTTGTCAACCTCTCTGATTTTAAACAAAGTTCTACACAATTTTTGTATGGCAAGGACAAATTTTGCATTCCTCCAGAGCTTTTTGAAAGTAATTATGTGTGCATCTTTGTCAATTGGTGGTGAAACTAATGTATTGTGTACAAAATGTCGAGTGGCAACACAAATTTCTGCATTTGTAGAGGTTGGCATAAATGGAGAGTTGTACTTATTGCCATCCAAAACCATAAACATCAGATCACATCTTGGCCATATCCAAACTTTAAATATGGAGGGGTTGGCATAGATGGAGAGTTGTAATTACTGCCATGTTAAAGCATCAAGATCAGACCACTTAAAATCTTATGCAGCGTCTAAGTGTTATAGCACATCTTGGCCATTTCCAAGGCTTTGAAATCTTACTCATTTTCTAAGTGTCAGCACATCATAGACATTTCTGAGCTGACAAAATCTTCCTGAACCTAGGGTACTGAGACATCAAATTCAATTTCAGAGGGAGTAATGAGTCAAAAAGAGTAAACAACTTTCAGTCTCCCTTGTTTGATTCCTAGTGTTACAAGGATTTGTGTTCACACATGATAACAGCTCCAAGTTGTGATAGCAAAGGAGCTTACTACTCGTTCACTTCAGACAACATTAGCAATAAAATGGCTTGGCAAATAGCATTCAAACAAGTATTTTATTACTGAGCCTATTGATCTTTCAAGCAAGTCTCAGCAAGATTGAAAAGTACACAGTGATAGCAAGTGAGGTTAGGAGTCATTCAGATTAGACAACACATTAGCAATCACATGGCATGGCAAAAAGCTTTCAAAATAGAAGCTTTTATATAATTGAGCCCATTGATCTTTAAACAAGTCTTAGTGAGACTGAAGAGCAATCATTACATGTCGATGGTCAACTCAGTGGAACACCTCAATACATAAAGTGGGCAACAAACAAGAGGCAGGCCTGAGGACTCAACACACAGAGAACACTGTACAGCCTAAAATTGTGACATAACCCCCAGAGAAGCAACACAGAAATGAAATGAGAATAAGAAATGCGGCCTAATTTTTATGAGCTACAAGAGTTCTATGGCTTGGAGAGGACTCTGCCTGTATAGGCGAAGAGAAACCCAAACTTTCAATTGCATTCTCAAGTCCAAATGTCCTGTAGTCATCAAAGTATGGCTCCGTTGCTTTGAACTGCCACATATTTCAAGAAATAGAGAGTTAGACACACTGGGTTTTACTACTGCAGGAATCACTCAAAAAATTGTCTAAACGCACAAAATGGGTCAAGCACCTATACAAAAAGGCCTTTCCTTCTCACCAACTGTTATGTTGAATCCAGACTTTGCAGAAGTATGACATCTTTGGATTAAAGAGTTTCTCAATATCTTTAAGCCAGAGTTTGTAGCTGCCAACCACAAAAACAAAGAAATCCTAACCCTTGGGGAAACTTTCCATCTAGACTATTTCCACAGGTAACAAGAATCTAGGACAATTTTTGGAGCAAATACATCCATTCACTCACATCCCATCATCTGCATACACCCAAGACGTTTGTGACTCACACACATCTAAGCACATTAGTTCCACAATGATCCAAGTCAAAATGATCTGCTCTTTGCAGTAAAAGACAGAAGCTTACTGCAGTGAAAGCAAATACATTATTCACCATCCTTTGAAGTGAAGGGGAATAAGGATTCATCTCCATTATAGCAAGTGCACCACCTGGCTTCAAAAGCCTTTGTGCCTCCTCAATTATCTGCAGCAAAACATTCAGACAAAGCCAATAGAAAAACTATAAACAATCTTCCAGCAGTCTTGCTCCAAAGATAGGCTTGGCAAGCCTACTGCAGAAAGCCAATAGTTAGGAGAAAACAGAAATTTCTCTTTATACATCAGCAGAATTAAAGTCCCATCAGTTCTAGGGTAATCACATCACTTCACCAGCCTCTCATGTGAGTACCTGTTTGGTAGCTGATCGTGGCAGTTCATGACAAACAAGGCATAGTGATACCAAATCAAATGCCCCAGATGGTAATCCTGTGTATTCTCCAGCAGCATGCATGAAATGGACCGGCAGTTTCTGGCCCTACTTCCCCCCCATGTTACATCAAAGGTGAGGACTCTCTCAATTGCAATCTGATCATAAAATGTGGCAATCACTAACCATCTGAGCTGCAGCAGAAGGAACTTACAAAGACCTGGTCATCAAACATACATAGAAATCCCCCTAGTCAAGGCTTCTTGAATCACAATGCATTAATAGAGAAATTGCAGTATCAAATGACACAATCTATCTAGTCTGAATCTATGGGAGCTGTCTATAAATCTGTGGACCCAACCTTATGAATATTCAGACTATAACAGTTCAGACGAACAGTCATTAACTTTTGATAATTACATGATTCCAGGGGATGACTCAGAATAGGTCAATTACATTTATTAGAAGTGGACAATCAAATAGTTCTACTAGCAACATACGGAGAGCTTACAACTGCAGACTGATGAAATACTCACTCACCAAAACCAAGTTTCAATGTTGCCAGATTTTCTACCTGTGACTGCAGAATGATAAAACACTCTCTCAGCAAAACTGAGTTTTAATGTTGCCAGATTTCTACCTGTGACTGAACAAAGGCCATCTAAAAGTGCTTATATGTTCATACATAGGCAGGTATAGGAGCCATCTAAAACCCATCTAAAAGTTATTTGTTCATACAAGTTAGTAGAGCTGTGAGACTGACTAAACACGCTCACAATTAGCATCTTTGTGAATAGAATGGCCAGACTCATAATGTATCCACCACAGACTCTCTAGAAGACCTTAAACTTACAGCAAATATGTTTCCCACAAAGGCTGGTAGGCTGATAGGGAGTATGCTCAAATTTCAATACCCAAACATTGGTCATTGCAACATACCAGTGCTTCAGAGTGTTTCTCGAGCCGATAGTTGGCCACCGTAACAAAATAAGGTGAGAGATCAACACCAATTACAGTAGCATCTGGAAAACACTGGCACAGAAAACAAATCAAGTCAGATAACCTAACATGCCACAAAAATACTTGGCTTTGACTCCAGCACCTTTTGTCTGCTTGCTGTCTGATATGCAGATGATTCAATTGAAAGAGAGGGCAGATAACATTCCATCATTAGTCCCTGGAACACATGCTTCAGGCAATTTAGATGTATTGAGGAGCTATCTCAAGGATGGCTCAGAGATGAACTAATCATTTTGTCATCAAAGCCACAATTTGGTGCCAAAGGAGTAAATGGTATGTTTACCCTCCAGCACTTGTTACATTACCCTAGATACAAGATTACATAGGCAAATCATTGAGTCCATACCGCAACATGCTGGGACTCATGGCCTCCTTACAAGCAGTTGTGGGTTCAAAAACCCCACCTATGTGCATGCTAGATGTTAGCCAATAGTCAGCCCAAATACAATAGGGTCAAACACCCATCTCTAGTCCTGAATGATATGTTCCCAACTGGATCTATTGGGCCAGCCATTCTAAAAGACCAGCTTGTGATGTTATCCACAACTCAACTGATTCTTCCTAGCAAAACAAGACAGGCAAAGAGAGCATAATGATTGTAACAACCTGGTGGAGTCCAAAGGTGCTGAGCCCAGTGGCACAGCCTATATCCACCACGGCACGAGGAGTGCATTTTAGCATTGTACACATCTTTTCATGGTATGACTCTCTTAATCGCACATCACCATTTGGATCCAGCTCTTTTCGCTGCAAAAACAACCAGCCTGTTTGGTCTCTACCCAATATCACCACAACAATAACTCAAGTGCCTTTATTGATGACTTTTACTTCTTCACCAAAGGTAGACTCCACATTCCACATGCATCAACAAACTCCAGGATACCCAATGCTTGAGGGAAAATTACATTGAAAGAGCTGGCATGGCAATTGCAGAGTTGTAGTAGATTGTAACAAACTGAGCACTTTGTTTGAAAGAGAAGCATGAAAAAAAAGGAGCTATGGTCTGTGCATCCTGTTCCATGTGATCCCCAATGGGAGAGACCATGAACCTACAGGTTGTGGCTTGTGGACAAATTCTTCCAACATCTCCAGCAAAGCCAGAAGCCAGAATATTCATGATCAGCTGCATGATGTTCACAAGAAGATTACCTTTGGATCAAAAACATTGGCATGCACAGATTTCGCTGCAAGCTCCACTTCCAGTGCAGCATCCCATGACAAATTCCCATTGTCATATGCATGAAATGGTTTCAGATAATACTGCATGATCCAAGGAGAGAGATTTAGACATTCTTCACCTGCTTCACATAATTCACATGCACTGTTCATTCAGGTCACAAAACCCGCCTGCTTAGCATGTGTGTTAGATGTGTGATTAGCACAACGTCCAACTTAGCAATTCTGCAGACAATGCTCTGCCACATCTTCTTCCTATCCATTAAGATTCTTTGAGGATGAATGCCTTTTGTTTTTATCTGCATCAAGAATCTCTAGTGCATATAGTGTGCACAGTCCCTTGCTCTTTGTTCAAGCTCACTGTTAGCACCTGTTAGCAATCCATTGTCTACATGATATGAAGAGGGAGGAACTAACAACCTCGGGGTACTCCAAATCATTGTCTTGGACAACCTTTAATGCTGAATCCCAGTCATGGAGCCGAAGCTTGCACAACTCTGGATCCCATGGATGCCCTATTTCAGTACCCCTTCGTATTATCATCTGTCTGGCCGTTGCTGAGGCGAACCGGAAGAAGGGCTTGAAGGAAAAGAGGGAATTGACAACCACTGTCGCCAGATTCATGGCTGGGGTTCCCTCCAGCGCTGATGATGATGATGCCTCGTTTGTGGCGGAGAATGTCTGCTGCTGTGACTCCGTTGATATAACATTGCACCGAATGCGCGTGGCCTGAACTACAACAACAACAACGGCAACAAATGCTAAACAAAGGTCTTTAGTCGCACGCAATTCCAAGGTGGAAATGGAGGAGAGAGAGAGAGAGAGATGAAAGAACGAACTTACAAGCGACAAAGGTAAGGCCAATGCAGCCATGGAGGAGACCGCCATAGCGAAACCCTCAATAGGTAGGTAATTTTTTGTTGCACCTCGGCCCGATCCTACTTGAAGCGGAGCGCACCTGCAACACCAGGAACGATTCTCAATCTCTGTGCAGGATGACAGACGAAAGAAGAAGGAGGGATGGCGAAGATGCTGCTCTCCACCTTTTTCATCTTCAACTCGATGACGGAGGAGTCAGCAATGCGCAACTAACTACTTTACACTGCTCATCCGCATCAAGACCATTCAGCGCATCGCGACAAAGAAGAATGTCCTGACTCTGCGGTTGATGATGCGACGAAGAATCCCACTCTTTCGGATGGAGTTCAGGAAAGGTTGCACTACAATAATCATCCTTGCTTCCCTGGGGGTGCAATTGCAATGCCCAACATACATAGATGCTTACAGGTGGTGGAGTGGAGTATGACGACGCGGGGACTGTGTAGTCCCACTGAAACACAAAAAAGGCAAAAGATGTGAGCTTTTTCTCTCCTGCAGGGCAGCAGAGCTTGATATGAATCATGATGAGCGTAAGCTTGCAGGTTTCAAGTGCATTTTGTTGCTCACAATTTGCCTTATTCTCAGCTGGGTATTGCAAGCAATGAGAGTGGCAATTGACCACATTGGTTGCTGCACTTCAAAGAAACAAGGAAGCAAGAACGAGGTATGGTTCCAATCAAACTCCCATTGTTATTGAAGTCTTCTTCCTCGCCTTCCCTGTCTGTCGCAGTGATAGTAGTAGCTGTGCCAGTGGAGGGCTGCGGGGTGCAAGAAGACACACCACCCATTACCCTAACCAACCGTCAAGAGACATAAACTACTTCTTTTGCTTTTGTTGTTGCTGCTGCCGCTGCTTTCCCTTACCTGTCTGTTCTCCTTACCTGTCATTGAAACGGCTTGGTGATCAGCGAGATTACGGGATGGGACGAGAAGCGAGCAGTCAAGATCAGAGACGAAGAAGAAGCGGGAACAACAGCAACAAAGGTGGCGGCTTTGTGTGCTAAGCAAAAAGGATGAAAGACAACAAGACGGTTGCTTTCTCCTGTTGGTGGAGCTTGATGTCCACTTAGCTCTCTCTCTCTCCTGTTTGTGTTTTCTTTTGTTGCTGCTGCTGCAAGGCCGTGGAAAAAACAGGTGTTTTTTGAGGATGAGGAGCAACGCGGTGGCGTATCGTGTGATGATGATGATCTGTGTCATGATGAATACTCCATTGTTGTTGTTGTGTTTGTGAATTTGAAAATTTGCGAGACTCTCTGTTGTGTCTAAGTCCCCAGAAAGCACGAAAGAGGACGCCGCGGTGTTGCACAAACCTTGGCACACTTCGAGGTAGAGAGCTACCTACGGCGATGGCTGCAGTTCCACTTTCTGTATCCAATGCGATTACGGGAGCGTCGGGAAGCGCAGCCGAGATGGCACTGGAAGTCACAGCCGCCAATACACGGAAACGCACAGTACCTTCTCGAAGCGGCTCAGAAGCGACTGATGCGAGGGTGATTGCCCCCGTCACTACTACTCGGACAAGGCGTGTCCGGGGGGAGCCCGTAATCCCCAGTTCGCCAGGAGATGCGACCTCGGACTTCGCCTTCTCAAGGGACTTGGGCGTCGTGGATGGGCAAATGCAAGTGGAGAGCGCGCAAACGGATTCTGCGAAGCAAAAAAAAGTTGCTCGAGCTGTTGTGGGAGTTTCAGCACCTGCTGGCACTTCTCCGCTGGTGAAGCACAAAACGGTGAAGCATGCAGCAGGGCACAAAGCGGCTTCTGGAAGTAGTAAAGAGACACGGAGATCCATTTGGGATGTGATGGGGCACCTGTTTTCTCGGCTGTTTCTGGTTTTCATTGTGGGAGCAGGACTTGGAACAACAGTCTGGAGTTTGCGAGCCACATCTCCCAAGTCAATTCACAGGTCTTCTGCCTTGGAGATTGAGCAACTCCAGGAGTTTGTGACCAAGAGTGTGAGAGGGATGCAGGTCAGTGCTTCTCCTTTTGCATAATCCTTTCCTGGCCTGGTGAAGAAGCCCTGACTCATACACCACATGACTATTGTTGCAAAGGGGATTCAGAGAGACAAAACTTTTGTGGGACTTTTGGGACTCTTGAAAGTCAGTGTGCCAGGAAGGTTGTGGGCTAGAATCGCAAATTCCAATCAGATGATTCTTGTCGCTCATTTGTCACTCCCTGAGTTGTCATGGTCGGTTTGGCAATTGCTAACCACATTCTTCAAAGAGTCTAGAATTGGCATGTTCATTCCTGGATTGTTGTTTTCAGGTTTTGGAGATCATAAGTGCTTTGTGTTGTCGGCATTCGAAGTCCCATCATTGGGACTCACCAATCTCAATTAGGTCATCTCCAAGATGATGAGGCCATCAAGATGATGGGCATTCCAGTTCTGCACACAGCCATCTTTAGGCTCTTGAGAATGTTTTAGATTCAGATGTAGAATCTGGAAGAAATCTGCATGCAAATGAGGCTCACACTTCAGACATTAGACAATACATTGTGATGAAAGAAGTTCAAATCATCATGGTGGTAATCAATATCTTTCATTGCTACTCCCACTCAATAGCTCTGGAATCTGACATTGATGGTTTCTGCCCAAAATTTCCATTCAACAAATCAAAATGAAAATAATAATAAGTCTGCAGGAGCAACTGGAGCTCATTGACTGGAGGATTGGGACAGCAATTGGAGACCTGAGAAATGAGGTGAAGGAGGAGATAGAATCAGAAGTGACAAGACTACGAACAAAGGTGCTGAGTGTAACAGAGCACATTGATCATCTCTTTGTAGATGGGGGTCCATTGAATAGGAATGAAGCCTTGGAGCTTATGCAGTCAATGGTGGAAGCAAGTCTTGCACAACATGGAGTCAAAAAGATTGGTCTGGAAGATGTACAAGCTGAAGCAAGACGGATTGTGCGGACAGAAATTGAAAAACATTCTGCTGATGGTATGGGGAGACCTGACTATGCTTTGGCTAGTGGGGGAGGTAAGGTCACAGAACACTCAGAAGGCTACTTTCTTGGTAGAGGCAGCATTTGGAGTAGTCCAGTTCGCAGTCTTTTTCCTGGAGCTCCCAAGAAGCACTGGCTGGCAAACAAGATTCTGGAGCCTAGTTTTGGGGAGCCTGGTCAGTGTCTCCCTCTGAGTGGGAGCAATGTGTACGTGGAGATCTCACTTCGAACTGCCGTCATTCCAGATGCAGTCACTCTGGAGCATGTGTCCAAGGTGAACTCTTTTTAATGGCATGTCAATACATAATGACTAAACTCTGAGCACTGTGTGTTTTGAGTCTAAACTGTGCTATCTGTGACATGCTGTCAGTGGCAGCATGGTTGCATAGGTCTTAATTGTGTTGATTTGTTTGCAGACAGCTGGCTATGATGTGAAGAGTGCACCCAAGGAGTTTCAGATCTTTGGATGGCAAGAGACCAAAGCTCAAGACCGAGTTTTACCTGCTGTCATTCCCAAACTGCTGGGAGATTTTATGTATGATGTGGAGGGCCCAAGCATGCAAACATTTGAGCTGCCTGCAGACAATGTGGGGGGAGAATTGATCAATATGATTCGCATTCAAGTGCTGTCAAATCATGGGAATCCCCGCCACACTTGTCTCTACCGTCTGCGAGTGCATGGAGTGGAACCCTAGAAGGATTCAAATGTTCAAAGTTGAACAGAGCAACCAGTTTGAGGAGTCGTTGCATTCATACAGTGTTGCAGAGCACAATGGGCTTACCCTCAAAAGAAATTGATGTTGGCTGGTCTCTGTTGTTGAGAAAGCTGATTGGGTGCAATCATTGTAAACATGCTCAGAGGCAAGATTTTGTCACTCACAATTGCAGCCTTGAACAGTCCAAAGCAACAAGGAGATTACACTGCTGGGGGGCAATATAACCAAAAGCTGACACACATACCAGCATGTCACAGGGACTCCAGACATCACTGAATTTATGACACTATACATCAGATGTGGGGAGCCACTGATGTTCAACAGTGTAGCCTTTTGCTCAAGGTGCATCTCATCAAGTACTAGGGTTGATAAAGAGGCAGAGATGAGGTGCACTCCATCAGCCATTCTTGCACTGCACAGGTGCTTGTGGAAGTCACTAGAGACAATCTGGGATTTAGCTACACACCTCAATTGTTGACACGTTTGTGAAGTGGAGTATGATCCTGATCAAGAATTTTAACTGTGCAAATGTGTAAGCTTTGATTCTACATAATGTTGTGGGCTAGTTGTTTTGGGCCTCTTTTGGCTTTTTCTCATTCCTTTCCTTTGCTGGTGACACGAGGAACCTTGTGTTGCAATTGCTTTGCTTTCCTCTTTAACTGTAATTGAATGTTTTTGTCGGAGCAACACAAATTTATCATGTGACATAAATATCAGAGAATATAATTTATTGTCTTGCAAGGTGAATATCAAACAACACAAAAATACTTTGCTCAATGTGAGATGATCGAAACCATGCAAAAACGATTTGTAGTACCTTCAACATTCTAGCATCTTCTTGATGATTTTTGTTTTGTTTCTTCATTTTGGCAAGAAAAAGAAACATCCTGAAATTCCTACTACTGAGGTGGGAAAAAAAAATGTCAAGAAATTTTGAACTACTTAGGCACATTGCACCATCAAGCTTTAAGACAAAATAGTGTATTATAATGTCAAACAAATCTTTACAATTCTCACAATTTGTCTAACACAAAAATTGTCACAATATGATGAAAAACAGGTGCAAAATTGTCACAACATGAATTGTGATGAGTAAACACTGTAAACAATGTGTGTTTCACACAATCACCTTGCCATATGTATAGTTTCATCAACGGGCATTGCATGGATAAATGACATATTTTGTGTAAGAAGAAAAAATCATGTGATTGATGTTGATAATTGTAATAGAACAAAAAATAATGCATCCAACCTCCTAATCAACTTGGCATCATAATTCATGACATTGGCCACAATTGCAAAGTGTGGGCTATGACAAGATACTGCATTGTGATCCTTCAACTTTGTTTTCAATCTTGAATGGTAAAACCTTATCTTTAAACATTATTTATGATACTTCGCCTATTGTTTTATTGTATTAAACATTGAATCTAAAGCACAAAAGTTTTAAAGCATGGAGTGTATTCCAAGTGATGATGTCTTTTTATTTACCATTTTATGTTATGAGATAGTTTATCTTTTTCCTTTCAATGCTTGAATAAGGTCCCTAAGAAGAAATGATATAAATCTTTTAGTTTGCATGTTTTTTTGCTTTGGAATCTAGCTAATTGTTTCAACTTTAAATTGGTGGAAGGCAAAAGTACTCAATAAAAATTGTAAGTGATAATTCAAAACATCCAAACATATGTATGACTATTTCTTCTTAACTACTTTATAGAACATTATGGATACTATTGCACAATTGTTTAGATGCAAAGGCAATAATGTGTATTTACCATAATTTGATTTGAAGGTGGATATGTATTGCATGTTCTTGTTTGTGCACATTTCATTTTATTGTAAACCTCTATCTAAAGTGGTTGATCCTTATGTGAAATTCTCAAATACCAACAAGAATATATTGAATTCATTCTAGATTACATGTGCATAATTTTTTTTGAAATTGGTGGATATTTATTGGTGGACATGTGGTGCTTAATTATATAGTATATATATTTAAATCTTGTGGGTATTGCAAACATCCAACCAAGTTGATGGATGTACATTGCAAATACCATTTAACACAAAGTGAAATTTAAAATTTGGATGATGACAAAATGAAGTGAAAGAAACCAATTGCTTTAGTATTTTTTCAATTTTGAATGGTTATAGAGGTTGTTTCCATATTAAGTTCTTATAACCATTTAATATACATGTCATTTCTTTGTTGTGATTTTGTTAATTATGGTTCAATGTAAACTATTACTTTTAAATCATTGATATTGACTTTTGTAAATATCTATAATTTGGTATTAATAAATTAAATTTTTAAAGCATTATGCTAGTGCCTTGAATATATCTGTTTATTTATTTTTTACACTAGATGGATAGGATTTTTTTTTTAAATGATCTTATAGCTTTTTATGCATTTTTTTAATGAAAAAAAGTGAAATACATGATTCAGTACATGAAATATATTGGTATATGATTAGTCCAATAAGCTTATGTACTTCTTGATTGACATGTTGTCAAAATGGAATTACTCCATACATGATCTAATTGTGAATTACAAATTGTTGTGATTTCCAAAAAATATTAGAGTAAATATGATCCTTTAATTGTTTTAGTGATGAAGTGTTTTCTAACATGTCCACATTAAAATCACGTATGAATGTTGTAGGGCAATGATATGGAGCTTTTACATAAATGCATTCTAATAGTTGAAGAAAACTTTCAATATGTATTGTGAGGCGTTTATAAATAACATGTCTTTCTTATGTTAAAGTTGGAGGTTGTTGTAATAATTCCAATTCCATTCTTTGTATGTATTTTATGTGCATGTAATGTGTTATTTTATCATAAAGCATAATAGTGCCATGGATGTCATAACATGACAAAATTGAAAACTTGTGATTTGTTACTATCACAGTACATTCAATTTTCATTTTGTTTATTCATGTTTCATTGAGGCATAATATATGTGATGCTTGTAAATTAAGATCAACTATTATATCATGTTAATGCCAATTAAGAGATCAAATGTTTGGAGATTGAATATTTAGATAAGAAGTTTGAATTTTTTCCAAGACTAGTAAAAACAGATCATATTTTGAAATTATTTCAAATCAATTTATTTTTCTTTTACCATTGCATCAACAATGAATTTTCTTTTATTCAAGTAGATTAAGCAAATAAAGGTTTTCTTTTGTACATAAATCAAATTATGTATGTTAAACCATGTTTAAATATACCATAAGATCAAATGCTATTTTTTTCATTAATAAGACTTGAACACAATTTAATATTCATGTTTCATTTTGGTTGAATTGGGAATTATATACACGTGAATAGATGATTGGAATTATGACCATCTTGTACTTCTTGTATTTTTGTTATGATAAGAGTTCAATAATTTTGAATGGTGGGATAATCTTCATAAAAGATTTTATTTATTGTTTTATGTGTTGCCGAAAAAACTATTATGGTTACATTTGATTATGCATAGCCTTTTATCAATGAATGAAAACAATCAACTACATATTATAATATTTCATCCAATACCAATGGTCTTAATTATGTTTTTTTTTTAAATCAAAACATCACATCTTTCATCACTAAATGGTTTAAAATCAATAATTGACTTGTTCAATGGAATGGTTAATCCTAAATGTATAGTTGATTCACCAACATTATATATAACTTTCCATGTGTATGCCATCTTTTGAATAATTTGTTTTGATAGGGTTCTTTTGTTCAAGAACTTAAAAATAAAATGTATCTTCCCTTTTTCTTAAGATTTTAATTTCTAGGAGGATGTCAAATAGTTCCCTTTTTTATTTTTTTAATAGATAGGCAACCATAATTTTTTGAGTAATTTTTGAAGGTCAAAACTAGAAGGTCTTGAAGGGCCATTGTAGTCATGTCTACAAATTTGTCATAGTTCTCACTTTTTTGTTTCAATCAAAAAATTAAACCATGCCTTAATGACTATAATTGAGGAAAAAATAAATTTTTTTACAATGGTGTAATTTGACACTTAATGCTAAAGGGTCATGAATATCAAAAATAAATGTTAAAAACATTTCAAGAACACAAATCTTTACTTATGTAATCTATATAGGTGTCTACAATTTTTCCATAATGTATACATAGGTGGGTAACATAAAGCTCATGTGGTGCAAGTGAATAGTATAAATCACAATTTTAAAAGATTAAATTTTTTAAATTAAATTAAATTTGGGTCCACTTATTCTTGAATTCATGGCCCATGTTGAGACCACCATGGAGTAACCCCGTAGTGGTAGGGGTTGCACAACACCAAATGCCAAGTTGGGTTCAACTCCCAACGAACTATGTTGTTGCAAAGCACAAAACATGTCAAAGTGGGCAAAGGGTTGTGAGAAAACAAATGTGTTCCCTTCAAAACAATTTAAGTTAAAGTCCATGGTTAAGTTGCAAGATGGAATTTGGGACCTTTGGGCAAAAAAACCTTGAACTAGTCAAAACGTTTGTGGCAACCAAGTCCTTCCCACCTTGGGTTGGAAAGAATGGTTCTAAATAACAAATCAATCCAAAATTTGGGCTTCGAACAAAGATTAACATGTATATGGTTTGGCCATGTTTGGGATCCCAACACTACGTGAAATCATGGTTTATTTTATTACAAAAAAACCATGATTTCTTCTTGGTTTGGCCATGTGCATCACCAACAAACCACCATCAACATTGGGTCCCAACACCACAAGAAATCATGATTTATTTGATTAAAATTTTATTACCAAAAATCATTCATTTTGACATTTGGTCAATTTGAACATGTCTAAGTTGATTGGTAGTTTTTTTATTGATCATAAAATAATTTTTTTGATTAGTTAAATTGGACAAAAAATTGGATAGCCAAAAAATAATAATTGAAAAATAGTTCAATTTTTAAATGATATAAATATTAATAAATAATAAATAATAAACACCTACTCACCATGGCCTCCTACCTACCTATCCACAACCCACCTAAGTACTATACATTTACACACACACATATATATGAATATATACAGTTCACATAATATATGTTGATAAGGGGGATTAGTCTTCTTGGCTACACACTAATGTTTCGGCCATCAAACCATCACATCATTTTATCAATGATACCAAAGGCATTTAACATGTTTATTTGTACTTTAATGAAATATTTTGTTAATGTGTACGACAATATTTGGACTTCAATTCTTTTCATAAGCAAGTAAGTAGATACTTAACTAGATAGATAAATCAATACACATGCCTACCTACCCATGTTTTTGGATGTACATACCTATATATGTAAAATATAGGTAGGTATGTAGGTAGATTTCTAGGTAGATATGTAAGTAGGTAAATAAATAGTAGGTACGTAGATAGTTAAATAAATAAATAAATAGGTAGATAAATAAGTAATTGATGGAAAAAAGAATCAATAAAAGGATTAAGTTTACCTATTTATGAAAAAGGAACTTGTTCAAGAGGATTAAATTCAATAATAGGTAAACCCACAAGAGGTTCCAATGGTATTTCTCTGCCAACAAGTTGCCCATGGTTTTGCTTTTCAAGTTATGAACCCTTTGTTTTTACAATTGTCCAAAAAAATTGAACAATATTATATCATTGTTCATGTTTGTTAAAACAAAACCAAAAGCACATACTATAAGTGCTCTCTTTTTCAAGTTGTGAACCCCTTTGTTTCTACAATTGCCTAAAAAAATTGAACATATTGCATTATTGTTCTTGTTTGCTAGAACACAACCAAAATCACATACTTAAAATTCTCTCCTTTTCAAGTTCTACTAGAAATACTCTCCTCCTCAAACTGAAAGCTCCTCCATGCACATGGAAAGCTAGGGAGATCAATGATGATGTAACATCCTTAGAACCTACAAAACAACTTGCTAAACATAATGTTTGATTACATATGTACCTTGCAAAAACAAGGTTGTTCAAGTAGTTCAGCTCCTTCCTCTAGCAAACTTGCCAAACACTTTGAATTGTCAAAAGAATTGAAAGAATGTGAAAGTAAATAAAACATGCTTGCAAGAAAGATAATCATCCCAATGTGGACAACAATAAAAATAGCTTGCAAGAAAGACAATCATCGTGATGGAAGAGCTTCTTGCAATGGTGGAACTTCCATTTGGAGACAAATGACAACCCCTATGTTATTGGCCTACACTACATAACCCTAAATTGCCTTAGCCTTAAACACTTGAAAATGATCCTCCTTACATCTACATCATTTTGAACCATTAGATTTTTTAATTTCCAATGAGTGAATGACTAGTTTTTTGAATGATGACTACAAAATCTCACCTTACATTTGTCAAAATTGGATTGACGAGATTGTAAAAAGGATAGCCTATTATGTAGGGGCCAAAGTACCTTGAAGCAAGTATACTCTATAATGGTTTTCAAAACAATATCCTAACCTTGGTAAGCACGGCCAATAAAGTGCAAAAGTAATGTGTTAAAGCCGTATTTGTAAATAGACATTACACATCGATGTTTTTGTTTTCAATTTCTTGATGGAACTAAAGTGATGAGCATCTTTAAACAAATTTTGACTTAACTAACAATATTATTTCAAGGAACTTTTAAAATTATAGCTAATAGACATAAATGTGACAACACACTCCCTCCAAAAGAAAATTCAAGTAATTTCAACCCCTTACTTTTTGCGCTTTGTAATGACAATTGCCCTTTTAGAAAAGTAGAAATCAAGCAATAATTCACAAGAAAAAAAACATTGTTACACATTGAACTATAGTTAGCTAAAGATAACTGAAAAAAACAAATTCAAATCACCAAATTGAGCAATCCCATTAGCTTGAAAAAAAATCACCAAGCCTACACACAACCTCTATTCTATCGAACATTAAAAATAATGGTCTCTTTCTACCATTTCAATGGGTCCTCGAAAATAATCACAAACCTATCAAACCCTATTACACATTTAATTGTTAGTTCACTCAAGATAAATTTTTAAAAAGAATTCAAACCATCAAATCCAACAATTTCATTGACCATAACAATTTTTTTCACACCTACACACAAGCCTATTCAACACCCTCTATATATTTAATACACTAATATTATTGCTCTTGTCTATATAAAGACAAGGTTATGCAAAAAAAAGGTAGCAAAAAAAATTTATCATCACATTATAAAATATCAAAAATTATTTGTCATTGACATAATTAGAAATAATGCATAACATCATGATGGGTAAAATTCAAATTGTCACGACATGAAGTTTGACACCCACAACAAGTTGTACGATTTTATTTTGTGGGCAGTGCAATGCCTCAAGAACTAAGAAAATGTAGATCAAACATCCATCTTCCAGATTCTGAATAAACAATTGATAAATTGAAGTTTCATATCTATCAATAAAAGTGGAAATAATATCATGCAAATGTACATGATTGTGAAATTTTGTAATTGATATTGTAGGATTCAAGGAACAAATGAAAACATATTAATATTCTAATCTTATGTCAGTTTGATCATCAGCAGTAGTGAGGTGCAACACCCAAGTTTCAAACGTAGGATAGGTCTGGAAGTTGGAAGCTTATCACCTAAATGAGCAAAACCAATAGATGTAATGGAGATGAATCAAGAATGCACAGCAACCCACAAAGAGGACAACAAGCGGGATAATCAGCCATCATGCTTGAATTGCCAATTTGGTATCTAAAAAGAGATGGGTTGTTTATTGAAGTCAATTCGAATCAGCATTGTAGCAATGGCCTCAATGCTTATCAAGAATGGAAGCAACAGCAGAGTGGCAGGGTGTTTCAACTGACAAGCTATTATCTCTAAACCTGAGAACATCAAATAGCCATCTGGCTTGACACCGGTGAAACAGCTCTACAGAAGGTGCCCAATCCATCAATTAAAGGTTCTGAGTTGCTTGCAAAGGTGCATGTAAATTTGCAACCTCAAAATGCCAGTGATGCATTTACAATACTTTGATATCATCAACTCACAGGCCCTCTTCTTCATACCCTCTTCCAATTGGATGAAGGAAAGAGGTCGGTGACACAGGGCATCGGTGCCCATCAGCACTTGACAGTGAGCAGTGGGGTAGCCCCACGGATGCGCTTCACATAAGCTGCATACTCACTGTAATGCATGGTACACAGTGAGCTTTGATAACGTGTAATCCGAAATTTGCGTCGCATAGATTCTGTCAATGGTCCCATGTAGCCTGCCTTGCGTACCAAAGAATCAACCGTCTCAACCTTTGTCCAGCCTGTAACCAACCAGAATGCCCTCAACTTGCAATTACACATCATTTCCACATCTCTAAAGAATACAAGTTGTCATTCTTCAGACTGCAAATTGTGGTGACAATTTACAATTTTCAAGTGGGTAACACAATAGGGGTTCCAGATTTGCACACCCTCCTGTGCCGCAACTTCAGGAAGATAAGTGGCACTGCGTCGCACACTCTCAGGATCAGTAAATTCCAAAATCATCCCATGCTTCCCAATCTGACCATGCTCGATAACCAAAATGCTTTTGTTAGAGCACAAATTCCCTCACACAAGACCACTGTCTTAGTGAATCCAATCTGGTTAACCTGGAAAATAGCATTTGACATCAACTCTCTTCAACAACCAAATATACAGTGCTTTACAACTCATTCTTCTGAGCAATCAATGACATGAACAATCCAAATCAAGACCTCAAGGATGATACCTGATACCAAACTAGAACATTGCAGCAAATGAGTACTAGGGTACAAAACAGGGATCAATTGAAGCAATTTCTTGAGTATACCTCCCAATCAAGGTAACTAGATGCAGATTCATAGTCTGTGAGGAGGGATACAGTGCATTCCAAGTAAGGAATCTCCCTAGCCTGGATAGGTGGAAAGCGACGATCCCGCAAAGCACTGAAAACAGACCACAGTGATTCTCATAGCCTGCCTAAACATCTCCCACTAAACAAGACATGCACTGATACAGTCTAAGAGAATTTTTTTATGAAAACAGATGAAGACACAGCAATGCTTCATCTGTTAAGATGTAAGAATGCATAAGGCACAAGATCTCTGTCAACTACAGACTGCCTTCATTTCACAATCCCCATCTTTTCTTTCCTCTGCAATGTCGACAACTCAGGTGCTGGATGGACCAGCACGATGTTGTGCAAATTCACCTGACATCTCTCATCCATCCTTCAAAAGAAGGGGGGTTTCTGGAAACCTCTCATGAATCTTTCCTTCAACACGTCCTTGAAAAAAGAACTCAACCCATCAGATTGACCAAATGATCAACCAACTTTAGGCGGAAGCCTGATCACAAGCACATGACAGGATGAAGTACCCTTTAATTGACCAGATGTGAATAATACCATGTGCTTAGATTATAATCTTAGAAAGGCAGAACATCTACCACAAACATCATCCTCCACTAAAACCACAAGTAACATACATCCAGAGACTCTGGGGTAGACCCCAGAAGTATAACTGGTACAAATACCAGTACAGAAAAGACTGGCAAAGAAAGATTGCATGAGAACCCCAGCACAGTGAGAAAAAGGGTTGGGCAGAACAACCCATTGCCATAAACTAGAGCTACCTGGTGAGTGCATAATCTTTAAACCCAGTGATCAGGCATCGGGCTTCCAGTGTACCAATGCAACCCCGCAGGCGTGGCTCCCCACCATTCAACACTTTCTTCCATGTGACAAACAAAGGGCTGCAAAAAGAGAAGCCCACAAAACACACACCACCAACAACACCATGGCCCACACTCAAACTTTTAAGGCCGTACAAATCTGCCAAGGAAAAAAAACTCATGAGACTACCCAGAGCCACCCAACAAATCCTGGTACAAACAAAAAATGGCAATGACAAAAACTATAACACACCAATCAGGGCAGTAGTTCTCACCAGATCAGGGAAGTACCCCAAATGTTTTTTGACATACAATTCCTTCAACAATCAACCCTTGCTTCATGTTCTTTCATCATGAAAGTGCAAGGGTCAAAAGAGACGGACACAAAGTCCAAGATCATCATCATCACCAAACAATCCACTGAGAACACTATCTTGTAGAGAACTGTCAGGAGACATTTTGTTGACAAAGGGATTGGAAGAAGACGAAGAAGAAGCCTCCCACCAACACACAAGTCTAGATCCTGCTGATGAACTCTCCAAGATGGCTGAAAACAAAACCTTCCACCCAAAGTGCTCGGAAAGCTCTCAAAGTTGGAAAGAAACAAGGAGGCATGGCGCTCCTCTCCCTCCATCAAATTCCAAAAGACAAAGGAAGCAAAAGGTGTCCAGGACAAATAGACGAAGAGCTAAAGCAGATGCCGAAAACACGCGGGAGAAACCAAAAAAACAACTTCTCTCTCCGAAAACCGAAATCAGAAGTTGGAAACGGGAACAGAAAAAAGGGAAAGAAATTGTGTGATGAACTTACAACTGGCCTTCTTCGAATCCGGGTGCCGGCACAACGTCACCAGTGTAATGTGCCACCAAAGTATCAAAGCAGTATACTGCCATCTCCTTGCTTGCACCCACCATCTTCCCCCCCGACTGCTTTCCTCCTCCTCTTCCTCTTCCTCTTCCACTCTGTTCCCCCACTTCTCGCCCCCTTCCTCCTCCTCCTCCTCCTCCTCCTCCCAAACAACACCACTCCGTCACCAATCCATACAGTGACAAAGCAAGCTCCACAATCCCCGGATCCACAACTCCCCAAACTTCACAAAAACAACGTCAAACACCAATTTGGCCACTACATCGGGCAAGAGAAGCAGCCACCCAATTGGGCACTCTTCGAAAGGGAGATAGACAGATTACCTCCTGGCATAAACAAATGCCAAACCGGAACAGAAAAAAACCAACCAAAAAACAACAAAAACAACAACAACAACAACAACAACAAAACCCCACCAAAACAACCAAATGAGTCTCAGAAAAATTGTGGCAAAGATACAAGAGGAGGAGAGACACTGGAGGCAAACACACCGATCCACCCAAATCACGCCATCTCTCCTCTCTCTCAAGATCTCTCTCTCTCTCGCTCGTGTGTGTGTGTGCCTCCGTCCCTTCCTCTCCGACGCTCTCTTTGTGTCCAAGAAAAGACTGAATATTGGGTTCTTTGCCCTGCTGACCGGCCCAGCCAGTTGCATCCGGAACCGGTCCAGCAGGTCGACTGATGAGCCACCCACCCACCCACCCAATAGAGCTTTCTAACTTACCCGGGGGGTCTTGATGTACCCAATGGTTATAAGCAAAATCTGGGAAAGTTTTTGTTTTTTTTTTTTGGGTTTTTTTTTTTGGGTTTTTCTTTTAAAATTATTGGAAGGGAATGAATTTCCTGCTTGTAATGAGAAAGAACAAAAATGGAAACTCTGAGGGAAAAAACACAAGGACCTACTAGTACCTAGGTTTTGTGGTTCAATTTCTAACTACATTTAAGTAAAGTGGACGTCAAGGTGTATGTCTAACTTTTTGTTACTAGGTACTAACCCTTTTAACAAAAATTGATTAGGATGCACCTCAAGTTCAACAACCAAGTGTTCGTCGTAGAATCTAATTCTAGAACAATATAATTATTGAAATGTGGTTGCATTCTTGGGTGCACTCCTTAACACTTTGTGATCAAAATATGGGGATGAAAGTTTTGGGATGATTAAGAAAAATAAGATTATTATGGGCAATTTTAGATACATTGAGTTAACATTGGCAAAGAAAAATGATTTTTCGAAAGTTATGAATGGTTTGAAAGGTCAAGCCCCATATATTGAATATTGCCAATGTTAGTCCAATATAATGGTTTGAAGGATGGCAGATTGTCTCTAAACATCTATTGACTCTTTTAACCTCATAATCTACACTTCTTGTAAATCCCAACTCCCAAAGTGTGAATGCAACTTGAAATCTTGAGAATCTTTTTATTTTACTCTTACACACTTCCCACTATTTGTGAAAATTTGTGATTAAATTTTATTTTGTTTTGTTTCACAAAAGGTAATATAATAGATTAAATTTTTCATAAGTTTCAACTTGCATTTCACACCAATGGTATTTTGTCCCTCCATAATATTTTAACCAACACCCTCCCACAAGGCCCCTCACATGGATTTTTGGTATGATTGCAAATTCCTTAACAAAGTAATGTGCACATTTGTTGTTAAACAATTTTCAAACCAATGGAACAAAATAAAATTTAAGTGTTTTTGCTTTTGAAAAAGTCCTCTCCAATGTAACAATGTTCCATAAGAACTTTGAAGGTTAAGCCCACTTTGATTAGAATAGTATTAGGATGGGTGACTTCACAAAACATTCAATGTACTTGAACCAATGACACAAAAGCCCCACTACTAATATTTATTATTTATTAATTAACCTATAAGGTTTTCAACTTCACTTTATTAAAAAAATTAAATTCATATGGTTTTTTAATTTTCATAAATCACATTTCACTCTCATGATATTTACACGCACTAGAAATCCATTATTTGCCTATAATGACCTTGCAATTAATTTCTCAATTATATCCTTCCAATGCAACTTTTTAAATTCTTGCAACAATTCTCAACTATAAATTGTCTTATTTAATGAATCTCTCGGTGGAAAACACATTTTATGTTGTTAACATTTGAAGTTCAAAAAATTGTAAGAAAAGAGATGTCAAAGTTTTGATTTAACCCAACTTGGATTCTTAACCATTAATATGAGTAAAAATGGGTACAAATGTTTAATAAACACATGTATGAATTGTAATTTAGGTGTTATGATGGGAAATTTGAATATAAATGTGCCAATATAAAATTTTCTTACTTATAGGTCATTTTATAAAAATAATAGTGTAAACCAATATTTATAAGTTTTGGGTTATAACAAAAGAAATAAAATATGTTTTAATTTAAATGTTAAATTCAAACCTTTTTTATGGATGTTACATCATGTGAAACACATTTCCCTCGCCTTGTATAACCAATGAATTTGTCAATTAAAATTCATGGTAATTTTATAATTAAAATTACAACAACAATCTTTGAAATTAATACACGTTCCTTAATTTGTCGTAGCCAAGTTTAAACAACAAAACATTTCCAAACATCAAAATGGCTTAATGTTATGTTAAAGTTAAATAATCCATTCTTCATTTGTTCAAACCAAACAAAATTGGGATCTAATTTTATTGGACTCCAAATTGAAATTAAAGACCATCTTTTTCTCGTTCTTTCTCTTTCTCACACACACAGCACAAAATGTACACATTCTATCAATTCAAACACAACTTGCTAATCAAAATCATGTTATATAAACATTCAAAAGTATTTTGGCCAATTTTGTTTTTATTTTTTCAATGTTTATAATTAGGGATAATATTACGTTTTGAGCATATCAAAAGCCATATATTCTAGTAATTTTTCACGCTTATTTTGAATGATGCCCAAAATCATTAAAGGAATGCAAAATTTGAATATCATAGTACCTTTTTAGGTTTGGTGGTAATTAATCGCTTTTGGGAATTATACCAATTTTTCTAAAAATTACATGTTTGAAATGCCAAAATTGAAGGAAATTATTACCCCAATTTCCTAGATGTTAAAAATTAGGAACTATGCTAATTTTTTATGACACCTAAATCCTCTCCTACCACACTACCTATATTTTCTCTCTTTTGTAGCGATTAAGGTTTGGGGATTGTAAATGTGATGTTTTGTATGAGGTAAATGTGGGAAAAATTGAAGCAAATGATCTTGAAAGGGGAGTCACAAAAGAGGGCTATAGATTCTAGGTTATAGAATTGTAGCTTGAAAAGAAAGTTTTGGAGGTCCAAGCAAAAGAAGAGGAGTTGGAAAAGTGAGTTGTTCAAGTGGAGACAATAATATCCCTTGTCAAAATAAAGGTGAAGAGAATAGGCATCCTCGATTCGGAATTAGTCCAACCTTGAAAAAAGAAATAAAAGAAGACCAATAGTCCATGCACATGCAACAAAGGCAAAATACAAAAACTTGTGTAACCTAGAAGCTTTTTGGTTCAAGCCAATCCACCATTGCAAAATACATATCCAATAATTAATAAGATATTTTTATCCTATAATTTGATAAAACATTAATTATCTCTCCCCATTTTTGCAAAACAAAATTGTACAAAATGTAATTAAAGTTGCCCAAGGGGAACACTAAGTGTTAACTTTCCAAAATACATGTGTCAAACAAGCACTTGGGGTGGGTATTAGGTGAGGTAATTTTGTTTTTCCCCACCTTATTATTATTTAATTATTTAATGTGCATATTTTAACTACCTTTTATTTCTTTCTTTATTTGTATTCAATTGGATAATGGAGTTTGACATTGCAAAATATTTTCAATACCATGTATTCATTTAAATTTTTAATTTTAATAAGCTTAAAGTTATAAATGTTTAGGTAAGCATGAAATAACTTCCATTATAGCTTAGGCATATGAGGTTCTTGAATGAAAAAATACAAAAGTTCATCAAAAGTTCATGAGTTTGAAGAGAACATTTGATATACATCTCATAAGTATAATCAATGTGTAATCTACATGATTTTCACCACTTTTAAATCCATAGCCATTGCATCATTGTTTCCTCTTTACATTCCAATCCATTACTACTTGATTTATTATTCTTATTTATTTATTTATTTATGAGCTTACTATTTAAATTCATTAGTATTAGTTCATTAACTAATCTATTAATTGAACCTATCAACAACTTATAGTACTTAAACAATTTTTAATACTTTTTTTTTATTATTATTCTAATACCAAGGATTAACACATACCCTATATCAAATGTATTTTTATTTTCAAAATAAATATAACCCTATTTTTTAGTGTAAAATTTACACAACAATTGATATATGGCACCCTACATTTTTACTCATGTATTTTGCAAACTCAAGGTAATTGTCCCCTCCTAAAAAAAATCATTTAGATATTTAAAATCTAAAAAAGTTGCCCTAAAAATTATATATTTATTACAAACATTTCAAAAAATATTAAATTATTTATTATTGAAATGGATTTTGAAAAGTAAAATAATTGTTTGACATTTGAGTGTCAAACCTAAAAAGGTATTATGATATTTAAACTCTAGATTGAACATTTTGAACTCCCAACTTGAAAAGGGGAAATGTTTATTAAAAGTCTTGAATGTGTTTCCCTAAACGTGTTCCCTTCATGTTTGGGTGAATATGTCACTCTCCTTAACCTTTGCCATGCTTTTAGCTTACTCTTAGTTGGATTCTTCTATTTTTTTCCCATCTTATCACAAGTTCAAGTCTTAAAAAATTCATAGTTATTATATGGCCAAGTATATTTTAAAATGAAAAATAAATATCCCCAATTTTTATGGTTTTTCTTTTGTTTAACATTTTGAAATAAAGTTGACATTACAAAGTTTGAAGCATTAAAACCCAAGGAAATTTGAAGCAAGCCTTGTCCATAAACTTATACATGTGCAACATTAAGGCCTCATCAATCTTGGACCTACTCATCAACATGATTCTAATATTTTTTAATAAAAGAAGGGAACAACACCAAAAGAATTTCACTTGAAAAAAAGTTCTTAGCCAAGAAAAAAACAAAAAAACAAAATATTGAAAGAAGGGACACAACATGATGAATAAGCAACAATCCCCTAAAAAAGCTTTAGGGGTAAGGTACACAAGCATACAATCTAGAGCACCCTTCTGTCAAAGCCAATTTGGAAACCTTGAAAGTGCATTTCATTTGTAAATTTTCAAAAGGATGTATCAAGGAGTTGAGGAATCGTTTGTTCCCAAAATGTGGTTGTTTATGATTTAGCAATGTCCATCCTCCATTATTGATTGCATACAATGAATTGCTTTTACCACATAACCTTAGACTTGTTAAAGAGTGTTTATCTAACAACCATCAACACACTAATTGTTTTTTGGGCTAAATTTTGCCAAATGTCCACTTGTGGAGGTGGTTATTACATATACATTTACAACAAAGCTAAAAATTTGGAATCATTGTGCCCGAAAGCTAAAGTTCAATAAAGAGATGGAGCTAGGTTGATATTAAAGTCATCATCCATTTAGCCAAAAGTAACCCTAATATGAACATGTCAATCATAGCCATATTGTTGTATGGTAGATTATCAACTCACTAATTGAATCATTGGCCACCATCAATCTAATTAATGAATCACATACATTAACAACCCCCTTAGCCTTCCTCATCATGTTTAGTGCTCACACCTCTCACAAAGTCTTTAGCCTCATTGCTAGGCCCCACACATTGATGTAGTTAGTACATTTTGTAGAATCAATAATAAGTATGTTTTTATAACACATTAACTAAGATAATTTAAGGCCTCAATTCTTGAAGAGATTTTAAAATTAGTAAAGTGAGTGTAGTTGCATGATGTTAATGCTAATAAGCGAAGACTCGAATTTCAAGAACGTTTATTAGTTGTATTGTTGAAAACTTTCATTTATTTTCTTCCATAAGCAGCAATGGGAAGAGTGCTTCTAAAGATTGAACATCAACAATTTGTAAGTTTATTAGAAAACAAACCCATCTTGGTAATTGTCACATGAGAAACCATAAGTTGCAATTGCCAATTTTGAATTTGCTTGTGCTTGGCAATCCTGCATACACAACATTGTGTGAACATATTCATATGTGTGCAAGCTTGACTCTTTTTGTGTTAAACATTGGGTAGATTGAATAGTTGCAAATTTCAACATTTTCAATCATGATTTCAACCCCAAAAAGCACAAACTTTGATTAATTTTTTCTTAATAATAGGAATGTTGCTTCTACAAGCATGGGTCTATCCCCAAGGTTGTCTTTGCATGCTAGTTTAAGTAATAATGTGAGATGAGCCACAACACCTCTACTACATGTGTTCAAGAGTTTGTGGATTTGAGCCCCAATGGATGATTTGTCAACACCACTTGCATTACAATTGATATAGAGCCTATTAATTTGGGTGATTTACATTTGGAGCAACCACTAAAGAAGAAGAGGAAGACCTATGATCCTAACAAATGTAAGTTCCAAGAAACATGGGTGGCCAAACCATCATGGGCAAAGGGGGCAAAGGTTGGCGTGAAAATGCATTTAGTCAAGTGCAACATTTGTAGCACCATTGAAGGGAAACCCAAATACTATGTCACAAAATGGGATATAACCTCTAGAAGATGAAAGCTTGAGGAATGCCAAAACAAATTTATCCAAAAAGTCCCCATATTTAAATAACGAGTTCTTGGAGGTCAAAAACAAGGCAAGATCCTAGAAAGTTTTCATTTTTTTGGTTGACTTTTAACCAAAATTGACTCATTCTCTTGTTGATGATTGTATGTCCAACTACTTGACAAATTTGAAAAAATAAAACCTTGTTCAAGTTTAGGGTTATTGATTCAAATGGCAAAAATCTGAAAATAAATGTTGATTGGATGGAAAGTACATGACATGGAGTTTTTTTAATGTGTATGTGTGTAATAAAAAGGAGGCCCAAAAAAAAAGGGAAAAAAGAGGGAAATATAAAGAGAGGAGTCAAAAGATTAACTTCAAGCAAGTCAAAAGAAAATGTCAATGGTGATGAAAAAAACTTAAAAGGAAAAATGCTACAAACTCAAACTCCAAAACCCAATCATAAAAACACCTTGAACCTAATTTCTAGAGAAGGCCATAATCAGTGGTGTGTTGGGTTTTCCATAAGAAAAACCTTCAATTTTCCAAATCTGGGTCCGAGCTCAATTTTGAAACTTAGTAGATCTTGAGTTCAATCTAATTTGAAAATTGCCTTGAAACAAAACTATGGGTTTTGGTTATATCTACAATACCTTGAACTTGACTTGTTGGTTTCTTACCAATGGTTAGTTGATCATTAAAATTTTCCATAACTGGCTAGGTAGGATATTTTAAAATTTTTGAATCACTTAGGGTTTATAACTAGGCACATGGTTCTCTCATGAGTTTTTTAAAAATGTAAGAACTTGTGAGGTAAATAAATCCTTTGACCAAAACTCTGTCCCTAGTATGTGTTATGTATGGCCTGGTTATTCATCAATAGTCTCTAGAATATAGTCCAAACAAATCCAACTCTAGAGTATCCAATACTTGACTTGTATGGGCAGGGTATAAGAAGGGTCACCCTGCTGAAATTGAGGCAGCCTTTAACTTTATGCGGAAAGCACTTTATATACACAAAGTACTGGCAGAAAACTTTCTATGGTGTAGCTGGAGGCACATTATGGAGCAGAACTTTTCATTCATTAAGTAAGGGTGGGGGCATTTTGAAAAGAAGCAGAATGAATAAACCCTAAATCCTAAACCCCTCTGGAAAGCATTTCATGAAGAGTTAAGGGTTTAGGGTTTAGGGTACCAACTAAAAAGTACCTTCCTGTTGCTTGCTTCACAAGTGACTGAAAGACATGATTTTTAGAATCCTGACATCACTTGGCTTCTAGCCTAGGCTCAAAATGAAAAGAATCAATCACACTCCCAGCAGGCTTTGCTTGATTGCCAAGGTCAGTGCAGCAGCTTGTGTGTGTGCCCCAAAAAAACATCAGTCTGAACCAAGTGACCAAATGAATGAATGAATGAGTGCAAGCAAGTCCTACCTTTTAGTTTGCTTGAAAGGACACAACAAAACTGAGGCATGCATGACTGGCATCCACTTCATCTGGTCAAGCCTTTTTTGGACTTGGAACATCTTTCCGAGTGTTGGGTCTGCATGGGGTCTGCAAGAAATATATGGACATACTTTGTGCTTTTGTGTTGTGCTTTTCTCACATGGTGTGTCTGATAGTTGAAGTAACACTCCACACTACTTAACAAATTTTGTAGTTCTTCCTAGTTTTTCCCCAAGTGTTTTTTTTTTTTTTTTTTTTTTTTTTTTTTTTTTTTTTTTTTTTTTTTTTTTTTTTTTTTTTTTTTTTTTATTTTTTTATTTT
>Ga0116227_10000202_pt1 | contig 104894 bp, 98 predicted proteins | sample S1TSphgellanicum_FD_89693 | JGI IMG/M metagenome (GOLD analysis project Ga0116227, IMG submission 89693) | Host-associated microbial communities from peat moss isolated from Minnesota, USA - S1T2_Fb - Sphagnum magellanicum MG | ecosystem: Host-associated > Plants > Peat moss > Unclassified... | reverse complement strand
CGATACTTATTCAAATAGTTTCGTTTTAATGTAAGGTCATTATTAATGTTCCGCATAACGATTTAGCTTTAATTATATAAAGCTAATTCTGTTACCGAATTACTTAACCTTTACAGCAATGACGGGTTTTGTAAAGTGTAAAAAATCTGTTTCCCAAACCCACTCTCCTTTATTTTCCCCAATTAAAGCCTTACCTTTCGGCTATGAAATTTCGTTTAGCATTAGGTTTATTAACTGTTGGCTGCACGTTGGCGGCATTCCGTAATACCGATCCACCGGTAAAAAAAGCGGCACCGAAGGGTATCGAGAAAGTGAAACACGTGGTGGTGATCTACATGGAAAATCACAGCTTTGATAACCTTTACGGTCAATTCCCGGGCGCTGAAGGTATCGCCAATGCATCTAAAGAAAGCGTTACCCAGCTTGATGCTGATGGCAAGGTTTATGATGTTTTACCGGCTATTCCGCGCAGCAGCGCCTTCCCTACCAACCTGCCTAACAACTATTTCAACATCGATCAGTACGTACCGGCAGATAAAGAATCTCCGGATGTTACGCACGCCTTTTACCAGGAACAACTGCAGATCAACGGTGGTAAAATGAACAAGTTCGCGGCGTATAACAGTACCAAGGGCTTTACCATGGGTTATTATAAAACGGAGCTGTTGCCGTTGTATGAGATCGCCAAAAAATACACCTTGTGCGATCACTTCTTTCACAGCGCCTTCGGTGGATCTTTCCTTAATCATCAATGGTTGATCTCGGCTGCTACCCCGGTTTTCCCTAACGCACCGGCTAATAACCTTGCGCAGGTAGATTCTACCGGCAAGCTGATTAAAGACGGCCGTTTAACGCCTGATTACTTTGTGGTAAACACCGCTAACTCTATCAACAGTCCGCGCCCGGCGAATGCTACGGTGGCCGGTTTGGTGCCTAATCAAACTAACCCAACCATCGGCGACCGCCTCTCGGATAAAAAAGTTTCGTGGGCCTGGTATTCGGGCGGTTGGGATGATGCCATTGCGGGTAAACCGGGCAGTACTTTCCAATATCACCACCAGCCATTTATTTATTTTGCTAATTATGCCGATGGTACTCCCGGCCGTAAAGAGCACTTGAAAGATGAAACCGAATTTTTAGAAGCTGCTAAAAAAGGCACTTTACCTTCCGTATCATTTGTTAAACCTATCGGTTTAGATAACGAACATCCCGGCTACGCCAACGTAAACCGTGGCGAAAACCACGCGGTACAATTAATTAACGCGGTACTGAACGGCCCTAACGGCAAAGACGCGGTGATCATATTAACTTACGATGAAAACGGCGGTTTCTGGGACCACATAGCACCTCCCAAAATTGACAAATGGGGACCGGGCAGCCGCATCCCGGCTATTATCATATCGCCATTCGCTAAAAAAGGTTTTGTAGATCATAGCAATTACGAAACGGTGTCTATCCTGTCGTTCATCGAGCAACGCTGGGGCTTAAAACCCCTGAACGCCCGCGATGAAAAAGCAGCGCCTTTAACCAACGCGTTTAAATTCTAATCCTATTGAAAACCAGGCTGATTATTGGTTTGGCATTGGCTATAGCTTGCTATAGCCTTTTTGCTTTTAAACAGGTTGCCGAAACACCCGAAAAGATCATCGCCAACAGGCTGATTTTACAATCGGATAGCTTTGTGCGGTCGGTAAAAACCTTACGTACGGCTATTTTAAGCGGCAAAGCCAATAAACAAAAATTGCAATCGCTGTTTTTGCAAAGCCGCCTGGCTTATAAAAAAATGGAGTGGGCTACCGAGTACTTCACCCCTACCCTGGCCCGGGAAATTAACGGTCCCCCGGTACAGGAGGTAGAACTGGGGCCGCGGATTATCGATCCGCAGGGTTTACAGGTGATTGAGGGTTTGCTGTTTCCGGTATACAATACATCCAACAAAAAAGAACTTTTAGCACAAATTAAACTCCTGCAAACATCCTGCACCGATTTGCAAACCTACTTTAAGCGGGTTGAACTCTATAACTGGCAAATTTTTGATGCCGCCAAACTGCAAATGTACCGGGTGATTACCATGGGCATCACGGGTTTTGATAACGCACTGACGTTGCACAGCATGCAGGAATCTGCTACAAGTCTGATTAGTTTGAAACCGGTAATAGCACTTTACAATAACGGACAGGCCAATGAAGTATCTGTCCGGTTAGACGCTGTTATCAGCTATTTACAAGCCCACCAAACGTTTAATACGTTTAACCGGGCTATCTTTATCACCCAATACATCAATCCGCTTATGCGGGATTTTACGCGGTGGCAAAAGGCTTTAAAATTGCCGGTGATAAAATACAACCGAATGCTTAACCAGGATGCGGAAATACTGTTTGATAAAGACACCTTCAAGCCCGAAGCTTACGGACCGGGCTTTGCTCCGGCTACTGCAAAGCAGGTGGCATTAGGTAAAAAACTATTTTTCGATCCCGGTTTATCCGGCACCGGAATGCGCAGTTGCGGCTCCTGCCATCAACCCGAAAAAGCTTTTACCGATGGTCTGGCTAAAAACACGGTAATGAACGGCACTACCCTGCTCAGCCGTAACACCCCAACCTTAATTAACGCTGCCCTGCAACCCGCCCAGTTTTACGATATGCGGGCCGGCTCGTTGGAGGATCAGGTGGTTGACGTGGTGCAGAACAAGCTTGAAATGCACGGCCTGCTCACCGAATCGGTAGTGAAGCTTTGGAAAGACCCCACCTATCGTAAACAGTTTACCGAAGCCTTTCCCATTAAAGAACGAACCGGCGTTGATACCCTGGAAGTAACCCAATCCATCGCCGCCTACATCCGCAGCCTTACGCTGTTGAACAGCCGCTTTGATGATTATATGCAAGGCGATGAGAAAGCCTTGAACACATCCGAACTAAACGGATTCAACCTTTTTATGGGCAAAGCCAAATGCGGTACCTGCCACTATATGCCGCTTTTTAATGGTACGCTTCCACCTAAATATTTATTTATGGATGCCGAGGTAATTGGCGTACCCGCCACAGCAAAAGGCAAGCTTATCGATCCTGATAAAGGCCGGTACAATTTAGTCCCCATCGCATCTATGCTGCACGGTTTTAAAACACCATCAGTACGTAACATTGCCCGCACAGCTCCCTACATGCACAACGGCGTTTTCAGCACATTGGAAGAGGTTGTTGATTTTTACGATAAAGGCGGCGGTGCTGGTCGCGGGATTAAGATCAAGAATCAAACATTGTCATCTGATCCCTTGAAATTGACGGTGAAAGAGCAGGGTGATTTGATTGCTTTTATGAGGAGTTTGGATAGCCGTTGACCTGGTTATATGTTTGGCTAAAGCCAATGAAGTAGTCAGCTTAATTCCGTCCCTTAAAAGGGACGGCAATGAAAATAAAAGCAATATCCAATTATCTTTTATGAAGCTCATTGCCGTTGGCTTCAGCCAACGGAATCGTTGGTAAAAACGGTGGCTTTAGCCCAAAAGCACCACAAAGCATTCCGGCTGCAACGGACGTTTCCCCTCTCGAGAGGGGACGCACTGACGTAAAAGGAGCAGAAACTTTCATAGGGGTGTGTCCTTCGGCAAGCAAATCACCGTAAGGACACACCCCTGACCCCTCTCAAGAGGGGAAGCGCGATTTTTTACTCTTTACTACAAACTCCAGCCTACAACTTATCCAACCTAAAATACCCCAAATGCACGTCATCTTCCGGTAAACCGGACTGGCGGCTTATCTTAATATGATATTTCTCCTTCTGTTTCGGATTTAGCATTTCAGCAATGTTGTAGATATCGTCCACATCAATTCCGTATTTGTCGTCGATGTGCGAGTTGGCGCCTTTGTTGCCGGCAATGGTGTTGGTTTTAAAAAACACGCTGCGTTTCGCTTCCTGTATGGCCTGGGCGCGGTCGGTTTGCACGGTTACCACCACATAGTGTTGCTCTTCTAACTTACCGGCCTGGTAACCGCCCAAATTAATAAAGAACAATTTTTCAGGCTGTGTCCCGCTGTTTTCATCTTTTAAAACCACCTTTATTTCGTAACCATCCACATTAGTTACTTCGCGCCAGCCGTCTATATGCAGGTTGGCGCTGGTGCCGCGCCAAAAGCTTTTACAGGCCGGGACCAGCTCCTTCAAATTAGTTGCGATGCCGAAAAAGTAATCGTGCTGCTCTACATGCCGCCCCGGGGCTTTAGAACCCAGCAGCAGCATAAACAATTTTAAATCTTGAGGTGGATGCTGATCAGTCATTTTCAAATATCACTTTAATTATCGCCTTTGATGATGCTTCGCAAAAATCAAGCCCCGAATAGTCGGGGTTAAACCCGCCGATATAGGGCACCGCCATCATGTATATACGCGGATTATAGGCGCCGTAATTATCCAGTACCTGGAAATTATCGTTAATACCTATCCCCGGCACTTTTAAATAATAATTGCCGGTGCTATCTGTTTGTATATGTTCGTTATCATCGTTCTTTTCTCTTTCGCCCACCTCAGCATTTTGAAACCGCAACCTTGCCGGACTAACGGTATAATTATCTACCAGGCTTTGATAAGGAAGTTGCTGATAAGATAAATGCGGCTGACCGACGCAATCGATATAAGTTTCAAAATGCGTTTGGTATTCTCGACCGTCCGCATCGGTATAATGGTAAACCGCGCCACCAGCTTCACCCGGCTCAACGTGACTATCATCACCGACGGCAACAATATCCAGCACCCCGGCATTATGCAAAGCCAGCAGTTGCTCGCACGAGCTTTGTGGGACGAAAGCAATAACGATAGAAATCAGCGGCATCAGCGTTTTTTGCAGGCGCTGCATATCTTCGGCAGGCAGGTATTTGGCGGGGTAATTCATACTGAAACTGAGGATGGCGAGCATCTCCTTCCAATAAACCGATTGCCTGCGTTTAATAGACTTTTCGGCTTCGATGTACTCAGCCCTGAACAGGTGGAAAGGCTCGATATCCTCGCGCATTTCCATCATCGAGTTCACAAACTCCTCCATATTCATATCCTTAATCCGGGCATAAAACTCAGGGTCCTTATCGCGGAAAGCATCTTTAAAATTCTTTTCGAAGATATAATCGAGCGAGAGGAAACCATCGTGCGCTTCGCGATAGGAGGTCATCTCCTCGCGGGTCAGCGTGTCGTTGCCGGAAAGATGCGAATCCTGCAAATGAAACCTGATAGCCGGTAACAGTCCATTGCGCGAATGCATAACGACTTTAAACCCGGCACTTTCTGGCGAAAGTTCATATGTCAGTTTACCATCAGCATCGGTAATAAATTGACCGTTAGCCCGGGTGAGCGTACGGATGGCATCGATAGCCGTGAGCGATGCCCCGCGCACAGCCACAGGGTGATTAACCATAAAAGAAAGTTTAGCCGGCGGGTAAGGCGAATCATAATACCCCGACACCGTACCCTCATGCGTTTTAGGCCAGCGGTGCCCGGTGCAGATCACCACCCTATCATAATTAAAATGTTCGCCGCTCTCAATTACAACGGTGGTCTGTTTCCTGTCGGGATGATCGATAATATCCACCACCTCACTATTGTAATAAACATTGTAAGCAATCCCCGCTTGATCCGCCATCTTCCGCAGCAAATCAAACTGAGCCGACAGGTATTGTCCGAATACCAATCGCGGCAGCACTTTGTAATCGTTATAACTATCGGGGGTGATATGAAACCGGTTCAATTTCCCCGGCGATGTGGTTTCAATCCACTCAGCTATGGAGGTAACCAATTGAGGAATTTCGTTACCGGATACGTTGGTGATATGCTCATCGTTAGCGCCATCACTGCTGTAAGGCATGCCGGTACCTAACTCATTCTTCTTTTCAAAAATATCGATATGAATATCCGCCCGACCGGATTCGATCAGCCGTTTAAACATAAACAAGGCGCTTGGCCCGCCGCCCAATAAAGCAATGCGTAGTTTTTCTTCCAATGTAATTCAGGTTATGCCGTCAAGCGGCGATACCTTTAAATAACTGTGAGGTTAATTTGTTTGGTTCTGGTTAAATAATTGGGGAAAAATCGCGCTTCCCCTCTTGATAGGGGTCAGGGGTGTGTCCTTTGTGCGCCTTGCTTATTGAAGGACACACCCCTATGAAAGTTTCTGCAAATTGATGCTTCAGTGCGTCACCTCTCAAGAGGGGAAACCTCTGCTTTTGCTCCCAGCGCCATTTCCTTATTGAAAGCCCGCCGGATTGGAAACCTCCTATGAGGGTTTGCCGATATCGGCAAAAAAAGTCAAAAAGTTCTTAATTTTTTATACACCTGCCGATATCGGCAAGAAATCACAAATAAAAAATTTTATTTATATATATTTGCCGATATCGGCAAGAATTTCGGCATCATGAATTATATTTCGGTTAAAGAATTTGCAAAAAAATGGAGCCTGCCTGATCGGACAATTAGGAACTATTGCGCCACAGGGAAAATTAATGGAGCTTTTTTAACCGGCAAAACCTGGAATATTCCGGAAGATGCGGTACTGCTAAAAACAGAGGACAAGAAAAAATTTAGTGATAACGTTTTGCTTAATCATTTGAAAGAGCAAAAAGACATGAAGCTTAATGGTGGCATATATCATCGTACACAAATTGATCTGACCTATAATTCGAACCGCATTGAAGGCAGCAAATTAAGTCACGATCAAACCCGTTATATATTCGAGACCAATACCATTGGCGCTTCTAAAGAAGTTTTAAACGTTGATGATATTATTGAAACGAGTAATCACTTTCGTTGTATTGATTTGATTATTGACAAAGCAACCAACAAACTAACGGAATCTCTTATCAAAGATTTGCATTTTTTGTTAAAATCAGGTACATCCGACAGCAGCAAAGATTGGTTTAATGTGGGTGAATACAAAAAACTGCCAAACGAGGTGGGCGGTAACGAAACGTGCCCCCCAAAACAGGTACAATCAAAAATGAGGGAAATACTTTCAGCTTATCATCGTATCGAAAAGAAAACGTTTCAGGATATTATCAACTTCCATTATCAATTTGAAATTATCCACCCATTTCAGGACGGCAACGGGCGCGTGGGCCGATTGATTATGTTTAAAGAATGCCTTGCCAATAATGTTATACCCTTTATAATAGACGAAGACATCAAACTTTTCTACTACCGGGGGCTGCAGGAATGGCCCAAAGTGAAAGAATATTTATTAGACACCTGTCTTACTGCGCAGGATAATTATAAGGCTATACTCCGGTATTTTGAGATAACCTGGATAGATTAAGGGTTAAGACGTACATATCAAACATCGGCTAAGAAAATTCTTTTAATCTGCTTCCACATTGTTACACGGCCGATAAAACCTTAGCGTATTGTTTGTTATATTTGATATTGATGATCCGCCCTGCAAAACATATCCTGATACTGGTGTTTATCCTGCTCTCGGCATGGGTAAGGGCAGCATCTATACTGATCCCGATGGATGAGAGCCAGAAAGATCATCTAAAATCATACGGCGTGGCGTTCTGGGTGTTGAAAAACCAACTGACGGTAGACTGGCTGCTGAATTACCGCGGCGGCAGTTTTTTAACCAAATACGATAAAAAGATCGAAGACGAGTGCAAAGTACGCGGCATTAGTTACGAGGTAGTTTCGGATGCACAGGTTGCGGATATCACCAACCAGATTAATGATCCATCGGTTAATATGGATATTGTTAAGCTGGAAAAAGCGCCGCGCGTGGCTTTATATTCGCCCAAAAGCAAGGGCGGTTTGGAAGATGCCGTGGCCCTGGTTTTAAAATACGCCGAGATCCCCTACGATTTAGTTTACGACGAAGCCGTTTTAAAAGGCGACCTTAAAAAATACGACTGGCTGCACCTGCACCACGAGGATTTTACGGGCCAGTACAGCAAGGGTATGGGCGCGGCCATGGGTGGCTTTGGCGGTTTCGGCGGCGGACGGGGCGGTCGCGGCGGCGGCTTCGGCGACCCAGGCATGGGTGGCGGAGCTGATTTTTACAGCGGTAGTCGCGGTGGTGGCGGACGGAATAACAGCTCCCCTGAAGATAACGAAGAAAGCAAACCTGCGCAGGAAGCTTTGGCCAAAAAGCTGGGCTTTAAAAAAGTATCTAAAATGAAACTGGCGGTGGCACTGCAAATCCGCGATTTTTGTACCAATGGCGGTTTCCTGTTTGCCATGTGTTCGGGCGCGGATAGCTTTGATATTGCGCTGGCAGCAGCCAAAACAGATATAGTTGATGAACAATACGACGGCGACCCGGCCGATCCGGATGCGCAATCGAAACTGGATTTCACGCAGACGGTGGCTTTCCAAAATTTTAACGTGGTTACCGGCGCTAATGGCTTTGGCCGGTCGCGCAGGTTTAGTGATATCGATGTATCGGATACCCGCCGGGTTGAGCAGTCGCGCGATTTTTTCACTCTGTTCGATTTTTCGGCCAAGTGGGACGCCGTCCCAAGCATGCTGACGCAGGACCATGACCGGGTGATCAAGGGCTTTAAGGGCCTGGCAACCGCTTTCGATAAAACCAAACTGAAACCGGGGGTAACGATCATGGGCGAAATGAAATCGGCAGGGGAAGCGCGCTACATTCACGGCGAATACGGCAAAGGCCAGTGGACCTTCTATGGCGGCCACGACCCCGAAGATTATCAGCACAGCCCCAACGAACCACCAACCGATTTATCCCTGCACCCCAATTCACCAGGCTACAGGCTCATCCTGAATAATGTACTTTTCCCCGCGGCCAAAAAGAAGAAACAAAAGACTTGATTGGTCTTAATGATTAGTTGATTAAGTGATTCGTTTGTTTTTTGGCGATTTTCTTTATCGGCCATGTGTGGCGGCATTTAAAAAATGATATTTTTGATACACTTTTTTAAACCATCCACCATGACCAATTTTTACCCAAAAGCCTTAAAACAGGCCGTATTCGCCGTTTTTGCTGTACTACTCTGTTCTACTCTAAAAGCGCAGCAAATCACCAAAATTGCGCCCGGCGTTTGGAAAATAGTTTACGGCGAACAAGAGAAAATAAAACCCTCGGATTTTAAAGAAGCAGCCGATGAAACGGCCATGTCCAAACTCCCCGGCGGCACCGAAACTCCGGATATTTTAAAAGATATTAAGTTCAACGTCCTCAACAGCGGCGTCATCGCCGAGCTGGCTATGGATCCTACCGAACGCTTCTATGGCTTTGGTTTACAGGTAAATACATTCGAACAAAAAGGCCTGCGCCGGGAAATCCGGACCAATAGTCAAATCATTGGCAATATCGGTTTTAGCCACGCCCCTATGCCGTTTTATATCTCATCTAAAGGGTACGGTGTACTGGTTAACAGTTCGCGCTATGTTAACTTTTATATGGGTTCGCAACATAAGCTAAATGAGGGTCAGCCTAAAAGTGATGATAACGGAAACAGCTCAGCATCAACAGCTAACGCACTTTATAACCGGCAAGGACGATCATCAGCCAATGTAGAAATCCAGGTAAAAGGCGCCCGTGGGATAGAGATTTTGGTGTTTGAAGGCCCTACCATGAAAAACGTAATGGAGCGCTATAACCTGTTTTCGGGCGGTGGTGCGCTGCCACCGCTATGGGGACTGGGTTTTAAGTACCGCGCAAAAAACACCTTTACCGAAAAAGAAGTACTGGATTTCTCATCTTACTTTCGTGATAATCACATCCCATGCGATATGTTCGGCCTTGAACCAGGCTGGCAATCAGCAGCTTACTCCTGCTCATACATCTGGAATAAAGACAAATATCCTACACCCGATAGCCTGATCAGCATTATGACTGATCGCAACTATAAGCTGAGTTTATGGGAGCATGCTTACGTGCATCCTACCTCACCTATTTTTGCCAGTATTTCCCCATTTTCAGGCAATTACAAAGTTTGGAACGGCGCCGTACCGGATTTTTCGCTGCCTAAAACACGTAGTATCTTCGGTGATTATCATAGCAATACCTTCATCAAAAAAGGCATATCTTCCTTTAAATTAGACGAATGCGACGGCGCTTACTACGATGAAGCCGGCGGCGAATGGAGCTACCCTGACATTGCGCAGTTTCCTTCAGGAATGGATGGCGAGCAAATGCGTCAGCAATTTGGTCTGCTGTATCAAAAGACCTTGTTGGATGAGTATAAAAAAGAAAACACCCGTTCGATGATGGAAGTACGGGCATCGTATCTTTTTGCATCTCCTTATAATGCAGCGCTTTATACCGACATGTACAGCCATGGCGATTTTGTGAAGATGATTATTAACTCGGGTTTTTCAGGCGTAAACTGGTCGCCGGAGGTGCGGGATATTAAATCGGAAGAGGACTTGATTCGCCGCCTGCAAACCGCAGCCATGTCATCACATATGAACGTGAACTGCTGGTTTTTAAAGAACCTGCCCTGGTACCAGTTTAACCGCGAAAAAAACAATAAAGACGAGCTATTGCCTAACGCTAAAGAGCTGGAACAGAAGGTTAAAAAACTGATTGAAACCCGTATGAGTTTGATCCCATATCTGTATGCCGCTTTCGCAGATTACCACTACAAAGGCATCCCTCCATTCAGGGCTATGGTGATGGATTACCCTGAGGATAAGGAAGTTTGGAAGCTGGACAACCAGTATATGATGGGCGAAAACATCATGTGCGCACCTTTTATAGATGGCGCATCAACCCGCGATGTTTATTTCCCTAAAGGCACCTGGTACGATTTTAACACCAACAAAAAATACGAGGGCGGTAAAAAATACAGTATCACCATGAGCCTGGCCGAATTCCCGATGTTTGTAAAAGAAGGCACCATTTTGCCTCTGGCTAAACCAGTTGAATACATTACACCTACAACCGTTTTTGATATTACCTGCAAAGTTTACGGCACTGTAGATACACAACCAGTTCATTTATTTGAAGATAACAGCACCAATTTCGATTATCAACAAAATAAATATACCTGGTTAAACCTCGGCTGGAAAAATAGCAAGGGCAGCGTTGTCCGAGATGGTAAACAGGTGAAGAAGCTATATAATATTGTTAAGTGGGAGAAAGTTGATTAAAAAGCCACTATTTTAATTTGTCATTGCGAAGTACGAAGCAATCGCGAACTTGAAGAGCCACTCTGCTAATCCGCGATTGCTTCGTACCTCGCAATGACAAAACGACAAAAAATGGCGTGCGCTTTTCTTACTTGATATTCAAAGCCAGCCTTGCCGATAACTTAAAGTAAGGATAACTGCGGTTTACATCGGGCTTGTCTTTATAATTACCCTCCAGGTCAAAATAGCCAGGTTCAGCGTTTACGTATAGCCGGTCAATAACACGGCAACTCACCTCGCCCGAAAAGGTGTGAAGGAAATAGTTTGATTTGTTGCCATTTAAGGTGGTTGTCCACGCGCCGCGGTAATTTGCAGTTAAAAATAGCCGGTTCATTAAGCTTACGGTTCCGCCGCCATTGAACGCCGCGCCGGTGCCGTAATCGTAATTACGCCCGGCGGCAATATAGGCCGAAGGTACTGCTGCAAGGATAATAGGACCTGCGCCTAACGTAGTGTTGATCTTGATTTTCTTAGATGGCTTAAATTCCGAGTACAGATTAAATTTTACGCTCTGTCCGCCGTAAAAAAAGGCTTGATTATGTATATAATCGTAATTGGCTGATAGCACTACCAGATTTTTAACCTCGTCGGTTTTACCTAATTGCCAGCCGGTTATAGATCCATACACACTGATATTGTTGATCAACGTACTGTCGTCCTTACCAATCTCGGCATTGATAATTACGTTGCTAAAGGGTTTCCAGAAATTTTCGGATGGTGTACCGTAAAGTAACCTGGCGTGGGCATACCAGCCTACACTTCCGCCATCGGCAAAAAGGCCCTGATTTCTACCATTAAACCGGCGATAGCCCAAATCAAATTCGGCCGAGATCTTTGTCGAATCTACCTCGAGGGTATTATTACCGTACCGCCCCCATTTGCCATCTAAAATTCGGGTAAGTCCGTTTGCCGGGTTCATAATAAAGCCTGCAACTTCAGCGGTTTGGCGTTTAAAACCTCGGGAATGGTTGTTAATTATTTTGTTGGCCAACCTGTGTGTCATCTCGCCTAAAATAACGCCACCAAAGCTGGTATTTATAAAATCGTTAGGGGCGGGCGGTTGCTTTTCAGCAAAGGTTTCCCAAAGGTAACTGCCGGCAAAGGCCGCGGGTACTGATTGCCAAAACGAATACCCATTACTCCGGAAAGAATTGTAAAAGATACTGCCATGAAATGGGTGTGCAAACTGGTTAGTTTGAAAAGGATCGTTATCCCAGGCCCAATGACCGGGGTTTAGGTTATATTTTGTAGATGCCCAGGATATGTTGGCAAACTCCTCCTTACGGATACTTCTATCTACAAAAAAAGGCACCAATTGGGCAAATCCAAACTCCATAGCGGCACGCCCAAACCTTGGCGGGTTTTGCAGACTATCCCTCCTTGCGCGTCGCAGTGCGCCTCGCGATGGTTTGGTTGGCACGTAAAACGGAGCTTCCTGAGCCAATGCGTCGCCTGCCTCAATACCGATAATTAAAACTAATAGGAGCGGCTTTAACAGCCTTGTCAAGTAAAGTGATCTCATTCCATCATATCCGCGGACAGCGATATTTGCTGCGATGTTTAGTGCAGGATAGGATATAAACTATAAATAAAGATTTTGGTTTTAACAAAGGCTTAACAAACAAAAAGCCGGACGCTTGCACATCCGGCTTTGATAATATTTCTGTTCGATAAACTATTTCAACTCCTTAATCTTAATATTGCGATAGTTCACCGTAAAACCGTGATCCTGCAACAGGATATGTCCTTTATCGGCTTCGCCAAAGTTTGGCCATACTTTGTATTTGCTGATCTTCACCAAATCGCGAAACTCCTGCGATTTACGTACGTAGGATACCACTTTAACACCGTTTAAGTAATGTTCCACACGGTTATCAGGATATACTACGATGCGACCGGTATTCCATTCGCCTATCGGGTGAATTTCTTTGGCTGTTTTTTTAGACGTAATCAAATCGTACAGTGATGATAAGGTACGGTCGCCATCGCGGCCTAATTTGGCATCAGGATGTACTTCATCATCTAAGATCTGATACTCTAATCCAATAGCTGAACCGTTGGTTTTTTCGTTCAGGGTAACAAAATATTTTACACCACTGTTGGCGCCTTTGCTCATCCGGAAATCGAAAGACAAATCGAAAGCCGAGTACTGATCTTTAGTTACGATATCGCCCACAAAGGTCGATTCTTCACCACCAGATCCCTGTATAGTCAGCAGACCATCTTTAACTATCCAACCTTTAGGATTATCGGGGAATTTATCAGAAAAAGCCCCTACCCAACCGTTGGTGGTTTTACCATCGAACAATAATTTATAGCCTTCTTTTTTCTCTTTAGCAGTCAGCGTATTCATCTGCGCAAAAGCCGATTTTCCGGCCAATACGCCTATCATTAACAGGGCCACACCTAAGGTGTATATGGTCTTAATTTTCATGTACTTTTATTTATAGGTTATTATTTTATTGGAATATTGATGTAATTAATGGTTTACGATACCCAAAACTACATCATTTTCCCGATCTCTCAACGGACAGCCCACCGAATAATATACCTTTTTCAATTATTTAATTAACAATGGATCATTAAACTTTAGGCTCCCAACCTGGTTCATAAGTACGTTTCCAAAGCTTTTGCGCTTCAGGGTCGTTCAGGATATGACCATTACTTGGATCGATATGCAAATCGCGGCCAACGCGCCACGATATATTACCTAACTGCATCCCCAGGATACTTTTAAAACCGGTCTCGGCGCTGCAATTTGGCTCCTTATTATTTTTAATAGAATCAAGAAAGTTGGCGGCGTGCATGCTATCCATACCCAAACTCACGCTGGCGGTGTTGCGGGCATCAACAGCATCTTCTTTCATTAACGATTTTACATCTTTTATCAGCTTACCATCCAAATCGTAAACTTTGTAGCTATCGCCGCCGGTATCTAAACTGCCTTTATCGCCATAGAAAATAATTCCGCGGTCCAGGTCTTCAATTTTACGGCCGTTACTGCTGCGGCTCTCCCACATCAGCGAAACGCGGTTAGGGAAATCCATAGTGATGATCTGGGTATCAGGAGCTTGCCAATCATCCTTAAAATTATAGCGGCCACCAACAGATGTTACCCTTGTAGGGAAATCTACACCCAAACCCCAGCGCGCTACGTCAACCTCGTGCGTACCATTGTTCAAGGCTTCGCCGGTACCCCAATGCCAAAACCAATGCCAGTTGTAATGGATCAAACCCTCCTGGTAAGCCATGCGTGGCGCAGGGCCTTGCCATAGATCATAATTCAATTCGGCAGGTGCAGTACCGGGTTTTAAATTTAGCGACGCACGTTTATTGGTGTACCAGGTTTTAGCTAAATAAACGCGACCGATGATACCGTTATGCAGCTCGTTAATCCCCTGTGTTAATACCGGGGCCGAACGGCGTTGTGCACCCATTTGCACCACGCGCTTGTATTTTTTCATAGCGGCTACGGCCATCTCTCCTTCGTGAGGGTTATGGCTCAGCGGTTTTTCCACGTAAACGTGCTTACCGGCAGCGCAGCCCATAATGGTCATTGGCGCATGCCAGTGATCGGGCATGGCTATATAAATGGCATCGATATCTTTATTTTTCAGCACGTTGCGGCAGTCACCTTCGGTAGTTGGCACATCGGCTTGCTTGGCATCAGCTACAGCTTTTAACGCTTTTTTAAATACGCGTGTGTCCACATCGCAAATGGTAGCAATCTTAGCATCAGGTAGTTTAGCGAACGTCCCGGCCATACTGGTACCACGACCGTTAACGCCAATAATGGCTAAGTTAACACGTTCGTTAGCGCCAACAATGTTGCGATAGCTTTTAGCGCTCATGGCAAATATGCTGTTACCGACAGCCACGCCGGCCGAGGTAATCGCGATCTTTTTAATAAAGTCTCTCCGTTTTTCCATTAAGTTTAAAAATAAAAGGCGGTGTTAGAATGATGTAATTGGTTACCCAATGTCGGAAATTATTTCTGATTATCTGTAAAGCAACGTTTTATTTACAAAGGGGTATTTTGGCTGATACAAATAGCGATATTTGTTTGATGAGATTATCGCCCTTCCTGTTTATAACCCTTTGTATAGTGCTTACCGGTTGCAGTAAAAGCAATAATGCCGCTGTGCCAGATAGCCCCGCTGTTACGCCTGTTAACATGCTACCTGCCGGCTTTGCCAAGGGTGCCGATATCGGATGGCTATCTGAAATGGAAGCCACCGGTCTTAAATTTTACGATAGCAAAGGCGTACAAATGGATTGTATTGATGTGCTGAAAAGCAAAGGCATTAACTCTATCAGGTTGCGGGTATGGGTGAACCCGGCAAACGCTTATTGCGGTAAAGCCGATGTGTTAGCCATGGCCATCCGCGCTAAAAATAAAGGCATGCGCCTGATGATCGACTTCCATTACAGCGATACCTGGGCCGATCCGGGCCACCAGGCTACACCGGCTTCCTGGGCTGCGTATGATATTACCGCGCTGCAAAAAGCGGTTTATGATCATACTTACGATGTTTTAAATACCCTTAAAACCAATGGCATTACGCCAGAGTGGGTGCAGGTTGGCAACGAGAGTAATGATGGTTTCCTTTATCCTTTAGGCCAAATCTCGACTGGTAACGGAGCTAATTACGCTAAGCTAACCAATAGCGGTTATGATGCTGTTAAAGCAGTTAATCCGGCCATAAAAGTAATTGTGCATGTATCAAACGGCTACGATAATAGCTTGTTTCGCTGGCATTTTGATAGTATGGTAAGCAACGGAGCGAAGTTCGACATCATTGGCATGTCCGTCTATCCGCCAACTACAGGCTGGGCGGATATGCTCACTAAAGTGCAAACCAACATGGCAGATATGATCAGTCGTTACGGCAAACCGGTTATAATTAGCGAAGTAGGTTTTGACGTGAACTCGCCGCAGGCTGCAAAAGATATGCTTACTGATTTACTTACCAAAAACGGCGCGCTTGGTACCAACGGATTAGGCGTGTTTTATTGGGAGCCGGAATCGAACAATTGGAATAACTATAGTCTTGGCGCGTTCGATAAAACCAGTAAGCCAACCATTGCCATGGATGCGTTTTTGCTGAATTAAGATGTGCAAATTGCCCCCTGTAATTGTCGCTATCGGGCATCACAGTTTTCAATAGCCCGTTCTATCTTTGAGTCAATCAAAAAAACTTAAAAACAATGGCAACTCAAATTTTTGTAAACCTTCCTGTAAAAGATCTCAGCAAAACCATCACGTTTTTCGAAAGTCTTGGTTATAGCTTTAACCCGCAGTTCACTAACGAAATGGCCGGCTGCATGGTGGTTAGCGATACCATTTACTTTATGATGGTGACTGAAAGCTTCTTCCAAAGCTTCACTAATAAACCTATTGCCGATGCTACTAAAACTACCGAAGTGTTAAACTGTGTATCCGTTGAGAGCCGCGAAAAAGCGGATGAAATATACGATAAGGCTATTGCAGGCGGCGGAAGCCCATCAAAAGAACCTACAGATTACGGCTGGATGTACGGCCGCAGTTTTGTTGATCTGGACGGGCACCAATGGGAAGTGATGTACTTAGATCCGGCCGGGCCGCCGTCCGAGTCGTAAGTCTTGAGTTCTGAGTTTTGAGTTAGAAGGTTTGCTTTCTGACTCAAGACTTAGTACTTACTACTCAAGACTTAAAAAAAGACTACAAAGTTTATCAACATTATTTGTTTGTGGATAAACCGTGCCGGGAATTTTGCATTTTTACCGCGCAAAAGATCCGGAAAACATGGGGCAATATTATATTATAGATTTCGATAGTACGTTTACACAGGTTGAGGCGCTGGACGAGTTGGCGCGCATATCGCTCAAAAACCACCCCGACCGCGAAAAGATCTATCAGCAAATTGAAGATTATACTAATGCCAGCATGGAAGGGCGCCTGTCCTTCGCCGAAAGTTTGGCTGCCCGCGTTAAACTACTGGAAGCCACCCGCGATCACCTGAAACAACTGGTAAGCCATCTGAAAAAAAAGGTATCGACCTCCTTTTCACGCAACAGCATGTTTTTTAAAAACCATGCTGATGAAGTGCTAATTGTATCGGGTGGCTTTAAAGAGTTCATCATCCCGGTGGTGTCGGAGTATCATATCAAAAAAGAAAATATCTACGCCAATACTTTTGTATTTGATGAGCACGACAAGATTATCGGGTACGATAAAGAAAACCCGCTATCGCAAGAGGGTGGTAAAGTTAAGTTACTGAAAGAGTTGAACTTGCCAGGAGATATCTTCGGGATTGGTGATGGTTATTCTGATTTTCAGTTGAAGGAATCAGGGATGATCAAAAAGTTCTTCGCCTATACTGAGAATATCGAACGCAAATCTGTCACCGAACGTGCAGATCATATCACCCCAAGCTTCGATGAGTTTCTGTACATCAATAAATTACCGAGGGCTATCTCGTATCCTAAAAACCGGATTAAGTGTTTGGTGGTGGGTAATATTGATGAAGAAGCTTTAGCGCAAATGCGCAAAGAAGGCTACAACATCCGTCAGAAAGATACCATCGAAGATAAATACTTGCAGGAAGCCGGTGTACTGCTGTGCGACGAAGAACATCAGCCTACAGCCGAGCAATTGGAAAGTGCCGGGCGTTTAAAAGTAATTGGTTGTTTCGGCAGAATTCAAAGCCGCAAACTGGCCGAAACGGCTTGCGCTGCGGGCATTATTATTTTTGACGACCCCAAGGATAACCCGCGAAGCTTCGACTTTATCCCCAAGCGTGTAATAGCGTTTATGAACGAGGGTAAAACCCACACCAGTTGCAACTTCCCAGATCTGCAACCGCCACGGGTGAGCAACGCACACCGTCTGATCCATATTCATAAAAACGTGCCGGGTATCCTGGCTAAAATCAATGATGTTTTCGCCCGCCATAACATCAATATCGTAGGCGAGTTTTTGGTAACGAACGCGCAAATTGGTTATGTAATTACGGATGTAAATACCGGTTACGATGCCCAGGTATTAGAAGAACTGAAAGCTATTGAGCAGACGATTAAATTCAGACTGCTTTACTAAAAGAACAAAAAACAGAAAGACCAAAGCGAAAAGCGAGAAAGGAAATTGACCCTCTATTCCTCCCTGCTTTCAGCTTTAGTCTTTCGGTTTTAAGCTTCTTTTAACAGATCAATAACATTCACCTTCAAAATATCGGCAATGGCAAAAAGCCTGTCTAAGGTTATTTTGGTTTTGCCTAATTCCAATTTGCTGTAAGCGTTTTGGCCGATTCCCATCTTAGCGGCCATATACTCTTGCGATAAAAAATCGCGTGCCCTTAATTTCCGGATGTTGTTGTTTATAAAACTCAGATCTTTAATTTGCATATAAGCACTTATAATAATTTAATATTAAAAGTGAATTTGGTTATTGGTTGGAATGAATTACGGATGAAGCCCCTATTTGGTTTTCGTTCTAATTAAAATTATTAGATAGTTGTGATTTTTGAGCCTGGCCAGCTTGCAAACAAAGTAAGGGCGAGACTGGAAAGTAAAGTGGGAAACTTGTAAAATCGAAGGAAGAGGAGCTTATCTTATAAGCCTTACGAAGTTTTAAAAACTTCGTAAGGCTGGCTGTTGTCAATGAATAATTTGTTCGGAAATCGTCTTACCGCAAATCCATCAAACTATCTACACCTAAAATCTTTTTGCTGGTAAAGCCTTCGCCAAATTCGGCGCCGATGCTTTTACCAAACTCGCGGCCGCGGCCATCTATTACGGCTGTAAATTGTGGGGATGAGATATAAGTTTGTGGCTCGTCTTCATTCCATTCGGGGTTATGAAATTGCGATCCGTAAGCGAATACGCTGGCTATCTTTTTATCCCAAAACTCAGTGACATCGATGATGATATCAGGCTTGATATAAGTATCCTGTATAAAATGAAGCACTTGTTTAGGGCGCCATTCGGTTTGCGCATTACCGGCCTCGTCAAAGGTTTCTATCCGGCGCAAGCCAGATAAAAACGCTGCGGCTTCTACCAGTTGGTTGGCCCGGCCATGATCTGGATGCCTGTCGTAATAAGCGTTAGTCAGGATCACATCCGGCTGAAACTTACGGATAGCTGCTATTACCTTTAGCTGATACTCGCGGGTATTCTCGAAAAAGCCATCAGGGATGCTCAGATTTTCTCGCACGGCTAAACCCAAAATTTCAGCAGCAGCGGCGGCTTCCTGGTCACGGATCTCGGCCGAACCGCGGGTTCCTAATTCGCCACGGGTAAGGTCAACAATACCTACTTTATGCCCCATGGCCACGTGCTTGGCTATTGTACCACCGCAGCCCAATTCGGCATCGTCGGGGTGTACCGCCAGCACTAAAATATCTAATTTAAGCATATTGCTTTTCTATCTCGTTAGCGGCCAGCAAGCGGTCTATCTTCTTCCTGATTTTAGAAGATGTTGGTTTGGTGAATGGGTAGAAAAAGTCGGTCACTTTACCGTCCGCATCAACCAGATATTTGTGGAAATTCCAGCGCGGGGCAGCGTTGATGAAACCGTTCTGTTTCTTATCCGACAAAAATTGAAAAAGCGGGTGGGCATACGGGCCGCGTACACGCATTTTTTCAAACAAAGGGAAATGGGTTCCGAAATTGATGGCGCAGAAAGTACCTATTGCGGTGCCCTGCAACGGCTCCTGTCCGCCGAAATCGTTAGAGGGGAAGGCCAGTATCTCAAAATCCTGATCTTTGTAAGCTTTACGCAGCTCTTCCAAATCTCTTAACTGGGGGGTAAAACCACATTGCGATGCGGTGTTTACAATTAACAGTACCTTGTTTTTAAACTCGCCAAGGTTAATCTCTTCACCGTTTAACTTATTAACGTTAAAGCGGTAAATGTTTTGTTCGTCCATTATTTAATTATTGTAGGAAATATACCCTGCTGATCGCAGAATAGTTTCGATATCCCTCTCCTGTTCGGGATCATACGTCTCTTTCAGGTCATGGCCAAAAATACGGGCTATAGATTGAAACATAAATGCATTCAATCCGCCTTTCATCTCTTTCAGCATTTCATAACTTGTGTTTCCTGTTTCGCGGTTAACTAATTTTATTAATATCTCACCTTGTGTGATAGTAAGGTTTTTAATTTCTCGGTTGAAAAGGTCTTTAATCTGGGTTTCGCAAGCTTTAATCAATTCTTTCTGCTTGCCTTTATCGCCGGTGGTGGCTAAATCGCGCTGTAGTTGCTGGTAGCGGGTGCTGGCAAAACGCACATAAGGCAGTACCTTATAAACGTTATAACGCAGGCGGTTATAGTTAACCCTATCCTGCTCGCTTGTAAAAATACGGGTATCTACAATCTTAACTTCCTGCGTAACTGTCCACGGAATCAGCTCTCCTTCATATTCTGTCAGGTATGCTTTGATGGTATCATTTTTGCCCAATTTGGGATGTGGCAATGCCGACTGGGCGTTTGAAAACGCCGCCAGCAAACAAAACCCAAACACAAAGCAAATAAATTTCATATTTTTACGTAATACAAAAATAATGCTATTTTTTGTTCACTTGTATAACATCATGATAATTAAATTTTTATACCGGTAAGCAAATAGAGCTAAGAGCTTATAAATGAAAGATATAGTGATAGACCTGGAGGCAGAAAAGAACGAGATACTTAAAAGGTACCGGGCTTTGCTGCGTGCATCAAAATCTACCCTGCAAAAAGGGGATAAACGCATGATACGCAAGGCGTTTGATATGGCGTTGGAAAGCCATGCCCATATGCGCCGCAAATCGGGCGAACCGTATATTTATCACCCCATTGCCGTTGCCCAAATTGCGGCCGAAGAGATTGGCCTGGGTACCACATCTATAGTTTGCGCCCTTTTACATGATGTTGTTGAGGATACCGATGTTACTTTAGATGATATTGAACGTGAATTTGGTAAAAAAGTAGCCAAAATTATTGACGGCCTGACCAAAATTTCGGGCGTTTTTGACACCAATAGTTCACTGCAGGCCGAGAATTTCCGCAAGATGCTGCTTACCCTTGCAGATGATGTAAGGGTAATCCTGATTAAATTGGCCGATCGCCTGCACAACATGCGGACGATGGAGTTTATGCCGCGCGATAAGCAGCTGAAGCTATCATCGGAAACGGTATATTTATACGCCCCTTTGGCACACAGACTGGGCTTATATGCCATAAAGTCAGAGTTGGAAGACCTGTCCATGAAATACATGGAAAGCGAAACTTACCAGTTCATCAAAAATAAACTAAACGAGAAAAAGGCCGAGCGCGAGAAATTTATCCGCGATTTTATCGACCCGATCAAAAAGATACTCGAAGCGCAAGGGCTTAATGCCGATATGTTTGGCCGGCCAAAATCCATCCATTCCATTTGGAATAAGATGAAAAAGAAAAACGTCCCCTTTGAAGAAGTTTATGACCTGTTTGCCATACGTATCATTCTGGATAGCACGCCCGAAAACGAGAAAGCGGATAGCTGGAAAGCCTACTCTATCGTCACCGACCTGTACCGCCCTAATCCTGACCGCCTGCGCGACTGGATCTCATCGCCCAAAGCCAATGGTTACGAGTCGCTGCACACCACTGTGATGGGTCCGCGTGGCCAATGGGTAGAAGTGCAGATCCGCACCACCCGGATGAACGAGATTGCCGAGAAAGGTTTTGCCGCACACTGGAAGTATAAAGAATCATCAAGCGATAATGGTTTAGATACCTGGATACAAAAAGTGCGCGAAATGCTGCGCAATCCCGATAGTAACGCTTTAGACTTTTTGGATGATTTTAAGATGAACCTGTTTAGCGACGAGATCTTCATCTTTACTCCTAAAGGTGCACTGATCCAGCTACCATCAAACGCTACGGCGCTTGATTTTGCCTTCGAGATACATAGTGATGTAGGCGCCAGTTGTATCGGCGCCAAGGTAAACCACAAACTGGTGCCGCTGAATTATAAGCTTCAGAATGGCGATCAGGTAGAGATCATTACTTCAGGCAAGCAAACCCCTAAAGAGGATTGGTTGAACATTGTGGTGACTGCCAAGGCCAAAGCGAAGATCAAATCATCCTTAAAAGAAGAAAAACGCAAAATTGCCGAAGACGGTAAGGAGATTTTGGAGCGTAAGATGAAATCTATCAAGATCACTTACAATTCAGAAAACATCCATAAGCTGAGTTACTACTTTAAGTTGCCATCAACCCAGGATCTATTTTATAACGTGGCCAAGGGTTTGATAGACTTGAAAGATCTGCGCGAATACCAGGCTTCGGAAAAAAGCGTCGAAAACAAGCCGCAGGATAAAATTGACAACGAGCAGGTACAAAGCCTGCTGCGCAACGTTAAGACTAAAGACAGCGACATTTTGCTGATTGGTGATGATATGCAAAAGATAGACTATAAACTATCAAGCTGTTGCAACCCTATCCCTGGCGATGATGTATTTGGCTTTATTACCGTTGGCGAGGGGATCAAAATTCACCGTACCAACTGCCCTAATGCTACCAAGTTAATGAGCAATTATGGCTACCGCGTAGTGAAAGCCCGCTGGACTAATCAGCAGGAACTGGCCTTCCTTACCGGATTACGCATTACAGGTATTGATGATGTGGGCTTGATCAATAAACTGACCACCATTATCTCAAACGATTTTAAGGTGAACATCCGATCCATCACTGTAGATAGCGATAACGGTATTTTTGAGGGATCGATAATGGTATATGTAAACGATACCGAGCACCTGGAAAATCTGATTAAACGATTGAAAACCGTCCGTGGGATTACTTCGGTAACAAGATTTGATTCGGCACCGGTGGTAGCGTCGTAAAAATGTGCAGATATGCAAATGTGAGTATGTGCAAATGATTATCAAAATCATACAAGCGTAATACTGGTATTTGCACATTTGCATATCCGCACATTTGCACATTAAAATTATTACCTTTGACTTATTAATTAATTAACATGCCGCAAACGGAAACCATAGCAATGGTAAAAAAGATTTTCGAGGCTTACCTTGAAAATAAAAGCCTGAGGAAAACACCTGAGCGCTTTGCCATTTTGGAAGAGATATATTCGCGCTCCGATCACTTTGATGTGGAATCGCTGTATATCCACATGAAGAATAAGAAGTATCGCGTAAGTCGCGCTACGGTTTATAATACGCTGGAACTACTGGTATCGTGCGACTTGGTGACCAAACACCAGTTCGGCAAAAACATGGCCCAGTTCGAGAAATCGTACGGCTATAAGCAGCACGATCACATTATCTGTATAGATTGCGGTAAGGTAGTTGAGTTCTGTGATCCACGGATTGAGCAGATCCAAAGCATGATGGGCGATATCCTGAAATTTGATATCAAACATCACTCGCTAAACCTTTACGGCAACTGCACCAAGTTAAAAGATGGTGGGGTTTGCGAGAGAAGAGCATCGTAAAACGATAATTAATTTACAATATTGAAGCAGGACAAATCATTGTTCTGCTTTTGTTTTTGGTGGATAACGCTGTTTAAAATTATAGCAGCATACTGTGATATAAAAGTTTAACTTTGCCACCTTTCATTTCAATCAATAAAAAACAGATGGCTGTTGATGTTTTATTAGGCCTGCAATGGGGCGACGAAGGTAAAGGAAAAATTGTTGACGTTTTAGCTGCAGAGTACGATCTGATAGCCCGCTTTCAAGGCGGACCAAACGCCGGACATACTTTAGAATTTGACGGACAGAAATTCGTTTTAAATACCATCCCTTCAGGTATATTTTTTGATAATACCCTCAACCTGATTGGTAACGGCGTAGTTATCGATCCTATAACTCTTAAAAAAGAACTTGATAAACTGAAAGCCGCCGGGCACGACCTGCTGGCTAAAAAGAACCTGGTAATTGCTAAAAAAGCGCACCTGATATTACCAACCCACCAATTGCTGGATGCTGCATCTGAAAAGAAGATGGGCGAAGGTAAAATTGGTTCGACGCTGAAAGGCATCGGCCCTACTTATATGGACAAAACCGGTCGCAACGGTTTACGCATTGGCGATATTACCCTGCCCGATTTTAAAGAGCGTTATCAGAAATTGGTGACTAAGCACACGTCTATGCTGCAATCGCTTTACGGCGAGGTGGTTGATTTCAGCGAGCGCGAAGCTGCATTTTTTGCTGCGCTTGATGAGATTGCTCAGTTCCCACTGGTTGATTCGGAGCACCTGGTAAACCAATATATTAAAGACGGTAAAAAAGTTTTAGCCGAAGGCGCACAAGGCGCTATGTTGGATATTGATTTTGGTTCATATCCATTTGTTACCTCATCAAATACCACATCGGCCGGCGCCTGTACTGGTTTAGGTATTGCCCCAAGGCAAATTGGCGAAGTGATCGGGATCTTTAAAGCTTATTGCACCCGCGTTGGCGGTGGCCCCTTCCCTACCGAATTGGATAACGAATTAGGCGAACAATTACGCCAACTGGGCCACGAGTTTGGCGCGACTACCGGTCGCCCGCGCCGTACCGGCTGGATCGATATCCCTGCCCTTAAATACGCCATTATGCTGAACGGCGTTACCCAACTGGTAATGACCAAAGCAGATGTATTAAGCGGTTTTGAAAAAATCTACGCCTGCACGCATTACAAATACAACGGCGAAGTAATTGATTACATGCCATACGATATCTGCACCATTACCCCTGAGCCTGTGTTACAGGAAATTGACGGCTGGAACGAAGATATCACCGGCATTACCGAGTTAGACCAAATCCCGGCTACCCTGAGCAACTATATGGACTTTTTAAAAGAACAATTAGGCGTTCCGGTTAAATACCTTTCGGTTGGCCCGGATAGGGTGCAGACTTTAGTGATGTTTTAGACCTCACCCTGCCCTTTCCTTCGGAGAGGGCTCCAAGAAATAGAATTTAAAATGCCCGCATTTAACTGTGGGCATTTCTGTTTAATATCTTTGCCATAGTGAATTTAACTATCCATCATATTTCTGATTTTAAGCAAAAGGCTTTACAATGGGCCACAGGTTTTGATGTGGCCTGTTATATGGATTCGAACGGATTTAGCGACCCCTACGGGCAGTATGATACGCTGATAGCGGTTGGCATCAAACAGGAAATTAAAGCCGCCACAGGCACTGCGTTTGCCGAATTAGAGCAATTCAGAGCGCTGAACCTTGGTTGGATGATGGGCTTTTTCACTTACGATTTAAAAAATGAGATTGAAGATTTAACCTCATCCAACCCTGATCATCTCCAATTTCCTGATCTTTACTTTTTTGTACCCGAACATTTGCTGATTATTAAAGGCAATGAGGTTGAAATTTTATCCGATGATGCTGATAACATCTTATATCAAATTGAGCAGCAGCCAATCAGACAAGCTATCGATCAAAACCCGATTAATCTAAAATCCCGTTTTACTAAAGAGGAATATATTGCTACAGTCGAAAAAATTCAGGAGCATATTATCCGCGGCGATATTTATGTAAGTAATTTTTGCCAGGAATTTTATGCGGAAGATTCAGTGATCGATTCCTTAGATGTATTTAATAAGCTGAGCGCGATCTCTCCTAACCCCTTCTCCTGTTTCTTTAAATATTATCAGCAATATATTATCTGTGAGTCGCCCGAACGGTTTATGGCTAAACGAGGCAGGCAGTTAATTTCTCAACCCATCAAAGGAACCGCTAAGCGATCTGATGATCCATTGATAGATGAGCAGATCAAACAACAACTGCAAAATACCCCTAAAGAACAGCAGGAAAATGTAATGATAGTAGACCTGGTGAGGAACGATTTAACCTTATCTGCCAAACCGGGGACCGTAAAAACGGAAGAACTCTTCGGCATTTATAGCTTTAACCAGGTACATCAAATGATCTCCACCGTGGTTTGTGAACTGGACGAAAAGGTATCGCCGGTGCAGGCCATTAAAAACACTTTCCCCATGGGCAGCATGACGGGCGCGCCTAAACTAAGCTCGATGAAGCTGATGGAACAGTATGAAAAAAGCAAACGTGGAATATATTCCGGTGCGGTGGGCTATTTCAATCCGGATAATGATTTTGACTTTAACGTAATAATTCGCTCTTTATTGTATAACCAACAAAATAAATATTTATCCCTGCATGTTGGCGGTGCAATTACTTATGATGCCGTGGCTGAAAAAGAATATGAGGAATGTTTGATTAAGGCTTCGGCAATGTTTGAGGTATTGGGCAATAATCTTATTAGAAATGAAGATTTTTAAATTCTACCTATTGGGAATTTATATTCTTGTAAAAGAGCAGACCGAAAGCCAAAGGTTAAAAGTGGCATTATTTATTTTGGATTTACATCTGATGGCAGCATTTATTTTATTGTCATGCTTAATTTTCACGCTATTTCCACAGTTACATGATTTTTTCACGGACAAAAAAACATTTAATATTTTCGGCTTTGTTATAATTACATTAAATTTTGTATCCTCTATAATGCTCTACGATAAATTAAAAACTATTATCCTTCGCGAACAGGCGGCTTATAAACATAAAATCGTAGGCTTAAATAAAATCTTAATATATGGAACCCTTCCTCTAATAATTGTCGCCATAATTCTTTTCATTCATTTAACATCGCCGACAGGAATATATTTATCACCACGTAACCCTTAATAAGTATTTTTCAATGTTAAAGATTGTTAACGTTGATTAATTGTTGGCCGCAGCTCCCGATATTGCCTTTCTAATCTGCCGTCATTCATGAAAAATGTTTTGCTTGTGCTGCTTTTATTCATCGGTATCGATGGCTTTGCCCAGAGTCCGGATGCAATAAAGTATATTAAAGACAATGCTAATCCTATAGATACCAACCTTAATCATCCGCAGAATTTTGATTTCCTGATAGCTTTATTAGCCGACAAAAAAGTGATCGGCATGGGCGAAGCCACGCATGGTACGCACCAATTCCAGGCTACTAAAGTGGCGATATTTAAATATTTGGTTACCAATTTAAATTATAAGCTATTTGGCATTGAAGCCAATTTTACCAGGTGCCGCCGGGTAAACGATTATGTATTGAATGGAAAAGGCGATGCAAAAAGAGCCGTCGCCGGGATGGCATTTTGGGAGTGGAATACCAACGAAGTGATGGAATTGGTAGAGTGGATTCATAGTTACAACCTGGATAAACCGCAGGATAAAAAAGTAAAATTTTACGGGTTTGATATGCAATACGATACCTACATCATCCCCCAACTTGCAGCCAACCTAAAAAAATTGGATAGTGCTTATTACCAAACGCATTTCAGCAAGTTGAAGACCATGAACGTTGCTATTACCAAGTTGAACAATCAGCAGCGCGATAGTATTAAATTATTATTGAAAGACCTGACAGCATATGTCGATAGCCATCAAAAAGAATTAGCAAGCATCTTATCGAAAGATGAAGCCGAGTATACTCGGCACGATATCCGGCTTTTAGAACAATGCGTTGATTTAAGCGAAGCCGCTAAAAGTATCCATAACAGGCTGGCCGCAGTGAATGACACCCGCGATAAATACATGTGTGAGAATGTCCAATGGATTTTAGATCGCGAAGGCGCTGATAGCAAAATAGCTTTGTGGGCGCATAACCTGCATATCGCCAAAACAGCTACATCAAGGGGAGCCATGGGGTCGTATTTAAAGGATCTTTACAAAAACGATTACTACGCATTAGGCTTCGATTTCAACAAAGGCACTTTCCGGGCAGGGAATATGCAGGAACGAAAGATCACTACTTTTACTATCGAAGCTAAAAAAGGCACAAGCGGGAATATCTTTTCAGAGGTCGGCCTTCCGGCATTTTTTTTAGATGTTACCAAGGCCGCGAAAGCAGACGCCGCAAAAGATTTATTTACCAAAAAGATAGAACATTTTGCTGTTGGCGACAGTTTTTTCAGCGAGAAAACTGCTTACTTAAAAGATGATTTTGACGATATGTACGATGGCTTGATCTTTTTTAACGAAACTACTGGGAGTTTGCCTGTTAATTAAACCCTAATCTTCGCTCCCATTCTTACCCCAATTTCCGAACCATCAGAAAAGAAAGCCGAGAGTGGTTCTTTTGATAAAAAGGGGACAAATTCGTTTCCGTAAAGTCCGGCGATATCGGCATCGAAAACAAACTCGGTAACCCTGCCTACTTCCCAGCTAACATGTTCAACCTGGTATTCAATCGTTTTGGTTTCCGTAAGTTTATTGTAACCCCAGTAATGTTCAAAGATAAATTCTTCGGCGCTTCCCGGTTTAATTGATTCACGGTCATTATTCACTATCGCTCCAAGCTGATTCCATTTGCCTGTATATTTCCACTGATAGTTAAAATTGGTGTTGTCATCATCAACCGCGTAAACGTGGTGGCGCATGGGCATGGCCTGATAATGTTCGTTGTATAAATTATTGGCGATAATGGCGATGGCATACTTAGGCACAATTTCGCTGATAAAAACGGCGCCGCGTTTCCACTCTGCGCCGTCAAAATATCGCACATAAAAGCGCAGGTTCACTTCCTCAAAATTAACATGGAATGGCCATTTGATCCCCAAAACGCTGGTATCCTGAAATAGAAATCCCACCATGCTCACCAGCGTTTTGCCTTCCCAAGTATCTAAGATAGTCCCGGGCGGCAAATAAGGCTGTAGCACGGCCGGATCAACCTCATAATTCAACATCAGCAGGTTAGTCCACCTGGCTTTTAAAAAAGTTCGCTTTTGCATGGTGTTTTGTCGGGCAAACCTTTATGCTTTCACCTTTACCCTTTCAGCTTACTGATGATAATATTTCATCGCCTCAGGTAAATGGGCCTGAATATCGTTAATCCGGGTTTGATCTGCAGGGTGAGTGCTCAGCAATTCGGGAGTTTTACCGCCACCGCTTTGGGCAGCCATGCGTTGCCAAAAGGTTACTGCCGCATGCGGATCATATCCGGCCATAGCCATAAAGGTTAAGCCAAGACGGTCGGCTTCGCTTTCCTGACTGCGCGAATAGTGTAACAAAGCTAAATTACCACTCACACCATAAAGCTGGTTGACGAACGCCTGTGTAGATGCTGATTTATTACTGGTAGCCACGCCAACTAATACGCCGCCGGCCTGCGCTGTCATTTGCTGTGAAATCCGCTCGGCCGAGTGGCGTGCAATAGCGTGACCGATCTCGTGACCCATTACGGTGGCCAGTCCGGCATCGTCTTTAGTAACCGCTAAAATACCGCTGTATACCGCTACTTTACCGCCGGGCATGCACCAGGCATTAACCTCGTTACTTTGTATCAGGTTAAACTCCCATTTAAAATCGTATTTATCAGCGTAGCCGTTATCGCGCAGGTATTTTTCAATAGCAACAGATAACTGCGTGCCTATCCGTTTTACACGGGCAGCATCGGCAGTATTGGTTATTACTTTTGTTTTGGGGTCGGTTAATAGTTGCGAGTAACTTGCCGCGGCCGATTGATTAACCTGCCCGTCATTTACTAAACTTAACTGCGTACGGCCGGTAAGCGGTACGGTAGCGCAGCCCAAAACAAAGATCATTGTAATGAGGGCTAAAAGGATTGGTTGCTTTTTCATACAGTTTCGGTAGTCTGTTTCTTTTTAAAAAGATTCACTTTCGACTCCTTGCCGTGCAGTAAGCGTTCAATATTGCGTTGATGCGTTACCAATATCAGTGCACAAATACACATCCCATATATCACTATCCCAATTGGCCCGCCGGGAAAAACAAACGTTACCCCTATCAAATATACAAAACCGGCGGTAATTGAACTTAGCGATACATATTTGGTAATTAACAGTACAATAATAAATACAACTATGCAAAGCAAAGCAGCTTGCAGGTTAATAGCCAAAACCATACCACACAGTGTGGCCACGCCTTTACCCCCCCTAAAGCCGGCAAAAATTGGGAACAAATGGCCCATTACAGCCGCTATACCAAAAGCAAGTTCGTAATTAACAAATACCACCGAGTGCGGCCTGTTAAGGGTGTAGGTTCCTACAAAATAAGCCAGATTGGTTGCCGTAAACCCTTTAAGAATATCGATAAGCATTACCGGGATGCCCGCCTTTTTACCTAATACCCTAAAAGTATTGGTTGCGCCGGCATTGCCGCTGCCATATTCGCGAACGTCTATTTTATAGAATGCCTGGCCAATCCAAACCGCCGTTGGAATGGAACCAAACAAATAGGCCAAAATAAGTGCTGAAATCGAGTAGACTGATATCATCTCACTACAATAATACTAAAAACATCAATCAATATTGATATTATTTTAAGCTTTAATAGCCTTTAAACTCATATCCAGACTTTTAACCGAGTGGGTTAAAGCGCCCATAGATACATAGTCCACACCGCAACTTGCATAGTCAAGCACATTATCAACGGTTATTCCGCCCGATGCCTCGGTAATGTACCGGCCCTCAATCATAGCCACGGCTTGCTTTAGCACATCAAATTTAAAATTATCCAGCAATATCCTGTCAACGCCACCGGTATTTAAAACTTCTTCCAGTTCTTCCAGGTTGCGCACTTCAATTTCAATAGCCAGTTTTTTGTTAGTATCAGCTAAATATTGCTGCGCGTTATTAATAGCATTGGCTATTCCCCCCGCGTAATCTACATGATTATCCTTAATCAGGATCATATCATACAAACCAAAACGGTGGTTTACTCCTCCCCCAATTTTTACAGCCCATTTTTCAAGGTAACGTAAACCGGGTGTGGTTTTTCGGGTATCCAAAACCTGCGTGTTGGTTCCGCGTAAAATATCAACCACCTCGTTAGTAGTGGTGGCAATCCCGCTCATCCGCTGCATGCAGTTTAAAACCAGGCGTTCGGCAATTAGTATGCTGTGTACGCTGCCTTCTACCTCAAAGGCGGTATCTTTTGGTTTAACTTCAGCGCCGTCTTGTAAAAACACGTTTACTTTTAAGGCGGAATCAACCTCGTTAAAAATCTCCAGCGCGAGTTCGACACCGGCTAAAATTCCGTAATCTTTAACAATTAAACGGGCCTTACCTGTAGTCCCGACAGGAATAGTTGAAAGAGAAGTATGATCACCGTCGCCAACATCCTCGGCCAGGGCGCTCTTTATAAATTGATGGATAAGTTGCTTGTCCAATTCTTTTGCTGTTTTGCTGCAAAAGTAACAACAATTGGCGGTTTATCGTTTTTTTGACAAATGTTTTGGGCGTTGCCTGCGGCCGGGTCTTCCGCTTATACTGCACAGGCCTTAGCCACGGGCCGGTATCCGCTTCACCCCCTAACGCGGAGAAGGCTTACCGGGTATCGGGCTGCACGGCCGCCATCGATGACAATTTATGTTCCTTTAAAAACACCGCTACGCTATCATTGGTCTTAAATTCATGCCGCGATAACATCCTGTAATAATCCCCAACCAACTTAGCCGACTTAGAATTTTGCTCGTCCTGCATTAAACCCTCATAAACAGTTTTCACTTCCGGGTCAATCAAGTTGGTATTGTATTCGAATACCGGCGAGTTATCCATACCGGTTAACAACGTTTCAAGATAGGTATTGTAATATCCTTCAGCTTCGCCCGAGTAAACATTATTCGGAAAATCGGCAAGATAATTCTCCCACGTTTTCACCCGTTGACCAACTTGTTTATAACTGATCAGCAAACCCGCATCTTCCGAAAAACCCTCGGCCAGTTCATGCCGGCGAATGTCCAGATAGGTGAGGGCTCCATCCGAAACACGGTCTCTAAAATTATCGTAGAAATAATCGGGCTGTACATCCAGGTAATAATTACCCTCGGTACTGAAGATACCGATACCGCACCGGTTCAAATTATCTTTAAAGGTTTTAAGCTGGTTTGAAACGGCATCCTTCTCTAACTGCACTATAAATTGAGGATATTTAGTTTCTAATTTCTCGCTAAGCCCATTTACAATCTTATAAAACTTAATATTAAAAAGCAGCACTACCGAGTCACGCTCCGCAAGATCGGGCGAAAGACAGGTTTTAATATAGTCTATCGCGTAAGCGATGGATGCTACATCTTTGTCGGAAAGTTGATTGAGATATGCTTTAAAAGTTTCAAAGCTGCCGGAGTTTCCTGTTAGCTTGCTGTGATTATCCTTCACCATTTTATCAATGGCGTTTGGTTCCAATAAATAATCAGACTTTACAACAACAGGAGCAGCAGGAGCTTTATCGGAAGCGCTTTTTTTAGCGGGAGAATTACAGCCAACAATTAATGCCAGCAATAAGATATAGGTATATTTCATTAAAATCTTTTTGAGACTTCGTAAAGCTACACTTTATCTATTTCTTCTCCGCCTCTATCCTCAACTCATTCAACACAAACTGGCCGTTTACCAATTTAAGCGATATAGAAGTACGGTAAGTTCCACCAGCAGTAACCATATTCAGTACCGCAAATTTTATGTTGGCGTTTGAGTTTACACGGTGCACAACCGTTACCGATTTTACCGGGTTAGCTTTAAAAAAAGTAGTTAAAGCAGCTTCGGCCTGGGCAGGGGTGGCTATGCTTTCGTCGGCGAGTATGGTGAGTTCTACAGAGCTGGCAAAGGTTTTGGCTAACTCTTTAATGTTGCCTGCTTTAATCAACTCGGCGGTGTTATCAATAGGATCTGTCACCGCAACGGGCTTACCGAAGGGCAGATAAAATAACAGCAAAAATGCCAGCCTTAACATGGGTAAATGTTTTTAAAAGCGTTTAACGTAAATAGTACTGAAAAAGTACGCAAAAGGTTTTAAATATTAACGTTGTTCAACATTTAACTTCTAATTTTTACTTCAACAATAATTCCTAATCTTAACCGCATGCTTTTATATTTGCAATGTGGAAAACAAAAAAGTAGCATTATTAATATTGGATGGCTGGGGATACGGCCGCCAGGATAGCTCGGACGCTATATATAACGCCAATACGCCTTTCTTTAGAGAGATGCTGGCCAAATATCCTAACTCCAAACTCGAAGCATCGGGCATGGCCGTTGGTTTGCCTGACGGGCAGATGGGTAACTCCGAAGTCGGCCACATGAATTTGGGTGCCGGCCGTGTTGTTTACCAGGAACTTGGCCGTATCCACAAGGCGGTTGAGGATAAGGAATTTACAACCAACCCGGTTATACAGGAAGCTTTTGAATATGCCAAAGCTAACGGCAAAGCAGTGCACTTTATCGGTTTAGTATCCGATGGTGGTGTACACTCGCACATTAAACACGTTAAAGGTTTATGCGATGCTGCTGTTGAGTCTGGCTTGAATAAAGTATTCGTCCACGCATTTTTAGATGGCCGTGATACCGACCCTAATTCGGGCATTGGTTTTATGACCGATCTGGAAGATTACATTAAAGATACCCCGGTTAAAGTAGCATCAGCCATTGGCCGCTACTTTGCTATGGACCGCGATAACCGTTGGGAGCGTGTTAAAAAAGCTTACGACCTGATGGTGAATGCCGAAGGCAAGCATACCGAAAGCATTATTACCGCAATCAGCGAATCATACTCAGCCGGAGTTACCGACGAGTTTGTGGAGCCGATTGTTAAAACCGATAGCAACGGGCAACCATTGGCTGTGATCCAAAACGGAGATGTGGTGCTTTGCTTTAACTTCCGCACAGATCGGGGTCGCGAAATTACCGTGGCCTTAACACAAAAGGCTTTCCCTGAGCAAAACATGCACCCTTTAGATCTGCATTATATCACCATGACCACTTACGACGAAACCTTTAAAGCCGTCAACGTGGTTTTCCGTAAAGATGACTTGGTGAAAACCTTGGGCGAAATTTTACAGGATGCAGGTAAAACGCAGATCCGCATTGCTGAAACCGAGAAATACCCCCACGTAACATTCTTCTTCTCAGGTGGTCGCGAAAAGGAATTTGATAACGAAAAACGGTTATTGGTGCCATCGCCAAAAGTAGCAACTTACGATCTGCAGCCAGAAATGAGCGCCGAAGGAATCCGTGATTTGATTATCCCTGAGCTGCAATCGGGCTGGCCTGATTTTGTTTGTTTGAACTTTGCCAATACCGATATGGTTGGCCACACCGGCGTTTTCAGCGCGGTAGTTAAAGCTGCGGAAACTGTTGATGCCTGCACCAAAGCGGTAGTAGAAGCAGGTTTAGCTAATGGCTACTCGTTCATCATTATTGCCGACCATGGTAATGCCGATTATATGATTAACGATGATGGATCGCCAAACACGGCGCACACCACCAACCTGGTTCCATGTATAATTATTGATAAAGATGTAACCGCCGTTAAAGACGGTAAATTAGGTGATATTGCCCCTACCGTATTAACCCTGTTAGGCGTAGGCATCCCCGAAGAAATGACCGGAAATGTATTGGCTTAAACACCTTGCCCTTAACCCCTCTGCCAAGCAGAGGGGCATTTTGTTTATAGCGGTATCGCTGGCTGTTTTATCATCCTGCAAACCTGAAATTAAAGAAACCGGCGCCGAGGTGAAATTCTTTGATATTAAAGGTTATTTCAAGGCCGATTCGGCAAGGTTACGGGTAAAAAATCCGTTGGTTACAAAGACTGTAAAACACAACGGACAAAGCCAAACCAAAAATGTTAAAATTGCTAACTGGGGTGCAGAGCTCGATCCGTTTATTACATCCGACATTAATAAACCAGCCTGGCGCACTGCATACAACGTGCAAAATGGAGAAAATATCACTATTTATACGGCCAAGCTTCCTGAACTAAAGACAAGGGAAGTCATCATTAAAAAAACCGACGGGAAATTAAATTGGATAAAGATTTACAACCATACTAAAAATATGCTGTATGATGATGCTGAGAATCTGACGTACTACCCCGATTCGCTTTACATTATTTCCAAATCGCAAAAGGTACGCTTGCTGGGTAAAAATTCTTATTACGTAAGGGGAGAATTACATTAATGATGGCCGAGAGCGGCGGCTATCTTTTCTTTGGATAGCGAAAGCAGGTTTTCGATATCGGCACGCGAGGCATCGGTGCTTAACACCTTCTCCAAATCGGTAACCGAAGCTTTTAACGATGCCAAACCACGCGCCCTGTCAACGTACTTGGTAGACTGTAGTTTAAACACACCGTATTCGCGATAGGCAATTGCCCGGTTCTGATAGAATTTCATATCAGCCCCGTCAATATCAATTGATTTGGTAAAATCCTGTATGGCACCTAATAAAGCACTTTCTTTAGCCGAATTGCTGCTGTTAACATCTTTTGCCAGATAAGCTTTTGCACGGGCCCGGTAGTAATAAGCCATAGATTCGGCCGGTTTCAGAGAGATTACCTTGGTGTAAGCGGCTATGCACTTCTTGTAGTTTTCGTTGTGGTAGTACGAGTATCCAAGCATCCAGTAAGCATCTGCATTGGTTGAATCAACCACGCAGGCCCGCTCTAAATGCGACAACGCTTTTTTAAAGTCACCATCCATCATAGCCTGCCTGCCCACTGTAAAGTAAGCATTTTGCGCCGATGCCGAACTTGCAGCGGTAAACAAGATGTATGAAAGTATGACCGAGATCCTCATTAACGCTTAATCCGTTTGTGCAAATTAGTACTACATATAACTTATAATGCAATGCTTTATTATGCCGGGTATAGATTTTACTAAAATAAATCCTACTCGCTTATGCTCTATTTCATTTAGCCGTTGCAGCTAATTGAAACCGGGCGGCCTAAGGTGTGAAATTTTAAAATACCGTGCAAGCTCCAAATAAAATAATGACAAAACTATATGCGTCTTCGCCTTTTATGGTACTATATCCGCTACAGATATTACATTGACCTAACAATCACAAATACAATAGCTTAAACACATCCTTAACATTAATATAAAATAAATGCCCGGTTTGGCATGCCTATTGAAATAGTAAGCCTTACATTGCAGTTATAACTATCTATTGCAATTTTAGTCAGTCCACAACAACCAGGCCTGACATTTTGACGTTTTACCATATAAAGGTACACTTAATGAGCTTTGACCCTTTCGATTTTAAATCAGCGCTACCCATCATAAATGATGATTCTGAATTCTTCCCCCTAATGTCGTCTGAAGACGAAGAGGAGATGAATAACGAGCAAACGCCTGCTATTTTACCTATACTTCCACTACGTAATACTGTATTGTTTCCCGGTGTAGTAATGCCTATTACCGTTGGTCGTGATAAATCAATCCGTCTCATCCGCGAAGCGAATAAAAAAGACCGCCTGATAGGTGTTGTGTCTCAGCAGGATGTTAACGTCGAGGACCCAAATTTCAGCCAGTTAAACTCCGTAGGTACTACCGCATTAATTATCAAGATGCTGAAAATGCCTGACGGTAACACTACCGTTATTTTGCAGGGCAAAAAGCGCTTTATCCTGAACGAAGAGATTCAGAGTGAACCGTACATTAAAGCAACGGTTGAACCTTTTAAAGAAATAAAACCGGCAGAGGATAAAGAGTTTAAAGCCATCATTTCTTCGGTGAAGGATATGGCTATGAATATCATCCAGCTATCGCCGAGTATCCCGAGCGAGGCCGGTATTGCCATCCGTAATATTGAAAGCACTTCATTTTTGATCAATTTTATTTCATCAAACATGAATGCCGATATGGCCGTGAAGCAAAAGATGCTGGAAACAGCCGACCTGCGCGACCGTGCTAAAATGGTGTTAGAACATCTGACTACCGAGATCCAGATGCTGGAGCTGAAAAATCAGATCCAAAACAGGGTACGTACCGATCTGGATAAACAACAGCGCGATTATTTTCTGAATCAGCAGTTAAAAACCATTCAGGAAGAATTAGGCGGCAACTCTCCCGATCTGGAAATTGAAAACCTGCGCGAACGCGCTACCAAAAAGAAATGGAGCGACGAGGTTAACGGTCATTTTGCTAAGGAGTTAGAGAAATTAGTGAGGATGAACCCTGCCGCAGCCGATTACTCGGTACAAATCAATTATCTTGAACTGTTGCTTGATTTGCCCTGGAACGAATTCACTAAAGATAACTTCGACCTTAAACGCGCGCAAAAGATCCTTGATAAAGACCACTTTGGTTTGGATAAGGTAAAACAGCGCATCATTGAATACCTGGCCGTACTAACACTTAAACGCAACATGAAGGCCCCTATCCTTTGCCTTGTTGGCCCTCCGGGTGTTGGTAAAACATCGTTGGGTAAATCTATTGCAAAGGCTTTAAACCGTAAATATGTGCGTATGGCGCTGGGCGGTATTCGCGATGAAGCGGAGATCCGTGGGCACCGTAAAACTTATATCGGCGCTATGCCGGGCCGTATTATCCAGTCGATAAAGAAAGCGGGGGCAGCTAACCCGGTATTTATTTTAGATGAGATAGATAAAGTGGGTAACGATTTCCGTGGCGATCCGTCGTCGGCATTGTTAGAGGTTTTAGATCCGGAACAAAACAGCACGTTTTATGATCATTACGTGGAGATGGATTTTGACCTGAGCAACGTGATGTTTATCGCTACCGCCAATTCATTAAGTACCATTCAGCCTGCGCTGATAGACAGGATGGAGATTATTGAGGTAAATGGTTACACTATTGAAGAGAAAATCGAAATAGCCAAACAACACCTTTTACCTAAGCAGCGCGAAGCCCACGGTGTAAAACCTAAGCAGGTGGCCTTAAAAAATGAGGTAATTGAAAAGGTGATTGAACAGTACACTCGCGAATCGGGCGTGCGTACCTTAGATAAGCAAATTGGCTCGGTAGTGCGCGGCGTGGCTAAAAGCATAGCCATGAAAGAGGAGTACAATCAAAACGTTACTAAAACTGATGTTGAGAAAATATTAGGCGCACCGATATTTGATAAAGACCTGTACGAAGGTAACGACGTTGCCGGTGTAGTAACCGGCCTGGCCTGGACATCTGTCGGTGGTGATATTTTGTTTATCGAATCAAGCTTAAGTCCGGGTAAAGGGCGTTTAACCCTTACCGGTAATTTGGGCGATGTAATGAAAGAATCGGCCACAATTGCTTTGGCTTATCTGCGCGCGCATGCAAGTTACTTCAATATCGATCCTAAATTGTTCGATCTGTGGGATGTGCATATCCACGTGCCTGCGGGCGCCACACCTAAAGATGGGCCATCGGCCGGGGTAACTATGTTAACTGCGCTTACATCGGCCTTTACACAGCGTAAACTGCGCCCTAACCTGGCTATGACGGGTGAGATTACCCTTCGCGGTCGGGTATTGCCGGTTGGTGGTATTAAGGAAAAAATCCTTGCCGCCAAACGTGCGGATATTAAAGATATCATCCTTTGTGAATCGAACCGGAAAGATATCCTGGATATTAAGGAAGATTATATTAAAGATCTTAAATTCCATTATGTAAAGCAAATGCGCGAGGTAATTGACCTGGCCCTGCTGGATGAATTGGTAACCGATGCGCTTGACTTAACCATCAAACAGGAACCCGCAAAAGAAACGTCTATATAAAGCTAACGGCCGATATAATTAATTAAATTATCGGCCGTTATCATTTTAACAGACCATGAAAAAAACCTTTTTACTCCCAGCCGTATTACTACTTGTCTGCTTTGCCTTTAAAGCCAAAGCCCAGCACGAGTTAAACTCCTATATCAGCGACACGCTTCATCGTTCGCAAAACGCTTATTTAGAAATCGGCGGGCCGGGTTTGGTGATATCTGCTAATTACGATAGTCGTTTTACTAACAGTCGCACTGGCTTAGGCGCAACCGTAGGTGTGGGATATTTGCCGAATAAAAGCAGTTCATTATTGACGATACCTGTTCAGCTTAATTATCTGATGGGCAGCTATCAGCACTACTTTGAACTGGGTGCAGGCGCTACCTTCCTTAAATACAAATCGGGTACCATCGGCGATTTTATCCCTTTCCATAACGATGCTAATAAGCAATTTGTAGGTACAGCTACCATCGGCTACCGTTACCAGCCTATAGATAGAGGGTATAACTTCAGGGTGAGTTTTAACCCGGTGTTCGATCAGCATAGCGTGTATGCTTACGCGGGCGTTGGGTTCGGATATACATTTTAGGTAAGACAGCTCCGTTTTGAGGGCATCAACTATCGGTTACACATTTAAATAAGCTGATTGTAAATATTTTAGAAAGCTCCCGCATTATCGGAGCTTTTTATATTTTTGTTGCCTATTTAATTCCCCTGATGAACCTGAAATTTATTTTTTCAATTGTAGCTGTTTTTATTGCTTCACAATCTATCGCCCAAAGCTATAAAAGTGAGTTTGGCCTGCAGGCCGATAACGATTCTTTCCTTGGCCAGGGATCGGACAGGTATTATACCAATGGTCTGTTCATCAACTTTAACACGGCCTTAAAAATTAAAGATGCCGACACAGCCAAGCTCAAAAATAAGATCCTTGGTTTCGAGGTCGGGCAAAAATTATATAACCCTCAAAACGGCCATATTCCCGGTCCAACTTATATAGATCGCCCTTTTGCCGGATATTTATATGCAGAGTTAAATCTTAACCTGTTGTATGCTAATGAGAGTAATCTGAAACTTGGTGCACAAGTCGGCGTAATAGGCCCTGGCGCCGCAGGCGAAGAAGTGCAGACCTTTATTCACAATACCTTTGGCTTTTATCATTTAGATGGCTGGGAATATGAAATACACGATGGTGCTCAATTAAACCTATCGGCAGAATACAATAAGTTATTATACCGCCAGTCGGTTATTGATGCATCCCTTACTACTAAAGCGGCCCTGGGTAACGGCTTTACTGGTGCAAGTGCAGGCTTAATGTTTCGTGCGGGTAACTACAATCAACTATATAGTTCGGTAAGTACGCAGAGCACCGTTAGCAGTTTGAAAAACGTTGCGCCGTTGCACCAACACGAGTTTTTTGGCTATTATAAACCTGCCATTAACTATGTAGCTTACGATGCTACCATACAAGGCAGCTTGTTTAATAAAACAGTTTACCCTTACCAAGTTATCGATACTAAAAAACCGTTTATATTCAGCAACCAGGTTGGCGGCGCTTATACAACCAATCACTGGGTGTTTGATGCATCGGTTATTTTTAACACGCACGCTACCGAAGAGCAGCACCGATCTGAACAGTGGGGAGTTGTGGCGGTTTATTACCGTTATTAAACTTCTGCGGTTAGTCCCGAAAATCTTTACGCCGGGATTCTTTTTTAGCTGATTGCAGTTTTTTATTATTCAGCCTTGAGGCGATCACGGATTTTGGGGTCTTTACCTTTTTGCGCACTTTAGGAACAATTAACGCTTCGCCCAGGATCCTTACCAAGCGCTCAAGGGCTATCTCTTTGTTTAAAAGCTGACTGCGTTCTTCGTCGCAGATCACTTGCAGCAGTCCGTCTTTATTAAAGCGGGATTGCAGTTTACTTAGCAACAATGCTTTTTCATCGTCTGTAAACAATAATGAAGTTTCGATAGGGAAAAGCAGTTCGACTTTAGTTGATACCTTATTAACGTTCTGCCCGCCTTTGCCCCCGCTGCGCGATGTTTTGTAGCTCACCTCCTTTTGCAAGTCGGCTTTATTTAAATTCATGGCGCAAAGGTAGTTATCAGTAGGCAGTTTTAAGTAAGCAATTTGCAGACGATAAAGGGCAATTGCTATCTGAAATTTGCACACTGCAAACTTAAAACTACTCACTAAAAACCGTAACTTAGTACCCCGATGAGCAACAACATTGTGGTGGCAATTGACGGCTATTCTTCATGCGGGAAAAGCACTTTAGCCAAGGCCCTGGCCAAAAAACTTCACTTTATTTATGTAGATAGTGGCGCCATGTACCGGGCCGTAACGCTTTATTTTTTACGGAATAAGGTCGATCTGCATAACCACGATGCCATTGTTGAAGCGTTAAAAAACGTCCACCTCAATTTCCACTCGCGCGATTACCAAACACACATCACGCTGAACGATGAGGAAGTATCTGAAGAGATCCGCCTGATGCCGGTATCAGAAAATGTAAGCGCCATAGCCGCCATTCACGATGTACGTGTAGAGATGGTAAAGCAGCAGCAACGCATGGGTAAATCAAAAAACATTGTAATGGATGGCCGCGATATCGGCACCGTAGTATTCCCGCATGCCCAGGTAAAATTGTTTATGACCGCCGACCCAAAAATCCGTGCTGAACGTCGTTTTAAGGAACTGGCCCCCAAAAACCCGGAGATTACTTTAGAAGAAGTTTTTGAAAACCTGGCACATCGCGATTACGCCGACACCACCCGCGCTGAAAGCCCCCTAACCCGCGCCGAGGATGCTGTTATTTTAGATAATACCGATTTAACGCCCGAAGAGCAATTGCAATTTGCGTTAGATAGAATTACGCCGTTTATGAAGTAAATGGAAGAATTTTAATTACTTGCCCTGTAAGGGCTACCTGTTTGTAGAAAAAAAGGAAGCATCGTAATGCCCCGTAGGGGCTACCCTTAATCTACCAGGTCCTTAAAAATATATTTTTCATCATGATTAACCTCGTACTTATTTAACATTTCAAGATATTCATCTTTGAAATTTGTTACTGCATGGTGTTGTTTTTGATTTTTGATATACTTGACAACTTTATCTATCTGCGAGCGACTATTACTAAACGCCCCATATCCTTCCTGCCACGAGAACTTTGCAGCGGTTAGCTTTTCTTTATTAATAAATTCCGCACTGTCGCCTTTTACAAGTCTCATCAAATCGGCAATAGATTGTTTGGTATCAAAACCAATAAAAAGATGAGTATGATCAAACGCCGAATTTATAGCTAATATTTATGGTGATTACTTTGCACAATACCTGTAATGTATTTATGCAACCGCTCTTCCCATTCGGGCTGAATAACGGCCGCGCGGTATTTTACTGCGAATACAAAATGGATATATAATTGTGTATAGGTATTGGCCATGTGGGTAGCCCTTACAGGGCATTTTAAAAGTCGATATTTTTTTCTACAAACAGGTAGCCCCTAACGGGGCATCTTACGGAGCGATCTGTTACTCCGCAAACTTCTCCGTATTCACCCCAAACCTGTTTAAAAAATCAACTCCTTCATCGCTGCTTAAGCCTTTATATTCGGCGTATGAATAGCGGTAGTAAACTTGCTTCACCCCTGCCGAATAAATCAATCTGGCGCAAGCTAAACAGGGTGACAGCGTAGTATAAAGCGTAGCGCCCTCTAAACGCGCACCGTTTTTTACGGCATATAATATGGCGTTTTCCTCGGCGTGCAAAGCCAGCGAGCAACTTCCTTTGCTATCGCGCGCGCAACCTACTCCCGGCCACTCCTCGTCGCAGTTATGCGTACCCGATGGCGGCCCGTTATAGCCGATAGAAATAATGCGGGTATCCTTAGCCAGCACCGCCCCCACCTGCGCCTTTACGCAATGTGAGCGCTGCGCCAAATCGGCCGCAAGGTTCATAAATATGTGTTCGAAGCTTGGTTTCATCTTTTAGTCATTATGCCTTCGGCGTCATTGAGTCATTACGCTGCGCTGTCATTACAAATCAGCTTTTATAAAAACATTGGGTCATTAAGCACAAAAAGCTCAATGACCCAATGACAGCGCAGCGTAATGACAGCGAAGCGCAATGACGAATTTTAAAATTAGTGCCCTCCTTTTACCTCAACATGGTCAAGGTCGATGCCTTGGCTGCGTAGTTCAGCGCTTACTTTCCAGGCAAAATAAGCCAGGTAAGCAAAGCCCAGTACCGGGATAATGTATGAGAAGTGCAGGCCGCTCATACCTGGGATCAGGTTAGTTGTACCATCGCCAATTTTACCCTGTAACGGTGGAATAATCGCACCGCCTAAAATCATCATAATCAGGAAAGCAGAACCTTGACTGGTATATTTGCCCAAACCGGTAATAGCTAAAGAGAAGATAGACGGCCACATAATTGAGCAGCACAAACCACCGCTAATGAACGAGAAAGTGGCCACCATACCTGTAGTGCATAAGCCTACCAGCATAAAAATAACGCCTAATAAACTTAAAGTAACCAACGTACGCACGGGCTTTTGTTTCCCTATAAAGAACGCAACAATAAGGATACCTACGCTTACGCTGTAAACGTAAAATTTACTAACATCAACTCCGCTTAAAAAGTGATTCACCATTAACACTAAGGCTAATGCAATCAAAGGCACAATAATGTAAAGCACCAGCTTAATTTGTTTAGAGATGTTAAAAGCATCGATAGAACCGGCGAAACGACCGATCATTAAACTACCCCAGTATAATGAGATAAATGGCGCCACAGCTGATTCCTGGAAAGAACCAAACTCCGGCGTTTTTAATAACGAACCTAAATTACTTTGAATAGTTACCTCGGTACCTACATAAGTAAATATAGCCAGCATACCCAAAATTAACTGCGGATACTGCATAGCGCCCCAACCCTCTTTGCCAGATTTGGGCGCAAACATGGTACCTACCAACGTTAATACGATGATTGCCAATGATGCGTATACAAAATACTGGCTTTTTATAATTTCAACAACATTGTTTGGGTCTGATGCAATCAATTTATTAAGATAACTGCTTAACGGATCAGCAGCCAATATCATCAGGAAGCCTACAAGCATAATCAATAAAGGCGTGTTAGCCTTTTTACTTGATTCTATTTTTTCATCGCTGGTAACTTTTGGAAGGTTAGAAAACCAGAAGAACAACGCAACTGCTATAAATAAACCAGCCAGCAAATAATATAAATTATTTACAGATGATATCTGTACTTTTTCGGGGGCGATTTTAGCCGTAGCCGAACCAAACAGCATAATACCTACCACAACCGGCCCTAATAAACCACCGATGTTATTGATACTACCTGCAAAGTTTAACCGATTTGATCCTGTCTCGGGCGGGCCTAAGGCAATAACAAACGGGTTAGCCGCTGTTTGTTGTAACGAGAAACCAACTGCGATGATAAAGAATACAACCAATATTAAGCCAAACGAACCAGAAGCTACAGCCGGGATCATACCCAAAGCGCCTACCGCCGAAACAACTAAGCCTAAAATAATACCATTTTTATATCCCAGCTTATTCATGATATCAACTTTACTGGCTTGCGACGCAAAGTACAGGATCAGCGAGCCGATAAAGTATCCTCCGTAAAAGGTAAAATCTATCAGTTGAGACTCGAACTGGGTAAGATGAAAGTGCACTTTGCAAAACGGAATGAATACGCCATTAGAGGCTGCTAAAAATCCCCAAAAGAAAAAAACGGTAATAAGCGTGTACAAAGCCGAACCGTAGTTCTTGCCGTTAGATTGCTCCATAGAAGTTTGAATATAAAATTGGTGTTAAACGGTCACTAACATAAGGTAAATTTTCCTTTTTCGGGGAGAATTTTAAAAATTAAATCAGTCCGCGGGTTTCTTTGTTTAGTATATAAAGTTGCATATTCGCATACTTCAACTAAACATTGATCTATTATTAATGATAGAAGCTATCATATCGGGTATCGGGATTGGATTAGTGCTGACGTTTTTAACAGGCCCGGTCTTTTTCGCGCTGATTAAAACCAGTATTGAGAAAGGCTTCCAGGCCGGTGTCGCCCTTGCTTTAGGCGTGGTAACCAGCGATGTTGTTTTTGTAGGAGCTATCCTGTTCGGTTCGCAGTTTTTTGATGTAACACCGCAAACCAAAACCATAGCGGGCATTGTGGGCAGCATTATACTTTTTGGCATCGGCATTCATTACATCTTTAAAAAAGCCGACGTTGATTTTAAAAACACTACCCCCAAGCGGGTAAAACGCGCGGGTTTCTTTCTGAAGGGTTTTGTAATGTGCATCTTCAACCCTACTATCCTTTTCCATTGGATCACCGTTATCGGTACCGCCAGTACCGTTTACCATCAGGGCATCCCCAACCGGGGTTTAAAACTGGCTGTCATGTTCTTCACCGTCCTTATTGTTCAGTTTGGAATGGATACCACCAAAGCCTTTTACGCAAATAAACTCCGCGACCGCATATCCCCTAAAATGGTTCACCGCCTTAACGAGGTTGCAGGTATTGCCCTCATTATTGCATCGTTGATTTTGGTTGATAAGTTGGTAACGCATTACGTGTTCTCGCCGATGAGTTAGCCCCCCGCCCCCCTAAAGGGGGAGTAAATGGCTATAGCTACTAACAACCGCTTCAAACTAAACCTGATCGTCGTGGAAAACCCGGAGCGCGCGAAGGACTTGTAATGGCCAGGCGAGGATTTGGAACAGAGAGCAGGAACAAACGTTAATAGCAGCACTTGCCTTGCTTTTCAAAAAATCTTCACTTTTGGCCCTTAAATTTTACGCACAAAATATTTTTTCTTTTCCCGGGTGATATCTTGCTAACTTACCGCACATAGTATTAAATGCAAAAGCAAATGGCAGTACATACTACATCAACAGAAACCAACCGGCAGCTTTTTACGCAGCTGTATCAATCTGTTTTCCCGGCGGTAGCAAAGTATATCAGTCGTCGCGGCGGATCGCTTGACGAGGCTAAGGATGTGTTTCAGGACGCGGTGGTTATCTGGTACGAGAAAACTGCGTCGGCAGGTCATCAACTTCAGAATGACAAAGCTTACCTGATGGGTATAGCTAAACATCTGTGGATAAAAAGTTACCAGGCCAATCAGCGCTATGTACCCTTAGATGAGATCAGCCAATCTTTCAGCTTAACAGAAATCACCGACAGTCAACCGCTAAGTACCATGCTGCTTAATTACCTTGAAACCGCCGGACAAAAGTGCATGGACTTGTTAAAAAGTTTCTATTACGATAAGCAAAGCATGGGCGAGATTGCCGAAAGCTTCGGCTTCTCGGGCGAGCGGTCGGCCACGGTGCAAAAATTCAAGTGCCTCGAAAAAGTGCGCGAAACGGTTAAAAGTAAATCCCTGACGTATGAGGACTTCGTTGATTAAGCTGCAGGAGATTGAACGCTTTATACTGCGTACCGGCCAGCCCGGCGATGACCTGGTTTTTCAGGCCCGGATGATTGTGGACAAGGATTTGATCAATGAGGTTAGCCTGCAAAAGGAAGCTTATGCGCTCATTAATCAATATGGCCGCCGTAAATTAAAGGCGGAACTGGAAGCCGTACACCAGGACATGTTTACCCAGCCTAAGCACCAGCGTTTTAGGCAAATGATTATGGCGCTTTTTAAATAGTCACCCTTGCGGGGATGATACCCGCTTAACCCAATAATTTTATGAATATCGATAAAAATGAATTCCGCAAATATGCGGTGGGGCATTGCCATGCCAAAACTTTCGCGGTAGACCGCTACATTGCCGATGTGGAACGCGCTACCCCGCGGATGTCTATGACGCCTTATATTTTAGAGGAACGCGAACTACGTGTATCGCAAATGGATGTTTTTTCGCGCCTGATGATGGACCGGATCATCTTCCTGGGCACCGCGGTTGAGGATCATATGGCCAATGTAATCCAGGCACAACTGCTGTTCCTGCAATCAACCGATAGTAAAAAGGATATCCAAATGTACATCAACTCGCCTGGCGGCTCGGTATATGCAGGCTTTGGCATTTATGATACCATGCAACTGGTGAGTAACGATGTGGCCACCATCTGTACTGGTATGGCTGCATCTATGGCCGCCAATCTGCTTTGCGGTGGCGCTGCGGGCAAGCGGTCGGCTTTAAAACATTCGCGGGTAATGCTGCACCAGCCATCCGGCGGCGCACAGGGACAAGCATCTGATATTGAAATCACCGCCCGGCAAATCTTAAAAATTCAGAGAGAGCTTTACACTATCGTATCCGAACATAGCGGCCGCACGTACGACGAAGTACATAAAGCTTCGGACAGGGATTACTGGATGACATCCGCCGAAGCGCAGGAGTTTGGGATTATTGATGAGGTGTTGGGCCCTCCAGCCCCCTAAAGGGGGAGCTAAAAGTGATAGGTGAAAAGCAAAAATCTAAAAGCTATAGAAACGTAAATAACAAAGGCGAGAAACGTTAAACTTCTCGCCTTTGTTTATTTATTCTTTGCTCACTCCCCCTTTAGGGGGCTGGGAGGCTTTTACATATATGCCCTTTGGTTCTTACCTTCCATCCAGTTTACATAAGCGCGGTTTACAATTTTGTTACCGCCCGGGGTTGGGTAATCGCCGCTGAAGTACCAATCACCCAGGTGATCGGGGCAGGCAGCATGCAGGTTATCTAAGGTTTGGTAAAGCACTTTTATTTCGGCTTTAGTTCCCTTAGGGGTGATGATCTGTGCAATACGGTCAGATATTTCCTGATCGGTAAACGGCTCGTAAATGGCCTTTACATAGTTCTCAACCTCTTCTTTAGGTAAGCTTAGGCTGGCTTTACATTTCTGATAAACATCAACCAGCACATTTTCTTTACCGGTTTCTTTCAACAAGCTTACGGCAGCTTCAAAAGCTACGAACTCACCCATGCGGCTCATATCAATACCGTAGCAATCCGGGTAGCGGATTTGCGGGGCCGATGATACCACCACAATACGTTTTGGACCTAAACGATCTAAGATCTTAAGGATACTTTGTTTTAAAGTAGTACCACGTACAATTGAGTCATCAAGCGCTACCAGCGTGTCGGTATCGCGTTTAATTACGCCGTAGGTAGTATCGTAAACGTGCGCCACCATCTCGCCGCGGTCGGCATCGTTGGTGATAAACGTACGCAGCTTAACGTCTTTAATGGCCAGTTTTTCAACGCGCGGAGCGATGGCCAATACTTCAGTCAGCTCTTCATCGCTGATCTTGTCTTCGCGGTTCAGGAGTTGATCGCGCTGGTATTGTTTAATGTATTTATGCACCCCTTCTACCATACCGTAGTAGGCTACTTCGGCAGTGTTGGGAATGAAAGAATAAACCGTGTTTTTGATATCGTAATCAGTTGCCTCTAAAATTTGCGGGCAAAGTAAACGGCCTAATTGCTTACGCTCGCGATAGATAGAGGCATCACTTCCGCGCGAGAAATAGATCCGCTCGAACGAGCAGGCTTTTTTCTCCAGCGGTTCGCTGAACATATCTTCGGTAATCTTACCGTTCTTTTTAACAATCAGCGCATGGCCTGGTTTAATCTCGCGGATATCCTCGATAGCTACGTTAAACGCAGTTTGAATAGCCGGGCGCTCTGATGCAGCCACCACAATCTCATCATTATAATAATAATAAGCCGGGCGGATCCCCACCGGGTCACGCATTACAAAAGCGTCGCCATGGCCTAAAATACCGGCAATGGTATAACCACCATCCCAGTTCTTGGCCGATTTTTTCAGGATCTTGGCTACATCCAGATCATTGGCTATCATTTTACTGATCTCCATATTATCGTCCATACCCTCGCGTTTGTACATATCAAACAAGCCTTGATTTTCGGTATCCAAAAAGTGGCCTATCTTCTCTAAAACGGTAACGGTATCTGCTTTCTCTTTAGGGTGCTGGCCAAGATCATACAGTTGCTGCAGCAGTTCATCAACGTTGGTCATGTTGAAGTTACCGGCAATAACCAGGTTACGGGTTTGCCAGTTGTTTTGGCGCAGGAAAGGGTGGCAGCTTTCTATGCTGTTTTTTCCGTGTGTACCATAACGCAGGTGGCCTAATAAAACCTCGCCGGTGAAGCTTACGTGCTCTTTCAGCCATTCGGCATCCTGCATTTTTTCAGGCGTTTCTTTTTGTATCTCCGCAAATTTCTTTTGGATATACTCAAAGATGTCGGCCACGGCGCTTGGCGCCATGCTTCGGTGCCTGCTGATGTAGCGTTTACCCGGTTCTATATCCAGTTTAATGGTGGCAACCCCCGCGCCATCTTGCCCGCGGTTATGTTGTTTCTCCATTAAAAGATACAGCTTGTTGATTCCGTACAGCGCAGTGCCGTACTTTTTTTGGTAGTATGACAGTGGTTTTAACAGGCGGATAAACGCCACACCACATTCATGTTTAATCTGATCGCTCATGATTGGATTTGAGCCGCAAAGTTATAACAATAGCCTTAACTTTTAGAATAGTTTGTCATTAAAAAGCACTATAAATCTACTCCTATTGTAAAAAATAAGTTAACAAAATATTAACTAAAAAACTGTGTGGGCTTATAATTTTAACCTTAGGATTTGTTCTAACAGCGAAATTAAAGTAATAAAAAGGCCGCAAAGATGATTTCTTTGCGGCCCATATTTGTGCTTTTATAATATTAAACTACTTCGTAATCAAGTTGTAAAGCTCATCCAATTTCGGCGACAGTACAATCTCGATACGGCGGTTTTTCGCTAACGATTCAGGCGTGGTGCCTTCGTCAATCGGCTGAAACTCGCCTTTACCGGTTGCGGTTAAACGTTTTGGGTCTATCTTCTCAACCTCGGTTAAATAACGGGTAACTGATGTGGCGCGCAATACGCTCAAATCCCAGTTATCTTTAATCTGCCCCAGGTTTCTAATCTTTTTGTTATCGGTATGGCCTTCAACTGCCATGTTAATGTCGGTCTCTTTATTCATTACCACAGCCAATTGCTTCAAAGCCTGTTGACCTTTTTCATCGATAATAATACTGCCCGATGGGAACAGCAATTTATCGGTTAGCGATACATACACCTTACCGTTACGCACATCAACCGATAGGCCGTTTTGGGTAAATCCTAACAATGCTTTTTGCAATTTATCTTTCAGAGCGTTGGTGGCTTCATCGCGTTTACGCAAAATATCTTCAACCTCTTTCAGGCGGGCTTCGCGTTTGGCTAAATCACCTGAGAGCTGGCTTACACGGGTAGATGTTGCTTTATTTTGGTTGTTCAGCGCATCAATCTTTTTATTGGCGGCGCTTAGGTTATCGCTTAAATCGCTGTAGTTCTTTTGTAACTCGGCCAGTTGATGGTGCAACGCGGCGGTATCGGCCTGCAGGCGGGTGCGGACTTCTTCCAGGCTCATGGAGCGCGAAGCTAACGAATCGCGACTGGCAACTAAGGCATTATATTTTTTCGGCGACATGATGACGCAGGACTGGATGCCCGCGCAGGCAAAAATTAAGATTAAGATGTATCTGATTTTCATAGAGCTAAAAGTAGTATGTTTAAGCGATAGCATTTTGTAAAAATACTAATAGTGGTTGTATTTCTTTAAAGATGGTAGCAATCCTAACTGCTACATCCTTTTGTTTCAGTTCGGCATCGGTCAATTTGTGCGATGCTACAAAGCTTTTCAGTTTAATCAGGTCGATGTTTTCGTTATCGGCTTCGTAACCGTTGGGGATAGTTTTTAATTGTTCCTGCGCCCGGAAATCGCCAAACAGTTCCTTAAACTTAGGTGCATCGATAATCGCTTTCAAATCGTCGGCATTATAATCAATCTCCTGGCGGATGGCTTTCAACTGATCGCCCTGAGGCCACCAACAGCCACCGGCTATAAAAGTATGCCCGGGTTCGATGTGCAGATAATAACCATTCTCTAAAGCATATTTACCCTGGCTTAGTTTATGAATGCCAAACCAGTGCTTATAAGGCGTTTTATCTTTACTGAAACGGATATCGCGGTAAATGCGCATTACACATTTCTTTGGATCGGTATCGGCGCTGATGTATGGATCAACCTTGCTCAGCTCCTTCAGCAATTCGCCGGTAAAGGCAATGATATTATCCTGCGCAGCGGTATAAGCGTCTTTATTTTTGAGGAACCATTCCCGATCATTGTTTGCTTTCAGATCGGCTATATAATCAAGCGTTTTTTGTTCGATCATCTGTATCTAAATGCGGCTGATAAGTAATTTTTGGCGACAGCCAGTATAACATTAATATGCGCGAGTATCGGTAATTAAAAGGCGCAAGTAAAAAACATCCGCCTAAAATAACCCCTAAATATAACCAGGGCGATTCCAAATTACCTGTCAATACATAAGTGGCAACGGCCAGCGTAACGGCTTCGGCTACATTTAACGCGTAGCTTACATACATGGCGGCGTAAAAGTAACCAGGTTCAATCTCGAAGGTGAGGCCACAGTGCGGGCAATGCTCGTACATCCTGCTGCCTTTTAAGCCATACATGCGGCCTACATACATATCTCCGCGACGGCAGCGGGGGCATTTACCATTAAGCATTGCCCATGCCTTAGATGTTTGAGCCATTATAGTATTTTTATAGCCCTGCCTTTAGGGAGGGTTGGGAGGGGTGAATTAGTTCATATTAAAACGCTCAGCGCCCATTTTCAGGCTCACGTTTTTTTTGCGGTAGTTTTTGTACCAGATATAACCGCCGGCACCAACTACCAGGTAAGGCGCGGCTAACAGGTACAAAATCCCCTGGTTTAAGCCGTTAGTGGTCTTCGCTCCGCTTCTGTTATTGGTTTCTACCGTAGCTGCACATTGCGCACATTGGGCCTTAGCAGATTGCGCGCCGCCAAGCAGTACGCCAAAAAACAATGCAACCAGTAATAATTTCATGCCTTTCATAATGCAAATTTATCGAATATTTTTGGCAAAGTACGTTTAACTATCAATAATACGGCGCAATCATCAGGTAAACAATCACACCGGTAACGGTTACGTATAACCAAATCGGGAACGTCCAGCGTACCAGTTTGCGGTGCTTCTCTACCTGCATTTGTAAACCGCGGTAAAAACTTAATAGCACCAAAGGCAATACCAACGCAGCCAGGATAATATGTGTGATCAGGATAACGTAATAAACATAGCGTACACCTCCAATCGCTACCTTCTCAGCATCATCTAATTTATGGTTACCATTTAAATCGCCATAAACCGTTTGCGGGGCCAGGTAATGAAACAGCACGTACGATAATAAAAATATCGCCGATAAGAAAAATGCAACGATGTTGATTTTTTTATGGATTTCAATCTGCCTGCGTTTGATGAAGAACAACGATGCCACCAACAGTACGCTGCAAGATCCGTTAAGTATCGCATTCAGCTTTGGTAAAAAGTAGGTGAACGAGGGTAACTCTTTGGGTACAGGGATAACCTTAGCTTCCACCACCACTACCAAAATAAAAACGGCTATCGATACGCCGGCTATCAAACGAAATATAAATTTATCAGTCATTTTCTTATAATGTTCTAATTATTATGTCATGCCGAACTTGCTTCGGCCCCCACTATCAACGTAAGTTATAATGCTTTCAAATACGAATCAAATGAGGCACCAAAACAAGACCGACGATAACTTATCTTGGTTCATAAATTAATAAAGCGGCTTCTCCCCTTTTCTCAGTTCTTCGGTTATCTGAACTTTCAGTTCGTCGACCATACGAGTAATATCATCGGGGCTGGTACCCTGGTAATATCCGCGGATATGATGATCTGCATCGAGCATGATAATTTTATTACTTACGGCAAATTCATTCTTTCCGGTTTGCAGCGCATCAACCATAAAGCCGGTATGGGCCAAAGGATAAATTACTGAAGTATCGCCGGTAAGGAACAACCATTTATCAGCCGAGCGTTTATATTGCTCTGCATACTTTTTCAAAATAGGAGCCGAATCCCGTTCCGGGTCTACTGTTATCGATGCAAAGGTGATCAGTTTATTTTGCCCGAAATGGTAAACCAAACTATCCATACTGGCCGAAACGGTATTAACCGTTTTGGGGCCGTTGGTATAGAAAAAATTCACCACCAGTATTTTGGGGCCGATAGACTTTAAAGTCACCTGCCTGCCTTGCTGATCGGTCAGTTTAAAATCACCTACCGTATGATAAGTGGTATCGGGAATAAGCTTGCCATGAAATTTATGCGATGTGCCTGACAGCACTTTGGGGCCATAAAAAGGCAGTGGCTTATACCTGTTTTTACCGTGAGCGGTAAGTAGATAATATAAAAATCCCGGTACCGCTAATATCGATACCAGGATTAATACTTTTTTTAGCTTGTTGGTATTAGCCATTACTTACCGGGGCGCAGTACGTCAACCCAGTAGTGGCTTTCGTTAGTCAGTACCAGTATTAAACCGATGATGAACAGGATTGGCAACACCATGGTGTAAATTAATGATACCTTTTCAAACTTTAAGTGCATAAAGTAAGCTACAATGTAAAATGCTTTTGCCAGCGTTAAAATGATGTAAATAGGGTTAGCGATGTGCAATGTCATACCCATTACATGATGTGGCACCAGGTATAAGGCAATGATGAACTCAACAGCCGTAATAGCAGTTAGTATTCCTAATACAACTAAAATCTTTTTACGGGTCATTCCTTCGTGATCGCCATGATCATCGTGTCCGCCGTGTATATCGTGTGTTGTTTCTAATGACATGATAATTTCTTTAAATGTTTTATACTAAGTAGAAGAATGTAAATACGAATACCCACACTAAATCTACAAAGTGCCAGTATAAACCAACTTTTTCAATCATCAGGTAACTGCCGCGTTTCTCGTAAGTACCTAATAATACGTTGATAGTAATAACAATATTGATGATTACACCGCTAAATACGTGGAAACCGTGGAAACCAGTGATAGTAAAGAACAGGTTAGCAAACTGTTGAGTATAAACAGGATTGACTAATTTTTCATCGTGGAAAAAGTGTTTCAATTCTTCGTGACTTGGAATATGCCCCCACCAAAAACCTTCTTCGTGTAAGTGTGTCCACTCTAATGCCTGGCAACCCAGGAACATAAAACCACCAATTACAGTAAGGATCATCCACATTACCACTTCTTTCCGAGCCATGCGGTGACCGGCCTCAACGGCTAATACCATTGTAACCGAACTGGCAATCAGGATAAAGGTCATGATACCCACAAACACCAGTGGCGCACCATGAGTTATACTTGTTAACGGCACCGACTGGAAAACCAGATCGGGTGCAGGCCAGCTTGGAGAGCTGAAACGCAACGCGCCGTAAGAGATTAATAATGTTGAAAATGTAAACGCATCCGAAAGCAGGAAGAACCACATCATCAGCTTGCCGTACTCTACCTTAAACGGTGAGTGGCCGCCAGCCCAGGGGGTGGTCTTTACTTCATCAATTTGTGATACTGTTGTACTCATCTGTACTTAAATAAATAGTGTTTAATTCTGATTCAAAAGTAAAAAAACATAGAGATAAATCCATATAATATCCAAGAAATGCCAAAAAATTGCTGACATTTCCATGCGGTATATGTTCTTTACCTGAGGGATTTTCTTAATACTGCCTGCCAAAGCAAACAGCAAAAATATCAAACCGCCCAATATGTGTAATATGTGCGCAAAGGTAATTACGTACACGAAAGATCGTGACGCGTTAGGATCGGTTAAAAAAACCTGCATTTTGTACGACAGGATATACCAGCCGTAAACCTGCATTACTAAAAACGCAATCCCCAAAACAATAGTAATGGTTAAAAACAATTGCTGTTTGGCAAAATCTAAACTTTTAGCCGCTTTTGATGCTAAAAACATAGTTGCACTGCTGATCAGCAAAACCACTGTACTGTATATAAAAGAGCTTGGCAAAGCCACATTTAACCCGTGACCTTTACCTCCGCTGTAAACGATAAACGCGCTGCTAAAGGCCATAAAAAGCATAAACGAGCAGAAGATAAAGATCCACATGTTAAACTTTTTTGCGCCCAGGTTTAGCCTGTCGTTATCCTGTAATTGCTGAGCCATCATTTCGCCTTCCCTATAAAATCTATTAAAAACATTAATTGCACTACCGGCAGATAAAAGAACGAACCGAACATCAGCTGTCGGGCGCTCTTAATATCGTTTTTGCGCAAAAGTACAAAACCCTGGTATAAAAATATTAGCCCGCAAATTAATGATACGCCAAATAAATACCAACCGGCGTACCCGTAAATTGTTGGCAACAAACTCACCGGTATTAATATCACCGTAAATAAAAAGGTGATTGCCGCGCTCACTTTATCCCTTGCACCGGTAGGCAACAAACGGAAACCAGCCAGCTTATAATCATCATCAAGCACCCAGGCAATAGCCCAAAAGTGCGGAAACTGCCATACAAATTGAATCCCGAATAAGATCAATGCAATCGTATCGATCTTCCCGTGAGCAGCTACATAACCAATCAGCGGTGGCAATGCACCAGGTATAGCTCCAACAAACACTGCGACCGGCGATTTGCGTTTTAGCGGCGTATAAGCAAATGCGTACAGTAAAATCGAAAATACCGATAGTAAACCTGTCAATAAATTCAGGCTCCCTAACAGGTATGTCCCTGCAATACCCATAGCCAAACCTAAAACCAAGCCTTGTCCGGTAGTCATACGGCCGGCCGGCATTGGGCGGTCCATGGTACGTTTCATTAGCTTATCCAGGTCAACCTCTATTACCTCGTTAAAGCAATTGGCAGCAGATGTTACCAGAAAGCCACCTACAATCAGTTTTACCCAGTTAATCCACTCGATATGTCCGTTAGCATAACTGCCGATCAGGAAAGATATCGATGCCGAAAAAACCACCAAAAAGGTAAGCCTCGACTTAATTAACTTTGAAAAATCGCTTCCCTTCATGCCCTCACCTCCCTTGTATTAGCCGACCGTGATAAATTGAGCAACAGGTAAAACTGCGCGCCAAATAACAAACTGGCCAGTAAAATATGAATAGCCTGCGCAAACGGCGGCAACGCGAAATAACTCAACGCAATACCAGTACCTATTTGCAGCATGATCATCAAAAACGTAAAACTCATTATCTGCTGATGGATGGAGTGGCGGTTATAACTCTTCCGCACCAATGCATACAGCATCACATTCAATATAAAAACAAGGATGGCCAAATCGCGGTGATGAGCAAAGATCTCACCCGCCCGCGCCACCCAATCCTGGCGGTAACCGCCCTGTAAATGGGCTGCTACCTCATCTATCTTTTCACGCACCTCGGTGCCGAACGTTATTTGCAGGATGCTTAGTAATAACACCACCACACCTAACAGGTAGATTAAACCTTTCACCGCCATTTTAGGGCGACCGTAAACTTTTGCCGCATGATAGCTATAGATAGCCAAAGCTAAAATAGCTAAGGCAAGCAGCATATGCACAGTAACTATCCAGGCCACCAAATTGGTTGATACTACTATCGATCCTAACCAGGCTTGGATAACCACCAAAATTAAGTTGGTTATACTTGCCACTATAATGCCATTAGCCGCCCCTTTATAAGCGAACGAGTAAATAGCCGTCAGCAGTAAGAAGATGCCGGATATCGCTCCTATCAGCCTGTTAACGTACTCCGTCCAGGTTTTGCCTGCGTTAAAATCTTCGGGGACAAGGATTGATTTATCTTCGCGGATGCGGGTAGCCAAATCGCTGTAACCAAATGCATCTAATGTTTTAGCAAAGCGTTGATTCTTCTTTAACCGCCCTTCCACGTACTTCTGCTTATAATCGGCAGGTAGCTGAGAAACATCTGTAGGCGGAATATACCGTGCAAAACATTTAGGCCAATCGGGGCATCCCATACCTGAACCTGAACTACGCACCACTCCCCCTGCCAATATCAAAATGAACAGCAAAACAATTGCAGCAAGATTAAAAAACTGGAATTTACGTTTAGCCGGAGATATGTTCATTCACACTAAGTCTAAAGTTCTGAGTCTTGAGTTCTAAGTACTAAGAGAGATAACCAATTCGTGCAATTAGTTACCTATCGTTTAGTGCTTTATCAAAACAACTAAGTCTTAAGTCTGGAATTTATGACTTGGAACTCCTGACTTAAGACTTAGGACTTTTAACAGGGTATTAACCCGTTTATTTTACTTCTTCGTTTTTCTTGTTAGCAGCAACCCACTCTTTGTGGGCTTGTAATCCTGCTTCGTTCTCTTCATAATCGTGCTCCTGGTTAGAAGACATGGTTTGTGAAAGAGGAACAGTTTGCGGGATAAAATCCTCGTGGTGACCAGGCTTGCTGTAATCATACGGCCAACGGTAAACAGTTGGAATTTCGCCCGGCCAGTTACCGTGTAAGTGCTCAACAGGTGCAGTCCACTCGATAGTGTTTGATCCCCATGGATTCATTGGCGCTTTTTTACCCCAGAAAATAGAGTAGATAAAGTTGAACAGGAATGCTACCTGAGCTAATGCCGACATGATAGCTGCCCATGTAATGAACATGTTAACAGACAACCAGCGTTTCATAGACTCAAACTCGGTGAATGCGTAGTAACGACGTGGTACGCCATCTAAGCCCATAAAGTGCATCGGGAAGAATACCAGGTAAGCGCCGATAAAAGTTAACCAGAAGTGCAGGTAACCTAAACGCTCATCCATCATTTTACCAAACATACGTGGGAACCAGTGGTAAACACCAGCCAACATACCAAATATCGCTGCCGAACCCATTACTAAGTGGAAGTGAGCCACCACAAAGTAAGTATCGTGCAGGTTGATATCTAAGGCAGCGTTACCTAAGAATAAACCGGTTAAACCACCAGAGATAAAGAATGATACCAAACCGATAGCGAACAACATAGCCGGAGTAAACCGGATGTTACCGCGCCACAGCGTAGCTAAATAGTTAAATGTTTTTACAGCCGAAGGTACCGCGATAATCAAGGTTGTGATCATGAACACACCACCTAAAAACGGATTCATACCCGTTACAAACATGTGGTGACCCCATACGATGAACGACAGTACTGAAATACCGATCAGTGAGTAAACCATTGCATGGTAACCGAAGATTGGTTTACGCGAGTTAGTCGCGATGATCTCAGATGAGATACCCAATGCAGGCATAATTACGATATATACCTCAGGGTGACCTAAGAACCAGAACAAGTGCTGGAACAAGATCGGGCTACCACCTTCAAACGACATTACTTTACCTTGCAGTACGATGTCAGAAAGATAGAAACTGGTACCGAAGCTACGGTCGAATATTAATAATACCACACCTGCAACCAGTACAGGGAATGCTAATACACCTAAGATAGCAGTCAGGAAGAACGCCCAGATAGTTAAAGGCATTTTCCACAGATCCATACCTTTAGTACGCATGTTTAATATAGTAGATACGTAATTGATACCACCTAATAACGATGATGCAACGAAGCAAACCATACTGATTAACCACAGCGTCATACCCATATCAGAACCTTTCATTGCCTTTGGCAGGGCTGATAATGGCGGATAGATTGTCCAACCACCGCTTGCAGGGCCTTTTTCAATAAAGAAAGAGCTTAACATAATCACGCTGGCAGTAAAGAACAACCAGTACGATAGCATGTTCATAAACGGCGAAGCCATATCACGCGCACCTACCTGCAATGGAATTAACAGGTTACTAAAGGTACCGCTCAAGCCGGCTGTTAAGACAAAGAATACCATGATAGTACCGTGGATAGTTACCAGCGAAAGGTAAAAGCCCGGATCTAAACGGCCACCCGGTGCAAAACGACCTAACAAAGTTTCCATTAATGGAAACGCGTGGTCAGGGTAAGCTAACTGGATACGGAAAAGAATAGATAAGATCATGGCGATAACGGCCATAGTAATACCTGTGATCAGGAATTGCTTGGCTATCATCTTGTGATCCTGGCTAAAAATATACTTAGTCAGGAAAGTATCATGGTGATGCTCGTGACCATGGTCATGACCGTCATGATGTGCTCCGTGATCTTGAACTGCTAATGTTGACATAATTGCTATATAAAATATTAACTATCTTGATATTATAAACTGTGCGCTGTAGAATCAGCTACCACAGGCGCCGCATCAGGTGCGGTTGCTACCATATTTAACTCTTTTTTGATACCATCGCTCAGGTAAGGTTGCTGATGGCTCAACCATACGCTGTACTCAGCTGCGCTAACTACACGTACAATCCTCTTCATGTTGTAGTGACCGTCGCCGCAAATTTTAGCGCAATACAGCATGTACTCAAATGATGGGTCAGCTAATTTAGCGCGCATTTGGTCGGTAGTCAACGTAGGCACAAACCTAAAGAAAGTAGGTAAGCCCGGTACTGCGTTCAATTGCAAACGGAAGTGAGGCATGTAAACACTGTGGATTACATCCTGAGCAGTGATATTCAAGCGGATTGATTTGCCTACAGGTACTACTAAAGTATCAGCTTTCAAATCATCAAATGAGTTTTTGTCTTTAAAGTCGACACCCAGATTGTTCGCAGCGGTTGTCAGCTTGTAATATTTCTTACCTAACTTGTTATCAGCACCAGGGTAACGTAATTCCCAGGCAAACTGGTGACCGGTAATCTCGATGTTGATATCACCTTTAACCTCGGTTGAGTTAGTGATGCTTCTCCAGGTGAAGAAACCGAACACTACCAATACAGTTAACACGATAGCCGGGATAATAGTCCAGATCTTCTCGATCGTATTGTTATGCGGATAGAAGTAAGCTTTACGATCAGGACGGCCGCGATATAAGAACGCGAAACCAAACAGCAAAATCTGGGTGATGATAAATACGATAACGGTAATACCAAACGTAACCAGGAACATATTATCGGTAGTTACACCATGTTTCGAAGCTGCTTCAGGCAGGTTCATTGATCCTTGTACAATGAAAGACCAAAATGCACCATACATACCTAATACCAGGAATATGGCGAACAAGATCCCCATTACGGTATTCCAGTTGGTAGGTTTTTTACCTTGCAGTTGGCTGGTTAAATCGTATACTTTAAAAATACGGCCGATGATAGCAACAGCAGTACAAAGCAATACAAATAGCAGCACGTAATATTGTACGCCTGACCACATAGCAGCCGTCTGCTCTTCGGTTGGCGCTGCGTCGGTACCGGCAGCTGATGTTTGTGCCATCAGCAATTGCGTACCGCCTAACAGTAACGTAGCAAACAGTGCAGCTATCTTTTTAGAATTTATCAAATTATTGAATCCCATTATTGTGTTCGTTTGGTATTCTTTTTTATTTACTATTTAACTATTAAATGTGGTGATGCAAGCTTTCCTGTAAAAACGGGTGATTACGTGCAATCAGCGATTTGAACTTGGTTAACGAGGTAAGCATAGTGAAGGTAAATAAACCTGCAAAGCCAATAAACGTACCTGCTTCAATCCAGGTGATTTGCTGATACCAGTGCTCGTGTAAACCAGCTTCGCCAATACCAGGCATAATCATCATGTAATAATCTAACCAGTGGCCAACTATCAGGATGATACAAACAGTTTGCAACACAGTCACCATACGTTTAGCATCACGCATCATCAACACGAACAACGGTCCGCAGAAGTTTAATACGATATTTAACCAGAACCATGGTTTGTATTGCGGCTCCCAGCGTTTGTAGAAATATACCGCCTCTTCAGGTAAGTTAGCGTAGTAGATCAGCAAGAACTGAGCAAACCATACGTAAGTCCAGAAGATAGAGAAAGCGAACATAAAGATACCCATGTTGTGCAGGTGATCTTCAGTGATCCACTGTAAGTAACCGCTTTTACGCAACAGGATGATGGTTAAAGTCATTACTGATAAACCGCTTACCCACATGGCTGCAAAGTTATACCAGCCAAACATGGTAGAGAACCAGTGTGCTTCTATAGACATGATCACATCGAAAGCGAAGATCGGGGTTGTGAAACCGAAGATCACTAAGAAGATACATGACATTTTAAAGCTTTTCTCGTAGTTGCTCATGCCGCCAATCTCATCTTCGTTGGTAGAATATTTGATCAGCAGGTTACCGAATATCGCGTAGCAACCTAAAAATAATACTAAACGAATCAGGAAGAAAGGAACGTTCAGGAATGATGATTTACCTGCAATCAGGTGATCATAGTTAGGATCGCCTACAACCGATACCCCTTTAGTAGCCCATAATTTATACAGATATGGAACTATCGCTTCGTGTCCTTCTTCGTTTGTGCCTTTGTGGGTTAAAAATAAACCTGCTGCAACAATCACTAATAAAATAGTAGCTGCAATAGGCAATGTTTTAGCAAAAGCTTGTGGTATACGTAACACCGATGCCGACCAGCCCGCCTGTGCAACATACTGCACCGCGCAAAAGAATACGCCGGACATACAAACGCACGTAAAATAATATCCCATTAACAATAGGTTGGCAAAAGTGCGCTCAGCCTGGCCGCTTAAAAAGCCGCCTGCTATCACCACCACGCCTATCACAATCCCGATCAGGCTCCAGGTTTTGGCCTTGCCTAAAAATTCGTATTGTCCGTCAAAACTTGTATGAGTCTTCATTCAGTTCTAATTCTTATAAAGTTTGTAAATGGTGAACGTACATAATTACCTTCCAGCGCTCCTCAGGCGATAACTGCGAGGCGTATGAACCCATCGCGTTGAAGCCGTAAGTAATCGTATGATAAATTTTACCATCTGTAAGGTCTTTCATGCCACCACCACGGTTTGATGTGCCGGTTGAGTATGATGGCGGTGGCGGATAACCGTGTTTAGTTACCAAACCATCACCTTGTCCTGTTTCGCCGTGGCAAGGCGAGCAGAAGTGCATAAATAATACTTTACCCTCGGCAAAGTTATTTTGAGTTTGCGGCAGTACCGAATGTACCTCAGCACTGGCCAGATCGTAACCATCACGAGTATTCGGATAGTCAAATCTTACAAAGCCAACAGGTGTAGTACCTGCAGGAGGTACCTGTGCTGTTTTACCATCGGCAAACACGTTATTCTTCTGATCACCTTCCGGCGCCATATGCTCATACATATTGGGGGCGTATTCCCAGCCAGTGCTTCTTTTATCACCGCACGATGTAATTACCATCGTTGCAGCTACAGCGATAACCGATGCACCCAATATTCTAAATTTATTCATAGCTAACATATTTTCTGTCGTTATGCTTAATTTCTACCGCTCCCGCGTCTTTTAATATAGTAGTAATATCATCATGTGGGATATTACCTTTTGCGTCAATTGCAATTATAAACCTGTCGTCTGTAGCTCTAAAGTCCATTACCCTTGGGGTACGGCCCGGGAAAAGGTGAGTTGCGTAGAAAAACGTAGCCACCATACCAAAAGCTGTGAACAGTACAGTCCACTCGAAAGTGATTGGAATAAAATCCGGAATTGCGAAAGCATTTTTACCACCGATATTGTTAGGCCAATCGTGCACCATCGTATAGTAAATGATACTAAAGATGGTGCTGCCGCCCAAACAGCCGAACATAAAGGCTGCATAACCCAGGCGCGATTCTTTGATGCCCAATTTAGCCTCGATACCGTGGATAGGCATCGGGGTATACACATCATAAATAGGTACACTGTTTTTTTGCAGTTTCTCTATCCCGTGCATCATATCATCGGGATCTTCAAAAAGGCCAAGTATATATTTAGTACTGCTCATCGTTAAATAGTTTTTTCGTATGCCGACATGTCAACACTATCGAATTTGGTTAATGACTCCTTGTAGAATTCTACATGGCTTGGATCAAGATGCCCTTCGTCAATTAATTTCTTCTTAGCCTGCTCGCTCGCGCCTTTCAGCAACAGTTTCACCTCACCCATCGCTACCGAAGGTAACACACGGATAAATAATAAGAACAAGGTAAAGAATACACCGATTGAACCTACGAAGATACTTACGTCAACCCAGGTTGGATAGAACATTGCCCAGCTTGAAGGGATATAATCGCGGTGTAACGAAGTTACGATGATCACAAAACGCTCGAACCACATACCGATGTTTACTACGATAGATAATACCCAAGAGAACGGAATGCTGCGGCGCCATTTGCTCACCCAGAATAACTGAGGGCTGATTACGTTACAGGTCATCATGCTCCAGTAAGCCCACCAGTACGGACCGGTTGCACGGTTAATGAACGCATATTGCTCATATTCTACACCTGAGTACCAGGCGATGAAGAACTCAGTGATGTAAGCCACACCCACAATTGAACCGGTTAAGATGATGATCTTGTTCATCGATTCGATGTGGAACATGGTGATGTAATTCTCTAAAGCCAATACCTTACGCGCTACTAATAATAAGGTTTGCACCATGGCGAAACCAGAGAAGATCGCACCCGCAACGAAGTATGGAGGGAAGATGGTAGTGTGCCATCCCGGCTCTAACGATGTTGCAAAGTCCATTGATACGATGGTGTGTACCGAAAGTACCAGTGGTGTAGATATACCTGCTAAGATCAACGATACAGTCTCGAAACGCTGCCAGGTTTTTACTGAACCTGTCCAACCGAAAGAGCATATCGAATAGATTTTTTGTTTTAAACCTGTTGCACGGTCACGGATGGTAGCGATATCAGGTAATAAACCTGTGTACCAGAATACCAATGATACCGAGAAGTAAGTCGAGATCGCGAATACGTCCCAGATTAGCGGTGAGTTAAAGTTTACCCAAAGCGAACCGTACTGGTTAGGTAATGGTAAACAATATAAAGCTAACCACGGGCGGCCCATGTGTGCCACAATGTAAGTAGCGGCGCAAATAACGGCGAAGATGGTCATCGCCTCGGCCGAGCGGTTGATGGAGTTACGCCAGTTTTGACGGAACAATAGCAACACCGCCGAGATAAGCGTACCGGCGTGACCGATACCTACCCACCATACGAAACCGGTGATATCCCATGCCCAGCCTACAGTTTTATTTAAACCCCACTCGCCTAAACCAAACCAAAAAGTCCAGCTGGCAGCGAATACCCAAAGACAAGCTCCAAGCGAGGATACGATGAAGCCGATCCACCAGGCCTTGGTAGGCTTATTTTCTACAGGGCGCAGTACATCGTTAGTTATCTGGGCATAGGTAATATTCTTGCCCGTAATTAACGGTTCCCTGATTATTGATTCATGATGAGAAGCCATATATATTGATCTCTGTTATTATAAAAATTAAGCGATTGATTCTACCTCGTTTACGTTTCTGATCTTAGTTTGGTAACCAATACCCGGCTGAATGTTCAACTCTTCCAACACGTAGTAAGTACGTTCGCTGGCAAGTGCTTTTGAAACTTCAGAGTTAGGATCGTTTTTGTTACCGAAAATGATAGCGTTTGCAGTACAAGTTTGCTGACAAGCCATTTTTACTTCGCCATCCATTAACGGACGTTTCTCTAATTTGGCTTTCAACTTACCAGCCTGGATACGCTGAATACACATTGAGCATTTCTCCATTACCCCACGGAAACGGGTGGTAACATCTGGATTCAACACTAATTGAGTGTACTCGTTTTGCATGTAGTTCTCGAAACGAGAATCGTTCCAGTAGTTGAACCAGTTAAAGCGGCGTACTTTGAAAGGACAGTTATTAGCGCAATAACGGGTACCTACGCAACGGTTATAAGCCATGTGGTTTAAACCTTCGCTTGAGTGTACGGTAGCTAATACCGGGCAAACAGTTTCGCAAGGGGCGTGATCACAGTGCTGGCAAAGCATTGGCTGGTGAACAACCGAAACGCTATCCATATTGTGGCCGGCTTTAAATGCCTTGTCTATTTCTTTCTCTTTAGTTACAGTAGTTTTAGCTTCTTCATCGTTAAAGCTATAGTAACGGTCGATACGGATCCAGTGCATCTCACGACGGCGGCGAACCTCGTCTTTACCTACAACTGGTACATTATTTTCAGCATTACAAGCTACCACGCAGGCACCGCAACCGGTACAAGCATTTAAGTCGATAGCCATAACCCAGTTGTAAACCGGTCTGTCGTAGTTATCCCAAAGCGATTCTGCGTTGTAATCTTTTTTCTCCTCACCTTTCTCGCTTACGCCAGCACCCGGGTTCTTTTTGTATTCGGCAAAAGTAGCTTCGCGAATAACATTACGACCTTCGTAGCTGTGGTGAGTTTGAGTTTGGGCAAGTGGGTTACGTTCGCCGTTTGCTTTAATAGTGGCAGTAGTAACTGTTTGGAAAGTTCCGTTAGCGTAGTTGTAGAACGGATAAGCGTTTGCACCTACGTTGTTACCAACTTTACCGGCAGCAGTACGACCGTAACCTAAGGCTATCGATACTGTACCCTGAGCCTGACCCGGCTGGAATAAAACAGGAACTTTAATGGTATATCCGTTAGCGGTGATCTCAACCACATCGCCTTCGTCAACTTTAAGAGTTTCCTTACCGTATTTTTCAGCTACGGCAGCGTAGTTATCCCAGGTAACTTTCGATACCGGATCGGGCATCTCCTGCAACCATGGGTTGTTTGCTTTTTTACCGTCGCCAACACCATTGTTTTGGTATAACACAACCTCTACCTGATCGCCGCTGGCAGTTATTTTAGCCGATTGCGATGCGATAGTTTGTGCTACTGAAGCCAAATCTTTATCGAAAGTATAAGTACCGGCAGGTTTAGCAGCAGCTTTAACAAAGCCGGTTTGCAATAAAGCTTCCCATGCTTTTTGGCCGCTTACACCAGCTTTAGGGAATACGGTGGTATTCCAGGTGTTGCGTACGTAAGTATAATAATGTTTGGTAGCGTTTTCGCTCCAGTCTAATAAGCTCTGTTCAGCCTGGCGGGTATTGTAAACCGGGTTAATGGTTGGCTGGATCAGTGAATAGTAACCTTCTACTACCTCTGCATCACCCCATGATTCAAGGAAGTGATTGTTTGGAGCCAATACATTACAAAGCGCGGCGGTTTCATCTTCCTGATCGGCAAATGTAACTTTCAGTTTCACTTTGGCTAAAGCATCGGTAAACTCTTTTGCTTTATAGTAATCGTAAGCAGGGTTAGCATTCAGGAAGAATACTGCATCAACCTCACCTGCATTCATTTCGCGGATAAAGTCTTCAAAATCCTGATCGTTACCGGCATATTTCTTAACTGCGTTATCCAAATCGATAGTTGCACCGTAGCTGCCTAAAGCAGAGTTGATAGCATTTACCAGAATTTGAGTAGCGATATCGTTGCTGCCGCAAACTACCAATGCTTTGCCTTTAGCAGCTTTTAATTCGTTAGCAGCTAATTTAATAGCGTTTGCCAACGGGCCTTCCAAAGCTTTAGAACCTGGCAAGCTGGTACCCGATACTTCGTTATACAAGCTCATTAAAGCTGCGCCTTGTTGCGATGCTTTGATAGCGATACGGGTATCGGCGTTGGTACCTGTCATGCTCATGCCAGTTTCGAACTGGATGTGGCGCGACATTCTCTTTGCTTCTAATGATTTAGCGTTACGGTTTGATACGTATTGTAAAGTGTACTCTTCAGGAGAGATCCAGGTACCTAAGAAATCGGCACCGAAGCTTACAATTAAATCAGCTTTATCAAATTTATAGCTCGGCAATACCGCTTTACCAAAGCTATTCTCGTTAGCTTTGATGATACCGGTATACGAGATAGAATCGTAATTGATGTGTTTAGACGTTGGGAAAGCAGTAGCAAAATCAGCAATTACACCCAAAGTAGACGGGCTGTAAACTGTTGAAGTGATTAAACGGATTTTTTTACCGCCTGCTTTAATTGCGCTTAACTGGCTTTTAACAAAAGTATCAACCGCATCCCACTCTGCATCGTTACCATTTAGTTTTGGATGCTGTAAGCGGCCTGAGTTATACAGATCAAGCACTGCTGCCTGGCCTTGTGCGCTGATACCACCTTTAGTTAAAACATCAGCAGGGTTACCTTCAATTTTAATAGGTCTTCCCTCGCGGGTTTTAACCAAAATAGGCTGACCTTCAAAGCTCGATACATAAAAGTTAGCTACACCCGGGGTAACCTCTTCAGGCTTAATCAGGTAAGGGATAGATTTATGTACAGGCACTTTTTGGCAGGCTGCCAGGGTAACCGCGCCCACACCAAAACCCAGCGCCTTTAAAAAGTCGCGGCGAGGTGTTTTAGCTGATAAACCCGATCCGCTTAATACATCCTCGATAGGGATGGGTTCAGCGAATTCATGTTTACTTTTCTCAACAAATTCCGGCGTGTTGTTTAGTTCTTCTAAACCTTTCCAGTATTTTTTATTGTTGTCCATTTAAGCTATATAAACTGTAATTGCTAAGTTCTTGTTATTATTAGTAGTGGCACTTACCGCACTCGATACCGCCCATTTGCGCAACAGTGATTTTCTCACCTTTCTTGATCCTGTCGTGGATGCTTAACATGTTGCTGTAGTAAGCGTTACCTTTAGCGTTAACCTCGGTACGTCTGTGGCACTGAATACACCATTTCATTGTTAATGGCGAGTACTGGTAAACCTCTTTCATGGTTTGAACCGGTCCGTGGCAATCCTGGCAAATTACTTTACCAACCTTTACGTGCTGCGAGTGGTTAAAGTAAACCAAATCTGGCAGGTTGTGTACACGTACCCATTGCATTGGATGCGCTTTAGTGCTATCGTATTTGCTGGTAGCCGGATCGTAACCCAAAGCATCATAAATTTTATGAATTTCAGGCGACTCGGTTTTAACTGTTTTGTGACAGTTCATACAAACGTTTAACGACGGTATAGAAGCGTTTTTAGATTTGTAAGCACCTGAGTGGCAATACTGGCAATCAATCTTCATTACACCGGCGTGTAACTCGTGCGAGTATTTGATTGGCTGTACCGGCTGGTAACCCTGGTGAACGTTGGTTCTCCATAAGGCAATCCATAACCAGATAAACGATGCGATGAAACCAACCAGGCATACAAAGAATACAAATTTCTTATTCTTGATCAGGCCTTGCAGTTTAGCAGCGCGTGCAGCTTTCTCGGCAGCAACAGCGGTTTCGTCTTCTTCAGTATATAAACCGTTTTTCTTTAATACTAATTTTTCTAACGTGCCAATTACCCTGTTTAAAACAACAATGATAATTAACGCGATAACCACGATACCGATTAAACCGGCAATCATCAGCGTGCTTGGGCCTTCGTCAGTTGATGCAGCAGCACCCGCGTCAGGTTTTTTCTCGCTCATTGCTTTGTACTCGGTACGTACGTAAGCTAATACATCAGCAACCTCGCCATCGCTTAACGCCATTGGGGGCATTACACCCTGGGCGTTATCGTTAAAAACTTTAAGGGCTTTAGGATCTTTAGCGGCAACCAGTGACTGGCTGTTCTGAATCCATTTGGTTAACCATTTGTCGTCGGTATCCTCGGTAATAATGGGACCAAGAGCGGGGCCTGTTACTTTATGGTCAAGCGCGTGACAGCCTGAACATCCTTTACTTGCAAACAGAGCCTTACCTTTAGCCGCGTCGCCTTGAGCGTGGGCAGCAAATCCCATAACCGCTAACCCGGCAATCAGTAAAACCGACCTGGAAAATTGTTTAAGAATCAATGAGATACTTCTCATAAAGTGTATTTGTGCTTAATAATTTCTATTTTTTTGTTTGATCTAATGGGCAGATGTATGGTTTACCCTACTATTTCAGTCCACAAAAGTAAAATTTATTACAGTATCGCTGACAAATTAATGACAGTAAACTATAATTTATAATTATTCTAAATAACCACCAAAAACAGCCCCTATTTGCTTTAAACGCAGTTTTTAGTAAAAAGTACTATCAAAAAAAATTATCAACATTGGGCCGTGCCGATATAAAATTTGTTAATATCTGTTGTAACGTTTTGTTATAGCGTCATTTTCACACTATCCGCCATCACAAATTCAGTAATCATAAAAAAACTGCCCGTAAAATGTAAAGTAGACAATTAAACGGTCTATCAGTAAAGGTATAAATAATAATTAGCTGAATGGCAGACTTTTGCGTAGATGCGCACGAATTAGATGCAGAATATCCAGTTTGAATATAGTGTTACAGCAAATAAGACTTACGAAATTTTCAATTTCGTAAGTCTTAAATCTCGTCAAACAAAAAACGCAGACCCGTTAAAAGTCTGCGTTTATATTTAAAGCCAATCAAGTTCTATCTTGATACTTGCTACTTATTACCTGATACTAAATCCAAAAAACTATTGTTTCAAGATCCAGGCAAAAATCAAAGGCGCTACAATTGTTGCATCGCTCTCTACAATGAATTTCGGCGTATCGATATCCAGTTTACCCCAGGTAATCTTTTCGTTCGGTACAGCGCCTGAATACGAGCCGTAAGACGTTGTAGAATCAGAGATCTGGCAGAAATAGCTCCAAAAAGGGATATCCTGCATTTCCATATCCTGATAAAGCATTGGTACTACGCAAATAGGGAAATCGCCGGCTATACCACCACCAATCTGGAAAAAGCCGATGCCTTTGCCACCTGAATTTTTTGGATACCAATCAGCCAGCCAGGCCATGTATTCGATACCACTTTTCATGGTTGATGCTTTAATCTCGCCTTTAATAACGTACGACGCAAAGATGTTACCCATGGTGCTATCTTCCCAACCCGGTACCACAATTGGCAGGTTGCGCTCGGCAGCGGCCAGCATCCACGAGTTTTTCGGATCGATCTCGTAGTACTGCTCTAACTCGCCGCTTAGTAATATTTTGTACATGTATTCGTGCGGGAAAAAGCGCTCGCCGTTGGTATCGGCATCTTTCCATATTTTATGGATATGTTTTTGCAGGCGACGGAAAGCTTCCTCTTCAGGGATACAGGTATCGGTAACGCGGTTATAGTGGTTCTCTAACAAATCCCACTCATCCTGCGGACTTAAATCGCGGTAGTTAGGCACGCGTTTGTAGTGCGAGTGTGCAACCAGGTTCATAATATCTTCTTCAAGGTTAGCCCCAGTACAGCTAATAATATCAATCTTACCCTGACGGATCATCTCGGCCAGCGAGATACCTAATTCGGCTGTACTCATGGCACCACCAAGGGTTACCATCATTTTACCGCCTTCCAGCAGATGGGTTTCGTAACCTTTAGCTGCATCCATTAAAGCTGCCGCGTTAAAGTGCAGATAGTTGCGTTCTATAAACTGAGATATTGGTCCTCTTGTAGTGCTCATAATCATTTAGTTTTTCAGCGGGCAAAGGTAGAAATTTACTCATAATTATCTGCTAAGATTTTAACCATCTGTACGTTCATGTTCGCGCAAACAAAATAAGCCGTATCTTAGTTGCATCAATCTGCACATGAAAAAACTACTCCTGCTTTCCATATTTGCGTTACTGGGCACTCCCCTGTTCGCACAAAAAAACCTGTTACCCAAATTTGTCCGTAAGATGCTTTTTGAGCAGGACAGCGGTAAACACAGCAGCTTTTTCCTGCTCCCGGTGCTGGGCTCGGCCCCTGAAACGGGCGTAGAAATAGGCGGCTCGGCCTTATATTCTTTTTATACCGATACGCTGCACAGCGATACCCGGGTATCAAACATTTTTGGCTATGCCACCATCACCACCAAAGGCCAAAGCCGCTTAAGCCTGAGCACAAGCTACTGGGCACCGCATAATACGGTCCATTACACCGCTGGTGTTAGTTATATTAATTTTCCTTTCGATTTTTATGGCATTGGCGCCAATACGCTTAAAGCTAACAAAAGTCACCTTGGACAAAAACGCGTTAAACTAAACTTTCAGGCTGACGGGTTGGTTACCGACCATTTATACCTTGGATTTATGGTAGGCGGCTTTGATTATAAGTTCACCGATGAAACTCCCGGCAGCCTGTTTTCGACCAATCCGCTGGTTGAAGACCGTACCGGCGGCGCCAGTGTGCTGGCCGGCCCCACGCTTTTGTTCGATACCCGGAATAATAATACCTATACTACAAAAGGGTTATTTATTAACAGCTATTTCAATTTTTATAAAGGCATATTTGGCAATAACGGCTACAAAGGCGGCTGGCTGAACATAGAGATAAGTCAGTACAATCCTTTGGCTAAACGCCTTATGCTGGGTTTTGATTTGCAAAGCCAAAACCTGATTGGCGGCCAATCGCCGTTTTATCTGTTGCCAACCTTAGGTAACGACGAAATGATGCGTGGCTACTATAACGGCCGCTACCGTGACAGAAACATGATAGCAGGCCAAGCTGAACTCCGTTACCGCCTGAGCGATCGCTGGGCCGTTGCAGGATTTGGTGGAGCGGGCACGGTATTCGACAAAACATTTTCAGCATCCGATTTAAAACCAAGCGCAGGCGGCGGCTTCCGTTATTTCTTTGACGTGCAAAAAGGCTTAACCCTTCGTGCCGATTATGGTATTGGTCAGCAGGTTGCGGGGGAATCGCGGCAAAGTGGATTTTATTTAAGTTTGGGGGAAGCGTTTTAAGCCCCCCGGCCCCCTAAAGGGGGAGTAAATAAAAAGCCTTACAAAGTTTAAGACTTTGTAAGGCTCAAAAAAATTATGCTGAACTTGTTTCAGCACCCTTCATACAATATCGGCTTAGCAAATAGATTTGTATGCCAGGGTACTGAACAAGTGCGGCATGATGTATTTCTTATTATTTCCAGCCACCGCCTAACGATCTGTACAGATCGGCAACAGCGCTTAATTCATTACGTTTAATAGCAGCCAGTTCCAGCTCGCTTTGCAGTACATTACTTTGGGCAGTTATTACCTCTAAGTAATTAGCCATACCGTTTTTAAACAGCAGGTTAGCGTTACCGGTTGCTTTTTGCAGGGTGTTAACCCTATCGGCAGCAATGGTTTGCTGGGTTTTTAGCTTTTCGATGCTTACCAGCGCATCAGACACCTCTCCTACCGCGTTTAAAACCGACTGGCGGAATTGTAATACCACTTTCTCGCGGTCAACCTGGGCAACCTGGTATTTGGTGCTCAGTTCTTTATGATCTAACAGCGGCTGCACCACACTACCGGCCACTACGCCGAACAAAGATGCCGGTACATTAAACCAGTTACTGGCTTTAAACGAGTTAACGCCACCTGTAGCGGTGATCCGTAAAGCAGGATACATATTAGCTTTGCTAAGGCCTACGTTGGCATTGGCAATATTCAGCGCCAGCTCTGCACTCCTTACATCAGGGCGACGGCTTACAATTTCTGAAGCTACGCCTGAAGCGATGTTATCAGGAACAATTAACTGATCGAGATTAGCGCTGCGCTCCACCCTATCCGGTAACGAACCTGTTAAAATGCGCAGGGCGTTTTCCTGGATAGCGATGTTTTGTTCAAACTGGGGCACCAACTGTGCGGCGGCCTGGCGCTGTGCTTCGGCTTGTTGTACGCCCAGGATAGTTACCTGCCCGGCAGTATACTGCAGTTTAATAATTTGCAGGGTACTATCGTTTAGCCTAACGTTTTTCTGTGCAATGTTTAATTGTTTATCCAGCATCAGCAGGTTATAGTATCCTTGCGATACGCCGGCTACGATGTTTGTCTGAACCAGTTTTTTAGCTTCGTTAGTTTGCAGGTAAGTAGCTAAAGCCGCCTTTTGTTGACTTTTGATTTTACCCCAGATATCAGCTTCCCAAGATACCGCCAAATTGGCTGAATAATCCTCGATATGATTTTTCCCGATGTTGTACTGACTCAGGCTTAAACCGGTCAGGCTGTTATCCGACGGGCGGTTAGAGTTAGCTGTTACATTCAAAGCAACTTCCGGAACGTAATTCCATTTCACTTGCTTAAACAATAATTGCGATGCTTCGATATTTTTAACCGCCAGTTGCATATCGTAATTTTTAACAATGGCGCTGTCTATCAGCTTTTGCAGGGTTGGCTCGGTAAAAAACTGTTTCCATTGTATATCGGCAATGCTGCTGGTATCGCCGGTGGTTTTAATAGCCGCGTTGCGGAAGTTAACCGGCAACTCTGGCTTAGGTGATTGAATGTCTTTCGACACTGAACAGGCGCTTAGCAGCATTGCTGCTAAGGCTAACCCGTTTATAAACTTTTTCATATCTTTTATTTTCTTGATGAATAGTTTCTGTCTTCCGGACTTTCCGTCTTTCGGACTTCCTAAATTCTTAGGCCTGATACTCTGATTCTAATTCTGCTACGGTGTGTCCGTTTTTAGGGTGACCGTGACTATCTAAAACCGGTTCAGATACGCCTGTTAGTCTTTCCTGCAAGCCCTGGAAAATCACGAATAATACCGGGATGATAAACAGACCCAATATTACACCTGATACCATCCCGCCGGCGGCACCGATACTGATAGAATGGTTACCCTGTGCAGACGGACCAGTTGCAATACTCATCGGGAACAAACCGAACACGAAGGCCAATGAGGTCATGATGATTGGGCGTAACCTCAATTTGGCAGCTTCGATAGCGGCATTTACCAATGACAGACCTGCTTTACGACGCTGAACGGCAAACTCGATGATCAAAATCGCGTTCTTAGCCAGCAAACCGATAAGCATGATCAGCGCTACTTGTACGTAGATATTGTTTTCGATACCGGTTAAACCTAATACCACAAACACACCTAAAATACCGGTTGGTATAGAAAGAATAACCGCCAGTGGCAGGATATAACTTTCGTACTGGGCTGCTAACAAGAAGTACACAAATACCAGGCACAGCAGGAAGATCACAGTAGACTGTCCGCCTGAAGAAATCTCCTCACGAGTTTGACCCGAGAACTCTAAGGCGAAGCCTGAAGGCAACTCGTCTTTAGCTACTTCCTGGATAGCTTTAATCGCATCACCCGAGCTATAGCCCGGTTTAGGAATAGCATTTACCGAGATGGAGTTAAACAGGTTATAACGCGATGCCGTTTCCGAACCGTAAACACGGGTAAGGGTAACCAGGGTGTTGATCGGCACCATTTCGCCGGCTTTGTTTTTCACAAATACACGGTCGATAGATGAAGGATCTGTCCTGTCAGCAATATCAGCCTGAACCACTACCCGGTAGTATTTACCAAAACGGTTAAAATCTGATGCCTGGGCACTACCGAAATAGGCTTGCATAGTCTGCAGGATATCTTTAACCGATACGCCTAATTGGTTAGCCTTATCATCGTTTACCTCTAATTGTAATTGGGGATAATCGGCTTTAAAAGTGGTGAACGCATAAGCAATGGCCGGCTTAGTCATTAACTTACCAATGAAGTTATTAGCCACGCCGCTGAATTTCTCCAGCTTACCGCCGGTTTTATCCTGCAGCACTAAATCCAATGCCTCTACGTTACTAAAGCCCGGTACGGTTGGGAAACTGAACACAAAGAAAGTACCCGCGCTTACCGCCGCTAATTTGCCGCGTAAGTCATTTTGTATGGCTTCGATATTTTTAACGGCTCCCCTGTCCTCGTTTGGTTTCAACAACACGAAGAATACGGCTGATGAAGGGCTGCTGGAGTTCGTCAACAGGTTAAAGCCTGATATAGCCGTAACAAACCTTGCTGCCGGCAAACTCCTTGCAGCTGCTTCAGCATCTTTTAAGATGGCCGATGTGCGGTTTAAAGAAGTACCCGATGGTGTAGATACCGATACCGCAATAAAGCCCTGATCTTCTGTTGGGATAAAGCCCGATTTAGTAGTACGTACCAGGTAAACGGTAAATAAAGTAACCAAAGCTAAACCGGCAATACCCACCCATTTATTTTTGATGAGGAATTTAACGCCACCAATATACCTATCAGTAATGGCGCTAAAGCTGCTGTTAAAACCGGCATAGAATTTCTGAGTGAAGGTTTTCTTCTCAACAACCTCGTCTGGTTTGTGGGTGCTTTTTAAGAATAAAGCTGCCAGTGCCGGACTCAATGTCAACGCATTTACTGCCGAGATCACGATAGCGATAGACATGGTGAACGCAAACTGACGGTAGAAAATCCCGGTTGAACCGGTCATGAAACCTACCGGTAAAAATACCGCCGCCATAACCAAGGTGATAGATACGATAGCGCCGGTAATTTCGTGCATGGCTTTGGTGGTAGCTGCCTTAGGGGCCAAATGCTCGTGCTCCATTTTAGCGTGCACCGCTTCGACCACCACAATGGCATCATCCACTACGATACCTATCGCCAGTACCAACGCAAACAGCGTAAGCAGGTTGATAGAGAAGCCAAACAAGCTCATGAAAAAGAAGGTACCCAAAATAGCCACCGGCACCGCAATAGCAGGGATCAGCGTAGAGCGGAAATCCTGCAGGAAGATAAATACCACTAAGAACACCAATATAAAGGCTTCCACCAAAGTGTGCTCAACCTGGCTGATGGACTCATCTAACGCGGTTTTGGTACGATAGAACTGGTTCCACTTGATACCGGCAGGGAAATCCTTAGCGGCTTTTTCCATTACCTTGTCTACCTCTAACTGAATCTCGTTAGCGTTAGATCCGGCTAACTGAATCAGACCGATAGCCACACCGTCACGTCCGTTAAGGTGGGTCATACTGGTGTACGAGTACGAACCCAGTTCAACACGGGCTACATCTTTTAAATGCAGTACCGAACCATCGGCGTTGGCGCGTATAGCTATATTCTGATATTCTTCGGGTTTAGATAATTTACCTTTGTATTTAATAACGTACTCAAAAGTTTCCTTGCTGCGTTCGCCCAGTTTACCGGGAGCAGCTTCCAGGTTTTTATCCTGAATAGCGTTCATCACCTCGGCAGGGGTAATTTTATAGGCGGCCATCTGGCTTGGGTTTAACCAGATCCGCATCGAATAATCTTTAACACCACCGAAGATCATGGCCTGGCCAATGCCGGGAATCCGTTTAATTTCGGGAATAATATTGATTTGCGCGTAGTTGGCCACAAAAGCCTGATCGTACTTGGTCGAATCTTCGGTATACATACCTACCGCGCCAATTAAGCTGTTTTGCTGTTTGGTGGTGGTGATACCTTGCTGAACAACTTCGGCCGGCAGCTGACTGGTAGCCTGAGCCACCCTGTTTTGCACGTTAACCGCAGCCTGATCTGGATTGGTACCTTGTTTAAAGTAAACGGTGATAGCCAAAGTACCATCATTACTGGCGGTAGAGCTCATATAGCTCATGTTTTCCACCCCGTTGATTGATTCTTCTAACGATGGTGCTACCGAACGTAAAACCGTTTCGGCATTGGCGCCCGGGTAAACAGCGGCCACTAATACTGCCGGAGGGGCAATATCAGGAAATTGCTGTAAAGGCAATTTGTTTAAACCAAGCACCCCTAAAATCACCAGTAAAATGGAGATCACCGTAGAAAGTACCGGTCTTTGTATGAATTTTTGAAACATGATTTCTTGTGTTTTATTTGTGATAGTATCGAGTATGGAGTATCAAGTATCAAGACGGCTGGGGCAAGGAATATCCAGTAATTGAGATAAATCTCAATTTTAAAGGTATTTCTATATGATCGATGACCTTATATCTTGCTACTTGATACTTGCTACCCGATACTAAATAATTACTTAATAACTGCTGCCAGTTTCTCAGCCGGTTTGGCCTGAGGTGCGATAACGGTACCTTCTTGTAAGTGATCGACGCCTGTCAATACAATTTTATCGCCGACTTTAAGGCCACTTGATACCAGGTAATTGTCGCCGCTTTTGCCTTCAATACCAATTGGTACTTTCTTCACTTTGTTGCTATCAGCAAGGGCAAATACAAATACTTTATCCTGCATCTCGATAGTGGCCGATTCTGGAACGATCAGGGCATCTTTATGGGTTAAGCCTAAGCGTACTTTACCGGTGTTACCTGCTCTAAGCAATCCGTCAGGATTATCGAATGTAGCGCGGATAGTAATGGCAGCGGTAGTTTTATCAAACTGTCCGTCTATCATATCAATTTTACCGGCACGGGCGTAAGTCGAGTTATCTGACAATAGCAGGTTAACCTTTGGCAGATGTTTCAATTTATCGTTCAGCGTAGTGCCAGGATATTGGCCTTTAAAGGCCACGAAATCTTTTTCGCTCAGCGAGAAGTAAACGTGTACATCGTGCACATCAGACAGTTGGGTCAGTTCCTGTGCATCTGTAGGGCCAACCAGGCTACCTTGTTTCTTTAAAAGGCGACCGATGTAACCACTAACCGGGGCAGTAATTAAGGTATAACCTAAGTTAATTTTTGCAGTTGCCACGTTTGCTTTGGCTTGTTCGATATTTGCTTTCGCGATATCGTAAGTAGATTTAGCGGTTTTCAATTGAAAATCGGACACTACTTTGTTTTGAACCAGCGGGGTAAGCTTATCAATTTCTAACTGCGCGTTAGCTAAAGCACCTTCTGCAGCATGCTGGCTGGCTAATGCGTTGTTTAAAGCGGCGCGGAACGGCTGCTCGTTAATTTTAAATAAAGGCTGACCGGCGTTTACAAAAGCGCCTTCGTCAACAAATACTTTATCTAAGCTGCCGCTTACCTGCGGGCGTATTTCAACGTTAACGGTACCTTCTATAGATGCAGGATATTCCTGGTAAGTGGTATCGGTACCCGATGTAATGGTTGCTACCGGCAACGATGGCGGCGGCGGTGCCTGCACAGCGGCCGGCTTTGGCGAACAGCTGAATAAAGCTATCGCTATAATGGTTAAAAGGATAATTTTCATAAAAGTTGTTTTTGAAGTTGGATTGATTGTTAGTAAGGCCTTGCGGATACCTTTTACGTAATAGGTTTCACCTGGCGCTGCACATTTAACATTGTTAATATTATTAACAGCGTTAAGATATATTGGTGAATTGAAGCTATTGTATGACATTTTGGGTATTATTTATTGTTTGATATTGTAGAAATTATTCGATAACTTATTACTTAGTTAAATTATCTAACAGTGTTAAATAATTGTTACAGATAGATGAATTTTTCATAAGCAGATGTTTTAAAGGGTGAATTAATGTTTTGTTATTGATTCTAACAGTGTTAACTAAAAGGGCAAAAAAAACTACGGTTTTATGGTACGGATAATACCCGCAATAGCATCTTTTAACACTTCTTCGTTCACTCCTGCCGGAACGCCCTGGCGCACCAGGTTTATAGAGATCAGTCCGTGTACTACGCTCCAAAATGTGTAGTAACGTTTACAGATCAAATCTTCGGGTGGATTTTCCAAACCGGTAAGTTTGCCTATCACATCCCATATCATGTTGGCCGGTACTTCTGCCTCGGGTAATGATTTATCCCAAACGCAACAGTTAACCTCTATACCAAACATCAGTTGATAAAGTTCTTTTTCGGCGAAGGCGAAGTTCCAGTAGGTAAGCCACATATCTTCCAGCTGCTTTTCGGGCAGGTGGTGTTTATCGCGGGCTACGCGCATATCTTTCGCTAACATGCAGTAACCCATTTTGGTCAGCTCCTGCATCAAAGCCTCTTTGTTGGAAAAGTATTCGTAAATAACCGGCGGGGTATATTCAATAATATCCGCTATCTTACGCATACTTAAGGCCTGCCATCCTTCCTCTCTCCCTATACGCATGGCGGCCTCCAGAATACTTTTCCGGGTGTCGTCTTTAATGCGTTGTTTCCTATCTGCGCTGGCCATTGTTTCACTGCTTTAAATTATCTAACAGCGTTAGGCAAATATACGGGTGTTTATTTTTATATAGGTTCATTACATTGTCATTTAAAACTGGTTGAATTGTCATTAAGTAGCTCGCTCCTAAACATCAACGATATTGTTAGTTAACTGTTAATCTGACGGTTTTAAGAATTTTTTGCATCTGCCGGTGAGAAAAAAATCCCGCATCGGGGAATTAACTACTCATAAATTTGGTTTAAAAACCGCCTAAAACCAATCTAAAACAAGGAAACGAAAGCAAATGAAAAAATTTACAGCTAAGCTATTGACACTGTACTTTTTTTGTTACATTGGCATATCAATTGCGTACTTGTATACACAAGAGCAACCCTTTTTAAACTATGCGTATTAATGCCCGTTTTATTTTTGTTGTATGCGGCTTTGTGCTGATGTTCGCAGCATCGTGCACAAAAGAAACCGGCATCCCCGAAACTGCGCAGGAAAGCACCACTACTAAAGAAACATCGGGCAGTACTACCCCAGCCGGCACTACCCCCGCCACACCTGTAAACGCCACGCCTGTAGTGCAGGAAACCGAATTGATTTGCTGCAAAACCCAAAACGTTATTATTGTTGTGATAGACGGTCCACGCTTTAGCGAAACCTGGGGCGATTACACGCACAAATACATTCCGCAGCAATACCGCCTGTATCCGCAGGGCGTGATGTTAAATAACTTTGCCAACAATGGCACTACCCTTACCGAACCAGGCCACGCCGCCATTGCCACCGGTAATTACGAAAGCCTGGACAACTGGGGCGCCGATATCCCAACCTATCCGTCCATGTTTCAAGCGTTTTTAAAGGCTACAAACAAGCCGGCCGATAAAGCCTGGATAGTTACATCGAAAGATAAATTAGAGATACTGGCTAACTGCAAACTGGCCGACTGGGCCGGCAAATACCAACCCCGTACCGATTGTGGTTTGCAGGGTATAGGTACCGGCTACCGCCCGGATGATACAACGTACGATCACGCCAAAAACGTGATGACTACTTATCACCCTAACCTGATGCTGATTAATTTTAAAGACCCGGATACTTACGGCCATGGCAATGCCTGGAACAGCTACCTGGAGGCCATTAAAACATCGGACGAGTACGTTAAAGGGATTTACGACCTGATACAAAGCGACCCGCAGTATAAAGATAAAACCACACTGATTGTCACTAACGATCATGGCCGGCATCTGGATCGCGTATCTAACGGTTTTATAGATCATGGATGCACCTGCGAGGGTTGTCGCCATATCCAGTTCTTTGCCATCGGTCCTGATTTTAAAAAGGGCATGAATTTGAACAACATGTACGAGCAGATAGACATTAGCCAAACCGTAGCCAGAATGCTAAACTTCCCGATGCCTTTTAGCGCCGGTAAAGTAATGAAAGATCTTTTTAACTGATTTTAAAAGAGCCTGATTAATATAAGCCAAAGCTCTTTCAACTACAGTGTTGAAGGGCTTTTTTGCATTTAGGGATAAAAACGATAGCTTGGTATATGAAAAGCCTGCTAACCGGTGCGATGTTACTATGGACTGTTTGTTTAACCTTAGGTCAGTCACGACCTAAACGATCGAATCTGCCTAATTTCGCGCCAATAATTATCGATAGTACGGTGCAATTTAACTCGCATAAACCTAAGATACTGGGCAAATTCAGTACAGATGGTTTTAATGATATCGGCAGTTTGGATAAGGGAGGCTTTAAGCTTTACCGTTACACCAAAAACTGGAAACCGTACGTGATTTTTGAGCCGGGCAATCCGCAGGGCTTTGAAGATGCGGTTGTTGCCGATATTAACCGCGATGGCTTTAACGATATTGTAATGGGCGGCTGGGGTAATCAAACCATCTGGGCCGAAAACCCGGCCGGCAAGGGTGTAGATCCATATAACAGGCAGTGGATGATTTATGAGATAGATAATACCCGTTTCTCGCACGAGGTTTGCGTGGCCGATTTAAACAACGATAGCAAGCCCGACGTAATCACTACCAGCGGTGTTTATATTCAGGGAGCCGGGCCATCAAATTGGACTTTTGTAAACATTGGCCGCTTTGGGCAAGGCACCTTTGCAGCTAATCTACTGAACCGGAAAGATGGGTTTAACGATGTAATTGCCCCATATAAAACCGGAGAAAAGATAGCTCTTGCCTGGTTTGAAAACCCCGGTCATAAAGGCGGCGATCCGCTTAAGGATAAATGGCTGCCGCATGTAATTGACGCTAACCCGGGTGGCGATCTCTGTAATTTTGAAATGACTACCCTTGCTTTAGCCGCCGGCGATATTAATGGCGATAGCCGCATAGATGTAGTTTGCGCAAGCCAGGGCGAAGGCCCCGGCGCAGGCGACGATAACCGGCAAATTGGCGATGGCCTGGTTTGGTATGAAGCGCCATCTGATGTACACACCGGCCGGTGGACCAAAAATGTGATTGACCCTGCAATTGGCTGGGTGCATGCATCAGCTATACAACTGGCCGATTTTGACGGTGACGGGCACCTGGATATCAATTATGCCCAGCAAGATCAAAGTAAAGACCGTAAAGACGGCAGCCCCATTAAACAGCAGATTGGAATTTTTTACAACCCCGGCGGCAAAGGCCTGAAATGGCGACATGAAGTACTTAACCGCTATCCCGCAGCTGGTTCAGGCGGATTTAACAGTAAGGTGGGTATTATTGGCAAAGATAAGTTGCCCGGCATTGTTACCTCGCTGCATGGTTATTTCCACGATGCCAACCCGCTGATTTTATGGCGACGGCAATAAATACGCACTATTATGATTTGTGAAATTTATTAATACCTTGCACTAACCAATGGATGAGTACCTGATACAATTTAAAGACTGGATTACCGAACTGGGCGAAGAACACAACGTTGATCCGCTTACGCTGGGCATACTGTACCTAATCAGTAAGGTAAGTTTTGTTACCTTTTTGGGTATTATGGTTAAGCGGTTGCGAGCCAAAAAAGATATTACCATGCCTATGGTGTTTGCCGCACTTAGCTTTTGCGTTCCTTACACTTACTTTATTATCTTCGGCCGCAATATTTCTATCTGGGCTTACCTGCTAATTGGCGCCACCTTCGCTTTCGGAATTTTTAGGATGTGGAAAAAGCTGCGCGAAAAATCGCCGGTTACGCCGGATGATGTGATGATTTAGGCAAATTATACCAACTGCTGTTAACGCAAGTCTATTAAACTTGCATATAAATATCAACTCAAAACAATCTGATATGAAAGCAATAGTAATAGTGGTGCTCTGCCTGATATCGGCAGCGACGTTTGGGCAGCAACAAGCGCCTGATACTACGAAAAAGTCCCCTGCGCCAAAATCAACTTTTAACGATGACTGGGGTAATCTTCAGAAATACCGGGCCGAGAATGCAGCCTTACCGGCACCTGCTCCTGGCGAAAACCGGGTAGTGTTTTTAGGCAGTTCGATATTTGAGTTATGGAAAACCCGGCTTCCGGAGTATTTCGAAAATCACAAAAACTATATCGACCGTGGCATTGGTGGTCAAATCTCACCACAGCTATTAATCCGCTTTCAGCAGGATGTAGTTGAACTTAACCCTAAGGTTGTAATTATATTGGCCGGTAGTAATGATATTGGCAGTAACGGCGGCCACGTAACGTTTGGCAGCATTATGAATAATATTAAATCGATGGTTGAGCTGGCTAAGCTGCATAACATTAAGGTTATTCTTTGCAAGTACCTGCCCATTAATTCGTATCCCGAAAAAATTGTTGCCTGGAATAAAGAAGTTAAAGCATACGCCGAATCGCAAAACCTCATCTTGCTTGATTATTTCACCCCACTGGCCGACGAAAACAATAAACAAAAGGCTGAGCAAACCACCGACGGAACTCACCCAAACCCGGCAGGGTATAAAATAATGGTAAAGGTTACCGACGATGCTATAGCGAAGGCTTTAAAATAATTCGATGGGCAAGGCTTATGATTAGCATCCTGTCTTATCATAAGCCCCGATCAGGATACTGCAATTTGAAATCGGCATTTGTCGCAAACACCGAAATCGGGCATTTTGCAACAAGCGTTCATGTTCACGCGTGAACATGAACGCTCTATTTCTCCAGTAAAATATAAAAAGCATCGGTCGGGAGTTTTAAATTGACCGAACCATTTGTGGTTGTAATTTCGAGTTTTTTAACCTGGTAACCTGCCGCATCTAATTGCGTTGCCTTCCGGATTAGTTTGTTTTTGATACTGATACTACCCGACACCGGCATGCCCAGCCAGGGCATTTTACCGGTATTGGTAATTTTAAACCCGCTGATCTGTTTCTTACTATCAGTGATGGTTGCCGGTTCTTCCGCCCAACCCGTTGGGCGGAAGATGGTTCCCACCTGCAGCAGGATCTTTTTTGATTTGCCGATATCAAGGCCATCCATGCTTACTAACTCGATGGTAGCATATTCGTTATTACACGTAATGGTAGCATCGCCCAAATCAAACACCTTTTTGATATTTAAAAAGCCCGAAACCGCTTTGGCTTTGTGCGTGTTTAGCGTAAAAATGCCCAAGCGGTAATCTAATCGCTCCTCCCCTGTTATCGAGGTTATCTTACCTGCTTTGGCATCGATGAGTCGACTCAGATCAGCAGATAACTTCACCGTGTCTGCTTTACTATTGTAAATGGTACTAACGCCGCCGGTTAAGAAAGTCAACGGCGAGAACCGGCCCTGGTCTTTGTTCGCATTCATCACAAAATCGCGATTCGGGTCAAAAGATTGCTCTTCGAAAATCGGTGGTACCTCACGATTCAGCATACTCTTCATGGTACGCTGTTCCTGCAAGACACCGGCTTCCCTAACATATCCCAACCGCTGAATAATAGCGTTGGCCGGAAACATACCCATCTCGCCTGGTGTGGAGGTGCTCCATCGGTTCATTGGGTGCTGGCCCTGGATATTGAGGAAGGTAAAATAAGGCACCTGCATATAATTTACGGCAGTGGGCGTAAACCAAAAGTAGGCGTCGAGCCCTGTCAAACCACCATAAGCGGCCACCAATAAAGGGCCTTCGGTTTGATAACGGTTAGGCAGGTTCCAGCCACTTTCGGTAATCATCATTGGTCGGCCCGCTACCTGCTTAACATTAGTTGGCAAATCAGCCGGATTTTTCAATGCAGATGGCGCGCCATAAAAATCGCTGGGATCAACCCGCCAACCAGCATTAGCGCCCTTATGCTGCGGATCGAAGTATTTGTTCACGGCCAATACGTCGGCACCGCTGTTAGTCCAGCGCTCTAAATCCAGCAGCCGGCTTTGCGATGCAGTTCGCCAGTTATTTCCGTTGATCAACTGCCTGCAACCCAATACCTCCCGGTAATAACGGGCCACATCATCATAAAACCGGCGCTGCTTATCGGCATAAAATTCAACCTGATCGTGCAGGCGACCTTTAGTATTTACCGTTTGCGACTGGGTAAAATCATAAATGGGAATCAGATCCATTGTATCTTTAATGGCCTCAGATGGCCCGTATTTAGCCCTCAGCCAGGCCGAAAACTGTGCGCCTACCATTCGCTTCAATTCCGGTTTAACGTTGCTCATGGTCCAGAAAAAGGGGGAATCCTCATTTTCAACCTGGATAACAGCTACCGCCGGTTCATCTTTCAGAGCTACTTTAGTATAAAGGTTTGGCGTAGTGTATAAATATTTAACCCAAGCCTTGTAGCCTTTTTGCAGTTGCTCGTTAAAAAACAGCACCGCCCACATATCATCCTTACCCGAATAACCGTCTATCCCCCACTCCTTTGGGATCCAGCCACCCATATGCCCGTTGGCCGGCCAAAACGGCGAAATGACAGTATAGATGCCCTGCTTTTTCATAGCCGCCACACAGCGCCAGATATTGCGGGCTTCGGCAGTGTCCACGTCGATGATCTTCGTATTTCTTCCCTTGGGATTGATCGCACCGTGATAACGGATAACATTCACTCCCATTTTAGCGAGAAACCGGGCAAGGCTATCTAATTTTTCATCGCTAAACTCCCGGGCCAAACTGCCGCCGTTGCAAGCCCAAAACCTAATCGGTTTACCATCGCCTCTAACAAAGGAATTTCCATCAGCGCTGAGCTTAATAAAACCATGCTCGCCGGCAAAATGTTCGTTTAAATAGCGCAGGTTAAGCAAACTGGTATCGGAGTTATGCTTCTCGTTGTACGTAAAAGCCCACCAGGTTTTATCGGGAACTTGCGCACAGGCGGTAAGGCAATAAAAAAGCAGGGCTACGGCGCAAATTAAGTTCTTCATCGGTTTGTTGTGGACTAAAGATAGGTAATCCTGTTGTTTTTTATCCTTATGTTTGGGCATGTCCGGATCGATATTAGTTTTAGACGAGCACATCTCCCAATTTTTCACCGACGAATTTATTGACGATACCGATTTGTCGGCTAACGAGAAATCCATCGTAGCTAACGCCGCATTAAAACGAAAAAGAGATTTTGCCACCGGCCGTTATTGCGCAAAAAAGGCATTGGAAAAATGGGGTGTTACCGGCGTTGAAATCCTGCGTGATGAAACAAAAGCGCCGGTCTGGCCTGAAGGTTTTACAGGATCGATCAGTCACGCTGAGCATTTGTGTGGGGCGGTGATTGTCAAGTCTGACACAGTGAGCGCCATCGGTTTGGATATCGAAAAAATTGGCGGTGTAAAAAAAGAAATGTGGAATATGGTTTGTACACCCAGCGAGCAGGCTTTGCTAAACACCGTATTTGCCGGGGAGCATGATCTTTACGCTACGCTGATATTTTCGATAAAAGAGAGTTTCTATAAACTGCAATCCCCCATCACCAAACAGTTTTTAGAGTTTACTGATGTAGAACTTAGGTGGGATGGTGAAAATTTCGCCCTTAAGGTTATCAAATCAAACTATGGTTCTCTTATTGATACTACCCAAATGCATATTCAATGGGCCGTACACCTTGGGCAGGTGATCAGCTTATGTTATATCCTTAGTTAGCGCGTTATTGCAGCGCTATAAAAATATCTACTTCCGCATCTTCGGGATTTTGACTCTTGCCGCCGTAAATCTCAAAATCGGCAGTGTAGGCCCGCGGGATGTTTGAATTCCAAATTTTCACCCATTCGTTATAAACAGCTCCTTGATTTAGATTTCCCTTGGCTGTAAATTGTTGATAGGTGGATGCTGCAATATTTAAGCCTGTCATTCCGGCGGGGATCACATCAATACTGGCCACTTTACAGCCTAAAATTGTGGTATAAGGGCGGGTATAGTCTTTTTCGTAATGGGTATAAATGCAATAGATCTCCTCGCCTACTTTGCCGGGGATTTTGCCGCTGATTCCTTCGCCGATAAACTTAGCCCACAGCTGCGGGATATCAGTGGCAGCCTGTCCATTTTCATTGGTGGTACGTACCGAAATACCTATTATATTGAATTCTGCTATTTGAGTGCTCATTTACATTTATCTATTTCGCACAAAGTAAAGAATGGGAATTGACAACCCTATGTCAACAGAAAAAAACAAAGCCCGAATTTTCGGGCTTTGTCAATCATTTACTATACTAAGTTCTGCTTGATGTATTGGTAACTTTTAGTGATGCTTTCCAGCGGATCGCCGGGGGTTTGATCCTGCTCGTTGAAGAAATACTGTAAGCCTGCTTTTTTAGCGTGGGCAAATATGTTTTTGAACGGAATAACACCATTACCTACTTCTGTAAAAAACTGCTTAGGCGTATTGTCCATATCCTTTACGTGCCATAGCGGGAAACGGCCCGGGTGTTTATCAAAATAAGCAATTGGGTCTTGCTTAGCCCGATACATCCAATACAGATCCATCTCCATTTTTACCAGGTTAGCATCGGTATCATTTAACAGCACATCGTAAGGATATTTACCATCCTGCGCTTCAAACTCAAAGTTGTGGTTGTGGTAACAAACCTGCAGACCAGCTTTCTTGGCGATTTCGCCTGCTTTGTTTAATTTATCGGCAGTTTGTTTGTAGTGATCTAAAGTACCACGTTCAGTATCGCCAAGGTAAGCGCACACCACATATTTCAAACCGACGGCGGCAGCGTCATCAACCGCTTTTTGCCAATCATTACTCATGGTGCCTTTGGTATTTGGCGTACTTTCGCCAAGCGCGTAGTGGCTGCTGAACATTTTCAGGCCGTTGTCATTAAGCGCTTTTTTAAAGATGGCCGGTTCCATACCGTAAAAGCGTTCAGTACCGGTATAAGTGGCGCCTTCAACTGAGTTGAAACCAATTTTAGCGATTTTACTTAGCGTACCAACGGGATCTTTAGCCATTAAATCGCGAACGGTATAAAGCTGCACGCCGATATATTTGGTTGGCGCCGCAAATAATTTAGGAGCAACCAAAAGCCCTGCCGATGCTAAGGCGGTAGTTTTTAAGAACGATCTTCTGTCTGTCATATAAATGGTTATTGGAGTTTATCTTATTTTGATTGATAATTGACACGGTTAAATTAAGATAGATTTATCGCATTCAACTAATTATCACCGATATTTTTCCTCCTCTTTTATATGTTCGTCAATACCAGGTGGGTTTGTGGAAACTGTTGTCCTTATTGTTGTCTTAATTTAGCTTCCATACTCTGTGTGGTATGCGGTACCGCCATCAATCTTTCTTTTTGAATCAATTTACCGGTAGAGCGGCAAACACCGTAAGTTTTATTGGCTATACGTACCAGGGCTGCTTCTAATTGTTCGATAAATTTCTTTTGTCGGCCGGCCATTTGGTGAATGGTTTCTTTTTCCAAGGTGGCAGCACCATCCTCTAAGGTTGAATAGGCTCCGCTGGTATCTTCTGTGCCGTTAGGGTTGGCAAAGCTAAGCGAGCTGTTCAGCGCTTCAAATTCGGTCTTGGCAACGGCCAGTTTTGTTTGGATTAATGTTTTAAATTCGTTCAGGTCGGTATCTGAATAACGGGTAGCTGTGTTTTCCATGCATCCTAAAACTCAAAAAAAAGCCGAATGTTTGAGAAAAATATAAAATTTTGCCGGTAACGTCAGACTAAAAGCTTCTTCAATTCATCTAAGAAAAACAGCGCATCGAACGGTTTGGGGATCCAGGTATCGGCGCTGCATAACTCAGCGTAGTTACCAAGGCGCGGGTGGGCCGAGATCAACATTACAGGTACCTTTGCAGTAACGGGTTTAGAACGAAGATAGATACAAATAATATGTCCGCTAACCATAGGTAACTGCTCATCCAATACAAAAACATCAGCCTCCATCGTCAGCAAATCCTCCAGCGACACAACCGACTCCATAGCGGTAACCCGGTATCCGGCCTCGCGAATTAATACCTCCAAAATCTCTAAAATGTCGGGATTATCCTCTATCAGGACAACGTGTTTTGGCTTCATAGCGTGTAGACTGCTAAAATGCTTTTTTATTAAGTATTGTTAGTCATTATAGCGTCATGTTATACACTATAATTTTGAGGTATAGCGTTGATGGATAGCTGATTGACGTAATAAAATCATTAACAGGGAACAGACTTTAACTAAAAATTAAAATGACTTTTAATCGATAGCTATCGCCCTAAATAAACTACAATCTTAATGGTGTGATATGAGAACTTTTGCCTTGGCATGATATTTTAACATCGTTATTAAACCAATTATAATATGAAAAACCTTGCCGTAATCCGGAGTGGGCGGCTGTCTCCCCTTTTGATCATGTTTTCAAATAAGCATTTTTTAAATAAAAACAATAAATCCGTTTTAAGGTATTACCATTCAAAATATTCCATTGAACAATAAGAATAACCTTTTACCAAAATTACTTTTGATTTTCGGTCTTGCTGTTTTGCTGGCCGGGGAAGCCTTTTTTGGTTATCGCCTGCACCAGCTCTCGGCTCGGCAGGAAGCGATCAAAGCAGACCATGCAGAAGTTAACAATATCACCTATGGTCTACTATCTGTAGAGCAATGGCAGGATGAGGTAGCGCAAATAGTTAACCAACAGGTGCGTCATCTTACGCTCACCAAAAAACAAAAACGCCTGCTGCAAAGCGAGGTTGAGGAGATATTATACGCCTTGATTGATAAGGCCGAAAAAATGGTTGATAAAAAACCAACCAGCCTTGGCGGCAAAATCAGGAAACTGATAGTTAAGACTTTTGTAAAGGCCGATAAGATAAGGGCGCAGGTGCCATCTTTCGCACGTTCGATTATTGCCAAGGCCGATAACCCGGATCAGAAAGCTAAACTGAGCGATTTGGCCATGAGCAAGTTTACCGAAGTGCAGCAAAGCAAAACAGTAGACAGTACGTTGAAAGCCAACCATGCTTTGTTTAATGCAATGTACCACAAATACGGCGTTGACGATACCCCAACGCTTAATCACAAACTGGATAAATTGCTAAGCCAGATCAGGGTTGATATGTATCAGTACTGCTTTTTAATGCTGGGCTGTGTGGTAGTTGTTTTGGCGCTTTGGTGGTTATTGCGTAAACGGGTTGATCTGCATGCTACGCTATTTATCCTTTCGCTATTATTCGCTTTTATTTTACTGGCGGTCGGGCTTAGCGCATCAATGATAGAGGTAGATTGCCGCATCCAAACGCTGGATTTTACGGTGCTCGGTCAGCATGTTACCTTTAAAGACCAAGTGCTGTTTTACGAAAGTAAAAGCATTTTAGGTGTGGTGGAAGTTTTGGTGAAACAACCGGCTGCTGATTCTATCGGTGTCGGTATTCTGATCCTTTGCTTTAGTATCCTGTTCCCGGTAATGAAATTAAGCTCTACAGGTATACACCTGCTTAGCCGTAAGCAAATAGCCGAAAACAGGATCATCAAATACTTCGCCTTTCAATCGGGCAAATGGAGCATGGCAGACGTCATCGTAATCGCCATACTAATGACTTACATAGGCTTAAATGGCTTGCTTGATAAGCAGTTAGCGTTGTTAAACATCCACAGCCAGGATTTGACGCTTATTACCACCAATAACACGGCATTACAACCCGGTTATATCATCTTTATCAGCTTTGTACTTTACGGGCTTATCCTATCTACCATCCTAAAATACATCACCCCCAACGACGCGCACTAAATGAAATATACATTCATCAATATCATCCTGTTATTGGGTTTAACCGCACTGTTAGGCGGTGCGGCATTTTCGGGCAGCCGGTTAGCGGCGCTTTCGGCCGAGCGGGAAAGCATTAAAGAAGATTACAGCCTTGCCAATAGCGTTACATTCGGTTTGTTCTCTGTAGATCAGTGGCGCGACCGTGTATCAGATGTCATCAACCACCAGATTAATGGCTTTCATATCACCAAGGCCCAGCGTAAAGCCTTACAGGTTGCTATAGAAAAGGAGATGCACAGTTTAGTTTCTAAAACCGTAGCCGAGATTAACCAGCCGCAAAAAAGCATCGGCGGCAAACTGAAAAAACTGGCGTTTAATGCCCTGGTAGATGCGGATGAACTGCACGCCCAGGTACGCCCATTTGCAAAAACTATTGTTGCCAAAATCAGCAGCCCCGAAAGCGAGAAAAAGCTAAAAACCATTGCCGGCAGTAAAATCAATCAGCTTACGGCCCAAATTTATGATAGCACGCGGGTGGCCAATTATACAGTAACACAATACGTTTATAAAAAATACCATGTAAATAACCCGATAAGCTTTAACCAGCAAATTAACGAGCGTTTAGCGGTTATTGAGCATGCCAAATTTCAACTTATTTGGGTGATGCTGGGTTGCGTGGTAGCCGCCTTGTTGCTATGGCTTTCTTTACGCAAGCAGGTACAATTGCAAACTCCGCTATTCATTTTCGCACTGCTATTTGCCTTTGTGTTGCTGGCAACAGGCAGCCTTGTGCCGGTTATTGAGGTTGATGCCCGGATCAGCTCGCTTGATCTGGCCCTGATGGACGGAACCGTGCAGTTTCGTAACCAGGTGTTATTTTATCAAAGCAAAAGTATCCTCGGCATTGTCCATACGCTCATTAGCCAATCCAAGCCTGATGCTATTGCCGTGGGTTCGCTTATTATGTTATTTGTGATTATACTTCCCTTATTAAGATTGATAGCCAAGGGCATTTATGTGCTCAGCAAAAGAAAGATAGCCCGAAGCCCGGTAGTTAAATACCTCACTTTTGAGCTTGGTAAATGGGATATGGCTGATGTAATGATAGTAGGCATCCTGATGACCTACATAGGGCTTAACGGCATCCTAAAAAGCCAGCTATCGAACCTTAATATCCATACCGAATCGTTAAACGTGATTACATCTAACGGCACCTCGTTGCAGCCGGGTTATTTCATCTTTGCAGGGTATGTTGTTTTCTCGTGGTTACTATCGTACGTATTGAAAAAAGTATCACCGCATGACAAATTTTGACAGGTAGAGCCACCTATATTTACTGTCGACATTGTTATGGAAAACCAATTTGAATTTTTAAAAAGCGACGAAGCCTTGTACCGCATTATCCAGCAATTGGGGCCAATGGCGTCAAGCTTGCAGGCTGACCCATTTGTGCATCTGCTGCGCACCGTGGCCGGGCAACAATTAAGCGTGAAAGCTGCTGCAAGCATCTTCGAAAAGTTTTTGGCTTTATTGCCAGCCCCTACTCCGGAAAGTGTGCTGGCTTTAACGCCCGATGAGTTGCGCGCCGTTGGCTACAGTTACATTAAAGCATCTTATCTACACAATATTGCCCGGTTTTGGGTAGAACATAGTTTGACACCGGAAATGTTTGAAAGCATGGATGATGAAGCCGCAATTACTTTCCTTAACCAAATTAAAGGCGTAGGCCGCTGGTCGGTTGAAATTATGCTGGCCTTCTCGCTGGGCCGGCCAAATATCTTTTTTGCTGATGATCTGGGGATCCAGCAGGGCATGTGCATCATCTACGGCTGGGATGCTTCAGATAAAAAAGCGCTGCGAAAACTCATGCTCGAAAAAGCAGCCACCTACACCCCACACAGTACCCAAATATGCCGCTACATCTGGGCCTGGAAAAACCTGGTAAAAAGCGGCAAGGCCGATATCCCGGAAGAGCAGTCTATTAAAATTTAACTACGTTAAGTCCCTTATCCACCAACAAACCATCAACCGGCTTCAGGTTAAATGTTACATTGCGTTTGGCTTTCAGTTTAATAATAAACAAGTCGGCATCTCCGTTTACCGACGCTTTATCACCTACGTTTACAAACGTTGGATAGAGCGATTTTTGGCCGTTGGTATGTAATCTATCGTAAGTAAGGTTTTCCATTTGCTTAACCCCAACAGGCTGCACACTAACAAATTCAAAATCCTGTGAGTTATAAGGTAAGCCAAAGCTAATGGCATTTATATTGGCTAAACCGGTACCTTTCACTTTTATCTCTACCATATCGCCATCCTTAAAATTAGTGCCTGAAGCAATTAAGGTAATATTGCCCGATAGCTGACCGGTTCCGTCAACTTCCACGCCGCCGTTTAATTGCGTGGCGACTACCGAAATATCGTAAGCATCAATCAAATTATTTTTATTGATATCACCATTACTGATATAACCATCAAAGTCGCCATCTCCTTTCCGCAAGCCGGTGTAATTACGGTACGATGTCAGGTCATTATCGTCAATTACCTTATCATTGTTAATATCGCCGGGAATAAAGCTCTCGGTTCCGGGCACTTTAAATACATATAACTCCCGCCCCGAACCAAAACCACCACGACCTTCGCTTACGGCAATTTTAATAAAGCCCGCAGATGGATGATCTTTAAATTCAAATGTCTTTACGCTGTTGTTTCGCGCCCAGTCAAAACTTCCGGCGGGTATCCAGGTCTGTTTATCCTTACTGTAAAATATGGTTCCTTTCAGCAAAAGGCCGTTACCTCCGTCTGTGCGTGGCAGGTACTGGATTTTCTCTAATTGATTCACACTTTTCAAATCGATCACCATATCAAACGGAACGGAATTTTTGCCCCATGCGGTATGCCATATATTGTCTTCGTCAAAATCAAACAACTTCTCAATGCCCGATCCTCCCTGATTTTCGGCCGTGGTAGTAGCCTTTATCCCTTTTATAGCAAATTGTAAAGGATTAGCCGCCGTTTTAGCATTTATAGTTACCCAGGCCGAATAGCCCGTTTTGTTAACGGCCCTTAGCTTAAATGTGTAAGCAGTTTCCGGCGTTAAACCATCAAAAAGAAATGCCGTATCCTTGATAGTGCTATACAACATATCTTTAAATTCAATCTCATAAAAATCGGCATTAGCTACTGCTTTCCAGCTTGGTTGCAGGATAAATGCACCGGTGTTTTTCTCAGTCACCCCGGCTAAAGCGGGCACGGTTAAAGCGCCCGATGAAATGCGGATTCTATCAACAGGTACAAAATAGTACCCTTTAATGCGGAGGGTTATTTTATTTAAAGTAATATCAGTTGGCGCCAGTTTCACCAATACCTGTGGGTTCTTTATAATGGCTACGTTTTCAAAATCGCTTCCGGCGGTGGCAAATTTATTCAGGTTAGGTGCAGCATCATAATACCAGGCGTTTTGTAATTGCGCAAATTCCGCGGCCGATTTCGCAGCTTTTAACGCTACAGGTCTGTTACCAACAATAGCCTCAACCGCCGTTGGCTTTGCGGTTACGTTCACCACAAATGATGTTGCTTTGCTTTTTAAAAAGCCCTCAAAATTACCTTTGGTGGTTCCTACCGTAATTAAAGCCTCATTAGCGTTTACAGCCGATGTAATTAAAGTAGTTGCGCCTTTGCCTGCTTTATAGGCTTCAGTTTTGCCGTCGTCGTCATACGTTACAAAGCTGCTTGTACCAACCGGATAAATTTCATAAGCACGCAATGCCGGGTTTATTTCCGAAACATTGTTACCCGGATTAGCCATTGGGATAATTGCGCCGCTTTTTACAAACACAGGAAGCTTCCAGATTGGAGCGTTAAAACTGTTGATGACCCGGTCACCTTCATATGCCTCTCCCGAAAAATAATCTATCCATTCCCCTTTCGGCAGATAAATATTGTTACGGATATCGTTTTCCTTCTCATCCAACTTTGTGGCCTGGTATATAGGAGCCACTAAGATATTCGGACCGAAAAGATATTGATATTGAGTCGCCGTTCCTTGTGTATACGCATTTGGCGAAGCTAAATACATAGCCCTCATTATAGGCAAACCGTTTACCGCTTCTTTGGCGATACTATATTGATAAGGCAGTAAGGCGGATTTCAGTTTAAGATAAGTGCGATTTATAGAAGCGGCAGGCTCGCCTTGTGCATGCGGGTATTTTTGACTTGAGCCCCAGCCATCCATATTCAGCTGCATGGGGGTAAAAGCCTTCCATTGAAAATCGCGGATGTTTACCGTTGCATTTTTACCGCCGAAAATCCCATCCATATCCGATGTGATATTAGGTTGCCCCGATAAACCGGAACCGATATATGTTGGAATATGAAAACGGATATATTCCCAATTACCACCAGTCTGATCGCCGGACCATATGGTAGCATAGCGCTGCGTACCCGCCCATCCATCTAACGAAATGATAAAAGGCCTTGCATTGCCGCCATAAGTTGGGATGATTTGCCCTACATCGGCAACACCATTCAGACCAAAAGAATAACCTGCTCCCACCCAGGCCACATCTGTTTTTAATACCCTGACACCAGCTACGCCAACCTCTTTCACAATGTCCCGTTGCAACAGCGCGCTAACGGTAGGCTTCGGGTGCAAATCGGATTGTGTCCAAAGGCCAATCTCCACGCCATTTTTACGTGCGTAATCGCCAAAGCTTTTCAGGTTGGCGATATTGCTATCCAACGTTTCGGTTTGCCCGTATCCTGCCCCGTAGCCATCATTAGGCAAAATCCACCCCAAAGGCATATCATTTTTCCTATACCGGTCTATAACCGCCCGGGCCGAAAACTGGTAGTTGCCCTTTTCGCCGTTCAGCGATTCTTTAATACCACCATTGTCTTTTTGATCTTCCCCATACCGTCTTCCATCCTCAAATAAAATCCCTGTCGTATCCGCTTTCCAGTAATCGCGGTTGAAAGCATTTAAATGCCCTTCATAAAATCCAAACTTGGGCAATAAAACCGGGTTGCCGGTTAACTGATAAAAATCGTTCAGCAAAGCGGCAGCGCGGTTGTCAACCATAAAAAAAACATCCAAATAGTCGGTTTCATGGCTTAAGGTCACCATGTCTTTTTTAGTAGCGCCAAAATCATACCGCCCTTTTGTAAAAGTATAAAACATCAGGCCGTAACCTTTGGTGCTCCAATAAAACGGAGTTGGCGAAGCTACGCCACCGTCGGTCCAGCTGTTTTGATTTTCGATGGCAATTGCTTTTCCTTTATGCGAAAACCGGCCATTTTGCACACCGCCGCCGTAAAAATATTCGTCGGGCTGTCCTTTTAAGGTTAGGGTTACTTTGCTGTCGGCAAAGGCAATGGGGGCAGTTTCTGCGGCAACTATGGCCTTGCTTTTCAGATTAACTATCTTAAACAGGCCTGTTTTTTTATCTACTAATACTGCAATCGCCGCGGTGGAGATGGTAATCAGTCCGCTCTCGTCTTTGATATTGATTGCTGCAACCGGCTTACGTGGGTTATTGACCAGGATCTGCGCAGCGGGTTTTGCTTCCGGATCTCTCATTTTCCCTCCACTGTTATCCTGAAACAATCTGAAAATATTTTCCCCGTAAAAATCCAGTATCACACGCTGCTTGTTCGCCAATTGCAACTCAACCACTGTATTACCGGTTTTTTCAGCACGGCTAACTTCAACTCCCAACTGCATTTCCTGTGCCGAAGCCCGTAAAACCAGCAAAATGAAAAGAAAGAGCACCGAACATAAAAGAACCTTTATGATTTGATTAGCAGAGGATAGCTTCATGACCATTTATACTGAATTAAAACATTTCAGCTGCGCTAAACTACGATTTTTCAGAAAATCCCGAATTGGCTTTTATAGGCTTATAGATGTATGCAAAAAATCGCTTTCCAATAATTTGCGTAAAAAAAAAGGAGATAACTATCAGTTATCTCCTTTGTGGTACCAACTGGGATCGAACCAGTGACACAAGGATTTTCAGTCCTTTGCTCTACCATCTGAGCTATGGTACCATCCGTTTGGGGTTGCAAATGTAGTTTCTTTTTTTGTTTATGAAAACTTTTTTTGAACTTTTTTTCATGCGATGCGGCTAAACCGGTGCGACCAATACCTTCACTTTTACTTAACCATTTCAAAATCTGAAAGATATATTCAGCATCGCGTTCGAAAAAAAATTCAAATTATTTTTAACCGTTTTAAATTATCGCATTTCGGGCAAATCTTTAATAACACAGGCTATTTTATAAAAACTATTTCTCTACTTTAGCTCTAAATACTATGCACGCATAATGTTAGGACAGATCATTTTCATCATCATACTTGGCGCGGCCATTTACTTGTTCAGCAAAAACGTTGGTAAAGTAAGGCGCAATATCCTGTTGGGTAAAGATACCGACCGCAGCGATAACCCCGCCCTTCGCTGGAAAACCATGGCTAAAATAGCCCTCGGTCAAACCAAAATGGTGAAACGCCCGGTAGCGGCAGTAATGCATTTTTTCATATACATCGGGTTTATCATTATTAACCTGGAGGTGCTGGAGATCATGATCGATGGCATCTTCGGCTCGCATCGCATTTTCAGCAAACCGCTGGGGAGTTTATACGGGTTGCTGATTGGCAGCTTTGAAGTTTTGGCGCTATTAGTATTAACATCCTGCGTAGTTTTCCTGGCCCGGCGTAATATTTTGCATTTAAAGCGCTTTAGCGGCGTTGAGATGAAGAGTTGGCCAAAATATGATGCTAACTATATCCTGTGTATCGAAATCCTTTTAATGACCGCATTTTTAACCATGAACGCGGCCGACTATAAATTGCAGGCAATGCATTTCGGTCATTACATTACGGCCGGAAGTTTTCCAATCAGTTCGTTCATCGCCCCTATCCTGCCGTCTTCATCCGGCGCTTTAGAGGGTATTGAACGTGGTTGCTGGTGGTTCCATATCATTGGCATCCTGGCGTTTTTAAATTATCTGCCTTACTCCAAGCATTTCCACATTATGCTGGCGTTCCCAAATACGTATTACAGTAATTTGAATCCTAAAGGAAAGTTTACCAATATGGCGTCGGTTACCAACGAGGTGAAGGCCATGCTCGATCCTTCCTTCGTACCCGAAACTACCGGCGAGGTTGCACGTTTTGGCGCTAAGGATGCAACCGACCTCACCTGGAAAAACCTGATGGAGGCCTACACCTGTACCGAATGCGGCAGATGCACATCGGTATGCCCGGCTAATATTACGGGTAAGCTATTATCGCCCCGTAAAATTATGATGGATACGCGCGACAGGATTACCGAGATTGGCCACAACATTGATAAACACGGCAAAGACTATGTTGATGATAAGGCTTTGTTAGATACCTACATTACACGCGAGGAGCTTTGGGCCTGCACCAGTTGCAATGCCTGTGTTGATGCCTGCCCGGTAAACATTAACCCCTTAGAGATTATTACCGAGATGCGCCGATACGTGGTGATGGAAGAATCGCAGGCGCCGGCCAGCTTAAACAATATGTTTGGCAATGTAGAGAATAACGGTGCCCCCTGGAAATACAGTAACGCCGACAGGCTTAACTGGGCGCAAAACGACTAATATTGATAGATTACAGCTAATAATATGATACAGGATACGGCTAATACCGACAGCAAATACCAATTATTTATAGAGAAAACGGCCGCCACCAAAATGGTTTGGGGCCTGCTGAGTAAAGAAGGATGGGCAAACTCCCATTCGGCCGAGGACGAAGAGGTTGCGGTGGTGCCATTTTGGTCGGACAGGGCGCTGGCCAAGGCTTGCGCGCGCGATGACTGGCGCAGCTTTACCCCTACCGCTATCCCGTTACCAGAGTTTTTAGAAAGCTGGTGCGTAGGCATGGCCGATGATGGCACGCTGGTTGGCGCAAACTGGGATGCGAACTTATCCGGGAAAGAAAGCGAAGCTTTAGCTATTGCGCTTGATATTTTAACCCGGATAAAAGATACCAACTCTACCTTAGCGCTCAAAAACTATGGCAGTGTTGATGAGTTTATTGCCGACATTAACCAATCTGACGAATAGCAAAGCTTACATGATAACTAACCTACAAGTACCAACCATGGCCCAAATGGTGGCCGAAGGCAAAACTCCTGATATTTTATTTTGGGTAGGCTGTGCCGGTAGCTTTGATGAACGAGCGCAGAAAATCACCCGCGATATTTGCAAGATTTTACAGCACGTGGGTATTAGCTATGCCGTGTTGGGTACCGAGGAAAGCTGCACCGGCGACCCGGCTAAACGCGCGGGGAACGAGTTTTTGTTCCAGATGCAGGCCATGGTGAATATTGAGGTACTGAACGGCTACGATGTTAAAAAAATCGTGACCGGCTGCCCGCATTGTTTCAATACCATTAAGAACGAGTATCCCGGTTTGGGTGGTAATTACGAGGTAATCCATCACACCCAGTTAATTCAGCAATTGATTGACGAGGGTAAACTAAAAGCCGAAGGTGGCGAGAGCTTTAAAGGCAAACGCATCACCTATCACGATCCATGTTATCTTGGTCGTGGTAATGATGTTTACGAAGCGCCACGCCGGTCGTTAGAGATCCTCGATGCCGATTTAGTTGAACTAAAACGCTGCAAAAGCAACGGCCTATGCTGCGGCGCAGGCGGCGGCCAGATGTTTAAAGAACCCGAGCCTGGCAACCGCGAGGTGAACATGGAGCGTATGGATGATATTCTGCAATCCCAAGCTAAAGTAGTGGCTGCGGCGTGCCCCTTCTGCATGACCATGTTAAGTGATGGTGTGAAGCACGCCGAAAAGGAAAGCGAAATCAAGGTATTGGATATCGCCGAGATCACCGCAAGGGCTAACGGTTTGTAATTTTATTAACCAGTTTATAAACTCCCCAAAAATCGGTAGTACCTAAAGCGCTTACCGGTACCGGTGGCGGAAAACGCCCGCTGGTGGTCATCGGGGCTGCCGGTTCTTCATTTACTTTAATGTGGTAGCTAAAGGCTTCGCCGGTGGCAGGTAAGTTTAAATATTTTAATGGGATGGCTAACTCATAAGTCAGCGCATTTTTATCATCGAACAGGGCGACTGCTTTAATATCCACATCATTGTAAACGGATATTTCTTTGTCGGCTATTTCTTTAATGCCGGTTAGTTCTATTGTTTTTGATTTAGCTTCAAACACATCATTCAATTGTTTGGCAGATGTGGTTACGCCATCGCCCTGATCAAACGATTTACGGGCATAAGCGTTGGCTACTGCCGACATATCCGCACCGCGTAAAATAGGATATGTTATAGAGACGGCTTCGGGGTCGTTCTTTTTTTCGGTGTGATTGATAATCAGCGTTAGCCCGCCCCGTACTATTTTACTGGCAATTTCATGCGTTGTAGCTCTTACAATCAGATACAGGTTTTTATCGTTGTTTGATAAAGTATAAAAAGCTTCGATGTGGTTGTTATAGGCCTGAAACTTATCATCCCACTCGGTAGCCTTTCCGTCTATTTTGATATTGGCAGGCGCAACTACCCCTCCCGTTTGTATAGCAGGTAGTTTTTGACAGATGGCCGATGTTGTAACAACTGATAGCACTATTGATGCTATCAGTTTAAAGGTTGCGTTTTGCATAGGGTTTATAACAGGTTGAAAGTCGTTGATATAAAACTAAATATTTAGTTTTATTAAATCAAATTAATTTGTCGCTTTTTTTGCTTTTGAGTTAAGGCACGAACGTTCAAGCTAAACCTGATAGCAATGAAAACCCGCGTGGGGATTGTGTTTTGGGGTTGTAATGGATAGCAGGGACAAACGCTGATAGCAGCAATGGCATTGCTTTTCAAATTGAAATCACCTGCTCCCTACTGCCGATTTAAACGAAAGGAAGGCAGTGCGCAGGCTATCTAATTGCTCAACCTCGATATTTTTCACGGGGATAGAAAGCGTAGTAGCCATCGAATCGACATTACCTTTTTTATCGCCGTACGTTTGCACAATTACGTCTTCGCCTTTGGTGCTGATGTGAATAATTCCGCTGGTAGTGGTGCCGAAATAAGTCATCTCGCCAAAAGTTGATAAATGGCAGGAAAAGTATTCTTGCTTACCGGTTTGATAGGTTTTACGCAGGCGCAGGAAGTAATCGTCGGTAATGTTCAGTTCCACTTTTTTCAGTTTTACATCTCCCGATTGATCGTAGATTTGCATCAATGTTCGGTTGCTCCAGCTTAACAACTGTTTCAAATCCGGCTCCGTCCGAAAACTGAACAGCAGCAGGCAAAGCCCTGTTAAGGCAATTATTTTAAACTGTTTTTGCAGAACTGAGTTTACCATGACAACAAGCGCAATCTACGAAGATATAAATTGATAAATTTGCACATGCAATTTTCTGAAAATTCAAGAGTGTGGGTTTACCAGGCCAACCGCGAGCTAACTGTAACTGAAGTCAATCAAATTCAAACCGAACTGGATAATTTTACCATTGGGTGGACAGCACACAACAACCAATTGCTGGCGAAAGCCGAAGTCCGTTACAACCGTTTCCTGATTTTAATTGTTGATGAAAGCCAAGCTGGTGCCAGCGGCTGCTCAATAGATAAATCGGTTAGGTTTATGCAACAATTAGAGCAGGAGTTTGGCATTAACCTGTTCGATAGGTTTAACCTGGCATACCGCGATGGGGAGAATGTGCTTTCGGCCCCACGTTTAGCTTTTGAAGAAAAGATCAAACAAAAAGAAATCGACACCCAAACCGTTGTGTTTAATAATATGGTGCAAAACTTGAAAGAACTGAACACCAAATGGGAAGTTCCGTTTAAGGACAGCTGGCATATTCAGTTATTTGGATCGCTGGTTAACATTTAGTTAGTCACACGCGTTATTAACCAATGTTAACAAAACATCATTTCGATAGGTAATTTCCAAAAAATCTTAATACAACCTTAACCGTTTACACCTATCGGCTTAAATTACAATGCAGACATTTGCATTGTGATTAAGAAACGAATTTATTTCCCGGCGCCCTTATTATCATAAGCATGGTAAAACAGAGCAAACAATATCTCATCACCCTGTTGTTTTGCCTGGTCTTCGCAGCCCCCTCCCATTCCTTCTCAATACTTGCCCACGAAGCTATAATTGATGCCGCCTGGACAAGTCAGATGAGGCCTTTACTGCAGAAAAAATATCCCGGCGTAACTGCTTTACAATTAGATAGCGCCCACGCTTATGCATACGGTGGCAGTTTAGTGGCCGATATGGGTTATATGCCTTTTGGCTGCCCCTATTTTACCAATTTGCTACACTATGTGCGCAGTGGCGATTACGTTACATCGTTACTTAATAACGCACAAAACGTTAACGAATATGCTTTTGCATTAGGTGCGCTCTCGCATTACATGGCCGATAAATATGGACACGCCCTGGCCACCAACGTTTCAGTAGGCATCATCGACCCTAAACTGAAGCAGAAATTTGGCGACGTTGTTACTTACGATAATGATCATACATCGCACAGCAGCCTGGAGTTTGCTTACGATGTGATTCAAACTGTAAAAGGTAATTACGCCAGCACGGCTTACCATAATTTCATCGGGTTCAACATAGCCACGCAGTTAGTCAGGAAATCTTTTTTAGAAGTATACGGTCAAAATCTAAGCACTGTGTTCCCCAATTTCGAGTCGGCTATTAATACCTTCAGATGGGGGGTACGGGATTTTTTTCCGGAGCTGGCCAATGCCGCATGGAAATCGGACAAAGTTGGCATCAAAGAATCCAACCAATCCGTTACCCGTAAAACCTTTAATTATGCCATGCCGCAAGGCGCTTTTAATAAGCAATTTGGTAAAGCTTACGATAAATCGGGACGGGTGGCACGTTGGTTAGCTCAAACCATACAGCGCCTGCCTAAAATCGGGTTCCTTAAAAAAATGGGCTTTAAATATCCCGGTAAGGAGTGCGAGGAATTGTTTCTAAAAAGCATGGATAGCATTATGGTTAACTACAACCAAGCTATGCATTATGCTGTTGATAACCGACTGACTTTAACCAATATCAATTTCGATACCGGGCATTTGGCCACCCTTAACGAATACGCTATTACCGATAATACTTATCAGGAATGGCTTACTCGTTTACAGGCTGATAAATCGGCACGGGTTACCCCAAATTTAAAAAGCAATATCGCCTTGTTCTACCATAATAAGAATGAGATTAATTTAGCAGTAAACACTGCCGATAGCACAGATATTAAAGTGGCTGGCGCTATATTTGCCACAACGGGTGCGCAATAAATTCCCCAAATAACAGGAAAATGTTCTACGCTCCTCTTCAGCGGGAATTACCCAAAGGCTAATTATTGCTTTACCGGGTAATTAAAGCATGGTCCAAATTATCCAATAGCTAATTTTAAAACGTTACTGTTTACCACGGGGCCTTGGCTTCGTTTTTGTATTTGATAGTTTACAATCCCCTAATAAACGGAAAAACTAACATTAAAAAATAAGGCGTTATGCGTAGCAAATTTTTAAACGGTTATATATTGGCAGCAGTTATTGCCATATTGTGGCTTATCGGTTTAACTATCCGTCATACAAGTTTATCAAGCGGCCTGGTGACAGAGGTTACCCAATACGATCATTGGATAGTTTTAGGATTAATTGTTATCGCCGTAGCGAGCCAGCTTTTTAAAAACCGGGCGTCGCATAGCCATCATAAAGCCTGGTAGGTTTCATCGGGACAATAACCGCATTCGTCGATACCCTAATAGCTCCTTTGCCGGGGCCAGCTTACTTTCGCCCTTTAGTTTAAACCAATTATTGATTAATACCCCTTCTGCATGAACATTTTTGTAATTACCGTAAGTATAGGCTGGCTAATTATTACCGGCGACTCGAAATCTTACAAATACGTTCGCTTAACGGTTGCATTGTTGGCTTTAATCGGCATAGCAGGGGCGATATTGGAACAACTGGATAATAAACCGGCTTTTTTAAATAAGTTTATTACGCTTACCACCGGCTACGCCCACTGGGCAATAATATGCTTAGCCGGCGTAGTTTTAATTAAAGAAGTGTTTAAAAACCGTTCCTCCTTCGCGCACAACAAAGCCTGGTAAATTGTAAAGATTATTATAAAATAAAGCCGTTATTGTGCTGAAAGTTGTAAACCTTCATTTCAAACATCTCGGCTATTTTACTGGCCCGCCATTTGGCTTCATCGGCTTTGGGGCCGGTAAATAATTCATCAATAGTTTCGGTAAATAGCTGTACCCAACGTTCAAAATGTTTATGCCCAACAGGCAAGGTTGCATGCGGCGGGAACGGTCGCCCGCTGTAGGTATGCTCGCCCAGCAAGGTGGTTTGCCAAAAGCTGTACATCTTCTCTAAATGTTGCTGCCAGCGATCTTCAATCCTCGAGTTAAACACCGGACCAAGCAAATCATCCCCGCGCACTTTACCGTAAAAGGTATCCACCATCAGTTTCACATCATCCAGATTTAGCAATTGCTGCGGGGCATCCATAGTCTCACGTTTTATTTAAGGGCAAAATTAGCCGATTTAAGGCAGGTTTATGGTAATTAACAGGTCAAATATCGGTAGGCCGTTTTTAGCGGGCAGTTTATTGTAGGGTCTTGTCAAATTGACGAACCCTGCCGCTCTACTCTCCCGCGCTCCTGGGCAAATCAATGACTTAATGACGCGAAGCATAATGACAGCGAAGCGTAATGACCTAATGACGCGAAGCAAATGACACCGAAGGCCAATGACAGCGAAGCCCCTAAAAATCCAGCGGCCCCAACCTGCGCATATTTTTCAGAATCAGGTATTGATGATGCCGTACCCGGTTATCCGGATTTGTAGGAGACCAATGCAAAGGACTTGGGAAGATTGAGGCAATTGCTGCCGATTCCTTTTTACTAAGTTGCGATGCATCTTTATGATAATAGTTCTGCGCGGCGGCCTCTATCCCGTAAATACCATCTCCCATCTCTATCACGTTAAGATAAACCTCCATAATGCGCTTCTTGCTCCAAAACAACTCTATCAGCATGGTAAACCAAGCTTCAAAACCTTTACGGATATAAGAACGCCCCTCCCACAAAAAAACATTTTTAGCTGTTTGCTGCGATATCGTACTGCCGCCTATCAGTTTATGACTGTGCGCATTTTTATCAATGGCTTTCTCCATCGCTGCAAAATCGAATCCGAAATGATTAAGAAATTTCTGGTCTTCGGCGGCAACGGCGGCGCGCTTCATCGGGTCGGCTATAGAATCAAAGTCGACCCATTTCTTATCGATCTTCCAGTCCTTGCCGTCACTTTTACGCTGAAAGCCACGACTAATCATTAGCAACGTTACCGGCGGATTTACAAAGCGGTAAAGCAACACCATAAAAAGACTGATGCCTACAAAAAGGATGAAAGTTAATTTAACCATACGCCAAATCAATTTCCAAAATCCGTTTACTTTTAACTTCCGCTTCATGCTTCGAAAATAATGGTTTGATTTTGGAATTCGGATGTTCGATTTCGGAATTATTAAATTTCCATAGCGAAGATTTTACCACAAAGAGCACGGAGATTTGCAGCTCGTTTAGCACAAAGGTCACAAAGCTTTTAGCGCTGAAAACTTTGTAGTCGTTATGGGTATAGATTAGCTTCTACTTATCTTTACGCCGTCCAAACATCTAACATGAACAAAACTAAAATAGACATAGCTACTTGGAAACGCCGGGCGCAGTACGAATTTTTCAGCACGCTTGATGAGCCTTTTTATGGCATAACGGTTACTATCGATTGTACAGGCGCTTATGATAAAGCCAAGAAGAACGGTCAATCATTTTGGCTGTACTATCTTTACCAATCCTTACAGGCCGCACAACTGACTGAGCCCTTTCGTCAACGTGTAGAAGGTGACGACGTGGTGGTCTATGATCACGTTCACGCCAACTCTACCGTGGCACGCCCTAACGGCACCTTTGGCTTTGGATATTTTGATTATCAGCCAACTCTTGAAGAATTTATCATTGCCGCCCAACCCGAACTTGCCGATGTGCAAGGACGCGAAGATTTGGTGAGACTACCCCGTACCGATATGATCCGCTACTCGGCCCTGCCCTGGTTAGATTTTACCGCCCTTTCGCACGCCAGCATGTTCAAGACTAAAGATAGCTGCCCCAAAATATCCTTCGGCAAAATGACTACCAAAGATGGTAGACGCAGTATGCCCGTATCCATCCACGTAAATCATGGCCTGGTTGATGGTTTGCATGTTGGGCAGTATGTGGATTGCTTTCAGGAGTTGATGGCTTAAAGAGATTGGTTAATCAAAAATTAGAGATTAGCACTATCCCATTTGTCATTGCGAGGTACGAAGCAATCGCTAATAAGCAGAGCTGCTCTTTGAGTTCGCGATTGCTTCGTACCTCGCAATTGTAAGGGTTACGTAATTCGCGGACAGAATCAGATGTTTTTATTTGTTATTTAGGGATGCCATATCGATAGGTTTTTTGCCATTAATGCCTTGATGCGGTCTTTCCCAATTATAGTAATAAAT
>Ga0116227_10000201_pt1 | contig 104912 bp, 79 predicted proteins | sample S1TSphgellanicum_FD_89693 | JGI IMG/M metagenome (GOLD analysis project Ga0116227, IMG submission 89693) | Host-associated microbial communities from peat moss isolated from Minnesota, USA - S1T2_Fb - Sphagnum magellanicum MG | ecosystem: Host-associated > Plants > Peat moss > Unclassified... | reverse complement strand
TTTTTTTTTTTTTTTTTTTTTTTTTTTTCAACTTTGTGATATCGAAAAATTTGCCAAAAAATAAGGAAATTTTATTTCAGAAAAAATTTTGTCAAAAAAAATATGTTCTCATTTTTTTCCATAAGTTTTCTCAATTTTTCAAGTGTTGGTCTGATATATAGGCCTGGGCCTATCAAGATTGGTATCAAGAGTCAAGTGGTAGGTAGCAAGGACCCTACTGGTCTGGTATATGAGCTTAGGCAATACCAGCCTTATACCAATACCAGTCTGAAACATACTTGAGGTAATACCAGCCTTATACCAATACCAGTCTGAAACAGACTTGAGGTAATACCATCCTTATACCAATACCAGACTGATACATACTTGAGGTAATACCATATTTATACCAATACAAGTTTGATACACACTTGAGGTAATACCAGCCTTATACCGATACCATTCTCATACGTACTTGAGGTAGTACCAGCCTTATACCAATACCAGTCTCATACGTACTTGAGGTAATACCAAATTTATACCAATACCAGTCCCATACGTACTTGAGGTAATACCAGGCTTATGCCAATAACAGTCTAATACGTACTTGAGGTAATACCAGCCTTCTACCAGTTTTGTGCCATTCTCAAATACCAGTTACATACCTGCGATTTCCCAACTGAAAAACAGACTACGACCCGACCCCAGGACCAACCGGGTATGGAACTGTTTTCACAGTACCAGACTGGTATGAGAAGGAAATTCTCATTTAAACCCTAATACCAGGACTAGCTAGCATGTTAAAAAGTCGATACCAAACCAACACTGGTTTCTTGGACAAAACATTCAGGAATTTTTTAGAAGATCATGTTTTTCTAATGTGAATTTGACTAAATTTTCTTTTCTTTTTTTTTTAAATTCCAAATCTTTTTAATTGAAAATTTGAAAGAAAAAAAAACCATGTCCCCAAAGTGAGAAGTTGAAACAAATGGGTTTTCTTTTCTTTTTTTTCCAAATTTTTATTTCTGAAAAGTGATGATTTTTTTCCTGAAAGAAATGTGTTTTTCCCAGGTTTTTCTCAAAAAATTAAACCCAAAAAAACTTAAATCCATTACAAAATACTCTAAACAAGTGCAATAAGTTTAATACAATAGAGATAGCTATTGTGTTATGATTTCATCAATGAAATTACCGATGATTGCAAAAAAAGAAATGTATGTTAAAAATTGTGAGAAAGCAGAAATCATACAACTTATTCATAATCCATAATTCTTCATGCTTTTTCTTCAATGGAGAGTTTGGATACAAACTGTGGTCAAATGACATTTCAAGTGGCATGGGGCCATGATGACTATTAACAAAGGTTTCAAAACCTCATGAAAAATTTCCACATCAGCTTCTAATGTTATAATGTGCCCTCCCACGACCTTGACATGTGTGGATATTATGATTTGTGGAGTTGAAAAAATGAAGAAATAAACAAATCAAATAATCCAAAATTGAAGAATTTCAATAGGTCAAGGTCAATGAAATTGACCAAGAAGAAATTTTTGTAACATTTTTCACAATTAAAGTCAACAACAACAAAACTTGGAATAAGTGCACAATAGGTTGTTTAGACCATGACAAATGGGTAAAAACACACTCGAAGGAACCAACCCAAGTGAGTGGACATTCTTTAAAATTGCATTTTTGTATGTTTAAAAAATCACAAAAGAAGCATAATAATTTGGATTGTCATCATTTTTTTGAAATGTTTTTCATCAATTGCAAATTTTATACGCTCAAAGCTTGACACAAATCAAAAATGCTTTTGCATGTTCAAAGCACTCAAACCTTGAGAGTGAACAATCCTTATTTTTTTCAAACGTCTTTTTTTCCTACCAAATGTGCACCATTCCTTTTCAAAATTGGACAGGATTTTAACATTGATGATTAGAAGGACAAAAGGGCTTGAATTAATGAATTATTTTTTATAACCAACTTGGGCACATTTGGTTCAAAAATGTTTTTGACCCTAAAATTATGGATTTTGAAAATGTGGCCTTAACAAAAAATTGTTTATATTTATGTGTTAAAGGGCATGAATGCATAATATATATGATATAAAATCAATTTGTAGTCAAAACATATTTATATCTAACATGCAATGTTAAATTAGGTATCTAAAATACTAAATTATAAATTATAAACCAACTCAAAAATGACATGTGTCATGTGTAGTCTTTGAAAAAGGACTTTTACCTTGATGCCCAACTCTTTTAATCATGTTTTTACACAAATGACATATTATACAAAATAGTTTAGACCTTGACAATGACATACAAATACATTACATTTGCACATATACATAAACATTCTTATGTTAATGAATAATGTGTTATACATGAACTTATACATCTAAAGGTGTTGAACACCAATCACTATCCTTTGATTTGAAATGACACAATTTGTAAGTGGAAATGTTCTACATTTATAACATTTTGAAATAAGGTTCATTACCCTTTGTAAATAATCAAAATAATAATAAAACCAAATATTATTACATAAAGAATTATTACATTTTTTTAATGCTTATTTTTTATCATGCAATTTCAACTTTTTATACCATGTTATAAGTATTAGTATTTCACCATTAAAAAAATAGGTCATATATTTTACAATGGGCTAATCCAATTGCCACATTTATGGAAGTTTATTACATTAAATTATATCCGGTTGTAATCATGATACAACCATTTAAAAAATCAATCATTCATGAATGGTATTATTTATATTTATTATTCTTTAAACACAAAATTAAAAAAATTGTGGCATTTATGAATATATGGGTATAGTTGAATTCCTATTGCATGAACGTTAATGGGTCAAACCTTAACACAAACTTAGTTTTTTTTGTTATTGGGTGAAAGCACATTAAGGGAGAGCTAGTTTTCATAAAAAAAGGTGATGTATAATGAGTATCATAATACACAATAAGCTAAAATCTTGATGGCATCCTTTGGTTAACCTAAACATAAGCAAAAAACTTTTAAATATGCATGTAAACATTTTTTAACTCAAAGTTCATTTTGAGTCTAAATTGATATTGATCCAATGGTTAAATGAAAAGGATTGGATAGAATTAATGTACATATAATATATAACTTGCGATTTTTCAACTATCATAAGGGTTCATGTTTGTGATTCATGAGACATTACCAAACAGAAGAAAACAAAAAAAATAATGTAATGATTATTTATAAAATCTCCTTCCCTTTGATATGGTAGTGGTTTTTTCTTTTTTTTTAAAAGACTACTATGCATTTATTGCTAAACAAATGTAGAAAAACTCATTTTTTGAATGGAATTTCATCCAAATTTTAATTTTTTTAAAGTGGTTCTAAATTTAATTGATGTATATCAATGTCATATACCATGTAAAAATTCACCCAAGAATTCCACGCACAACCCTAATTTTGAAGTATATATGCAATTTTTCAAACTTAATAACATGTATTATTTGTCACAAATATATTCCATACATCCAAGTTTTTCAATGTTTGTTGGAATTTTTAAAATAATGGATTAGATTAAAGTTAATCAAATGTACTTTTTAAAATATATATCCAAGATGTGATGTCCATACATTACCAAAATAATTAATTTAAATAACTTATACTTATGACTGCAATTTTTGAGGGGCTTATTGTGCTTTCACCCTATTTCATAAAAAACCTTAGATTTTTCATGCAAGTGTATACCCTTGTGTTATTGTTAAGTGTGAAGATGACATGGAATGAAATTAGTTGACAAAAGAAGGAAAATTTGAATAACTTGGCTATTTAGATCATTTCCACCCATAATGGCAAAAGTTCTTGTACCTTATATTGGAGCAAAACAATGTTGTAAAAAAAATTCTTGCACTAAATATGCCCTAGGTAATGACAATGGCAAAAAATGCACTAAATTAATTTTATTATTTTTAATCAATCAAATGTACTCCTTGGTTAGTGTGTGATATTTGAACAATTTTTCATCTTTGTGTGAGTTTTATCACTAAAACATGAGAGGAGAATTTTGTTTGAATATTATATCTTGGACCTAAAGATAGTAATGTAGGCATGCACTTCTAGATATGTTTTTTTAGAAACATGAACATCAAAATTTGATGTAGTTGACAACAAAGATTTTTTTTTGCCTAGTTAATAAATGGCGATATACTTGTTAATTCCTAAATAAATTTGGCCACATCCAAGGCAATGTCATCTAATGACAATTATAAATTTATTGTTTGACAAAATCAGTGAGGAAATCGGCACCCAAACTTGTTATTCAAAATAAGGAAACTTGGTGCTTGCCTTTAATTGATTTCAACAATTACTAAACTTGACCACAAGGAAGGCCTAAGGTGTAAATTGTCTAGTGCCAACATCCTTTGTTCCTCCATTTTTTAGAGTTAGTTAGCTACAACATCATGGTCATCAATGACCCATCATAAAACCAATTAAGGGGGATTTTATGGGTCAAATGCTTGGATTACACTATGATATAGAAAATGGGAGTTGAACATTACTATAGGTGTCACCAAGATTTCATGTGTCCATAGTTGGATATTCATTTACATGTGTTAAATTTTAATGCATAGAAAAAAATGATAATAGCAAGTTGGTATTATATATAACATAATATATTTTTTCAATTTCTTGATGGAGATAGGGTGGCGATCATCCTTACGTAAATTTAAATTTAACTCACAACATTCTTTTAAGGAACTCTTAGGACTATAGCTAGTAGACATCATGACCTTCACAAAAAAACATTTGTTGCTTTAAGGTGATTTTTAAAAAAAAAATTGCAATAGAATATTCCATTAAGAAAAACAGTGTCACCTTTTGGCAAATTTTTGCAAAAAAAAAGACTACTACAACAACCTTCAATGAATTATAACAATCCCAAAAATACATAAAACCTTGAAGATGTGCCATTATAGTTGCAAATGATTGTGATTAAACAAGCTAAACTACCTCATAGTCCTAACATGCTCTATATATTCAAGTTTATCGATTTTTTCTATATTATATCTAGTTGTAACTATTCCTACACCTTATTAAAGATGAATGCAACACAAATCTAATCTTGTTAGTAATGGGTTTGCACTACAATTGAAAATACACATCACACAACCTTGAAAACTATTCCTTGGTCAAATATGAAACACTTGTATATTTTCACGTAACATATATGGTCTGCCATTTAGTCTAAGCTCCCTAATGCCAAAACTAAAATACAATAAAAGTCCATGCAAGTTCATAATAATTTCAAGTGTTGACTTTAATTCCACATTCAAGCAACAATAGCATAATAATTTCAGGACAAACAATGAGCCTCATGGTTAAACAGCTATTGTCCATAAAAAATGTCACCCTTAGTTCACAAAACTAACATCACACTTTCACCATAACAATAACCATAGTGATTTCAAGGGCTCTCATGGCATGACATGTTTTGTGTATGAGACATCATTTGTGGCAAACCTTTTAGACATCTTGAAATGGTATTCATTGGGTGTGTATTAATATGCCACTCAACTTTAATATGCTCAAATACATTGGTATTAAAATGAGTGATGAGTCTTTCAAGTAGATCATATGGTTTGCATACACATTTCAAGACCATGAAAAGTTACAAAATGCTTGTCAAACTCTAAATTTACATAGCCAACCTATAGATTTTTGGTGCATTCTTCTTCCATTTTTGATTGCTTATAATATCAAAACCTTAATTGCATTCACTTGCCTTTGCTTGCCTTTTGTTATTTTAGAGGCTTTCCTTCCATTGGTTTGAGAAATGAGGAGTGAATGTTGTTGATCATTCCAAGATCAACAAACTAAAAAATGTGTCATTTTATGCTTCACATATGAACAAATTTCCATTGTGCTAATGTGTTTTTCAAACATATAAAGTGAGCAATCCATCAGAAAAAAGAAAGACAAAATGAAACAAGTCATGATATCATACCATTCACAAACAAAGATGCAATCAAAACTTAAAGAAAAAAATTATATAACAATTACAAGCCCTTGACCCAAGATAAAGCTTGCATTCTTTGAACATCAAATCTTAGCTTTGGTTTCATAAAAAATTGGCACCTTGGCACTTGTTATTGTTGTGACAACAATGTTCACAACCTTGTTAACTCCAGTAAAGTTCTTGTTTGATGTGTTGCATGAGCACAAAAAAAATGTTGCAAAAAACACAATTGAATAGTCACACAAAACAAATTGCAATGTACAAGAATACACATGTTTGATTCCAAATACAAAAAGTCCATAACATGCATTACAAAAATGTAATATGGCAACCATGTGTTCCTCTTTTGATATCCAACCAATTTGCCTATGAAATGTGAAGAAGATGATGTTCCTTTGAAAGGATGCATTTGATATCCAAATTGGCATTAGACAAGCTAAACATGATTTGTAACATGGGTACAATGACAACAACAAAAGCTCAATGTAATGATCAATAAGCTTTTGCATTGTGAACTTGATAGTTGAATATTCATAATAGAGAGCACAAATGTGGTACACAATGGAAAAGAATGTAACAAAATGAATGATAAACTTAGCATCGTTAAGAAATGCAAGCAAACTTAATGGTTTTCTTCTTCAATTGATCCTTTCCAACATTATTTCAGGAGCACAAAAGACATTAAAAACACAAAAAACTTAACAAAAGAGTGTAGTTAGATGAACAAGCAATTTCAAAAAAAATCATAAACCTTAATCATCATTATTTGTGCAACAACTTGTACCTTCAAAATTACAAGCGAAACTATTAAAATGGTTTCAAGTGGTGTTTTTTAATCCTTAAAACCTCTAGTTAGATTCCTAATTGATCTTGCTCCAAGAAAGCTTTTGGAAATTTGGGTCCCAAGGTGCATATTTGTAATTTTTAAACTTGTGGGTAGGGTAACTTGTAATTGGATTGATAGCACTAGTCAAAATTCATGAACTAGACAACATTGTTGAAACATGTTTCAAGTTGTTGGTCTTTGTATTTTCAGAAAGATGCTATTAATTGCAATGAGAAAAAGACATTGAAATGTGTAAATTGAAGTATATTCTTTCATAAATCTTTTGAAGAGGATTTTGACCATTGAAAATGTGATTCAAAAGTCAAATCATGACATTGAAAAGCTTTTGACAAGGAGTATAACATAATGAGTCATATGTCTTGTTTGGTTGAGATTAGTAGGAGCTACAAACTTTCAAATATTTAGGACTTTACAAAGAAATGTCATGTATAAAACATATATTGACACATTGAGAAAGACTATCTATTTTTAAATAGGTTAAAAATATGTCAAGGAGGGCTTAGATGATTTAAAACATGTTAGAAACATGCATATGAGAACTTATATCCTTTGAAAGCTAGAAACATACCATGAAGGACTTACACATTAGGAACGTGCCATGAAAAACTTTTGACATGCTTTAACATGATTCTAACATGTTCAAAACATATAAGTCATTTTTTAGATGTTTTAGCATGCTCATCATAATATATTGACATGTTTCTACACGTTTCAGCATATTTTGGCATCTTTCAAAACATGTATATCATTCTTCGCATAATTCTAGCATGTTTTCAAAGCACAAAAGTTTTCATCAATATGTTTCCAAGTATTAAAGATGTTTGTTTTACCATATAAATAATTCCTAACATGTTTTGGCATGTATTTAAACATGTTCATGCATGTTTTAAAACATTTATTATCATCTTGGCATGTTTAAATAAAATTTTTAATGCACAATGTTTCTTTGTAAAGTCTTGAACGTTCAAAGCCTTGTAACTCCTACTAATTTCAACTGTGTGGGAAATATGATTTCATTATCTTATACCCCTTGTCAACAACTTTCCAATGCTATGTGAATCTCTTCAATCAAATAAGATATGTCTTTTTTAATTTCATTTTAATGATACAACTCGTTTTTTAAATATTTTTGAAAATTATACTTCTATTTATACACTAATGTCACTTTCTCATTAAAATCATTGAGATTTTTTAAAAAATACAAAGATCAACCTTGAAACTTCATTCCAAATTACTAAAAAACCATAAGTGGCAAACTTCTTTAAACATGCAAAATTTAACACTTTTGAATCGTTTTAGAACTTAAAAGCTTTCCCTTACAACCCAATTTTAAACTTGAAAAAATTTAAACATTTTTCTAATTCATCTTGAAACTTAGGAAATTTCTAAAACATGACAAAAATAGACTTCATCAAATGAATGTGATGGATTGTGACCTTGCAAGGATTTAAATTTTAAATTAAGAAACAAATCAAAAGCGAAAATGAACAAGCAATGATTCAGCTCATATCAACAAACCAACATGAAATATTAAACTTTCAATAACAATCAAAATAAAAAATAATAAGAAATAAGTAATGCAAGTAGTGAAGAAAAACAAGCAAATCTCTATACAATAAGAATTAGTAAGCAAAGATGACCAAAGTTGAAGTTCATATAAAAAACAACATTTAAATTTGAAATACCAAACTTACAACAATCAAAATAATAAATAACCAAAAAACATACAAATCTACAAATAATAAGCATTAGCAAGCAAAGATTAAGGGCAACAAACAACTTGACAAATTAACCAACAAACACAAAAATGAAAAAATTAACCTGCAAGCAAAAACATAAGCAAAAAAAGCTAGAAGAAAAGAGGGTAGATTGAACAAAACTAACAAGAAAAAAAACCAAAAAGCAAGTAAATAAAGGAGTGAAACCCACAAACAAAACAACAAGCATGCAGAATGATCAACAAGGAAAATAACAAACAAGCACCAAGAAGCAAAACAAAAACAAGCAAGATCAAGAAGCAAAGTAAAATGAATGAAAAACTGAAATTTTAATATTACACACTTGGTAGAGATGGACACCATGTTTCAGCACCTCAAAATGCAGGGTAAAAAAAAATAGAAAAGAGAAAAAAACCTGAAACATGATTATGAAACATGCCCTAAACATGGCACGGGTTTGGTGTCATGCTTCTTATTATGTTGGGGCAGCCTGATTTGTGTACTTGGGGAGCTACTTTCAAAGAGCTGCAAATTGAAGATCTGAGAAAATTTGCCTGATGACAGCAAAAGTAGCATACAACAGAAATTTTTTTCATTCCAGAAGGCAGAAGTTGTGGGTCATGTCAAACAGATAGTACTCAGGATCAACATTTCACTCTTACATTAGAGCTTCAATTACTTAGGAAGAGCTTAGCCAAAATAATGTAATTGCATACTTACCAAATAAGTTGGCAGCCCAGACTCAAGCAAATAAAATTGCATTTTTGTCTGCACAAATTGTTTCCTGGTAACAGAATTCCATTAGTGCAGATGTTCTGTGAACCAAGCAAAAGACTTCACTGCTGGATCTGTACAACCATCAAACCATATTATGCAACTGTGAGCTACAAAAAAGTAGCTATGTCATACAGCAATCAATGTGATTAGGATGCAAATCTGGAACTCACAGAAATTGTAGGAGCACACATCTCCCTGAAAACAGTCGGGTGTCAGTGTGGAAAAATAAACCAGTTGCACCCACATGCAGTTCAGCATGATCAACAAAACATGAGACAGGTTACAAACCTCCTGACCCCCTCCATGAATATTTCAGGCACTACTGTATCATGGCACAATCCCACCAAATAACCCCACATTGTCATACAGAATAACAATCATGAATGCCCTCAAGTTGTAGAGTTTGAATGGCTTATAAAGCAGATTCAGACTCCAGAGTTCTGGGACTCATCTCTACACTTGGCAAACAGTTCACTCAGCAGCTGTTATACCTGTCCAGGCTAAGAGAGTCAAGCTGTGGGTATTTGCACTCATGTGCCATTTTGTTCCTCCTAAACTTTGGACCATATCTTCCAAAGTAGTCAAAGCAAACTACCTGACTTGTGACCAATAAGAGCTGTTTCAATCTTTCAGAACCCTGGCATTGTATCATATCTTCTAAAATAGTCAAAGCAGAAACTGCTGATGGAATGAGCTCAACTACCTGGCTTGTGGCTAATAAAAGCTGCTTCAATCTTTCAGAAACTTGGCATCACCAAGAGAAAGCCGACCTCATGGACAGTACTGGCTCCATGCAGCTCACAATCTACTATATTGATTCTCTCCTTCACAATTTTTTTGCAGGGAAAGTTGATTTTCCTGGTGGTACTTGAGAACCTGCACAATAAAAAAATAGGAAGATTCCTGCTGGTGCTGGTGCATCTTGGATTGCCACAGGATGTCACAGAAATGATGGAAATGTCCTTGAGGAAACTAGATGTTTCCAGGTGTTCAATAGCATCAACAGCAGGTCAAAATGAAATTGCACCCTGCTGAACTGCTTGATGTTTCACAGGCCTCCAGACTGTTTGACCCTTGTTGATGTCATCCCCTTCCTGATTTCTTATCAAATGTATGAATTGTGGCTGTGATGAACCCTCAATTGCAGAAACGTCACTGTTAATGTTATAAGGCTCGGGCCTGGCCAATGAATCCACCTTGTCCCCTTCACCAACTTCACAGTGGTATTCAAGTGTTATTGCACCTACCTCATAATTCTCCTTAATTTCAACAGGTATGTTCTGCACAGATAAACTCCTAAGTAAGTAATGACATGTTTCAATTTTGTGATTGCCTCCCAGCAAGCAAAAGATACACAAGACAAGAAGCATGATAAGAGGCTATGTCAGCTACTGGAGTAAATGGCATGTCATGTCTAATGACTTCCCTAATGAAATTTTTCCTTAGTCAGTTTGGAACAGGACTTTGTGATCTACTGACACAACACTAGGAATGTTAACCTACTCCGGACACAGTGCTATGGAGGTAAATCTCCCATACAATACAGAGTGACAAGTCCTCCTTCGAAGCACTAATCTCTGCTCCTACTCCTCTATGCTCTTAGAGAACAAGAGATCTTGGGTTTGAGTGAACAAATCTGGCAATTTGTACAATACCTCAAGAGTCCATGTGATGTATTTGACACTGTTGACATGCAGGTTCATATCAAAGTCTCCTTCAATCGGCTGCAAGGAGAGATCAAACAGTGGCAATAGTTCAACCAACAACAAACAGCTCAATTTCACACATACATACAAGGCACTAGTTCCAGCAACATGTTGTCTGGCAGAATCAGCCAGTGGAAATTATTGAACAAGCAGATAGATGGCTAAGTGGAAGATTTCATAGGTCACCATCCCATAAATCTTACTTCTAGTCCAGACTTTTGATATGGAGCAATCCCATGAAGCCTTGGGATTCATTTTGAACTTGTTTGTCTTCTTTGTTCTGACAATGCCCACCTGTCAAACAGGACATTGAACAATCAACAATCATAAGACTAACATACAACCCACAGTAGCTTTCCCATCCTGTTCCCAACACTGTTGTCTGGATTTGTTATGTAACTCTAACTGATCTGATCTCCAATGTAATTCTATCAATGACCACATCAATCAAAAGATATTGACAACAGTTCTTGCAGTGTAAGAGTGAACCTAACTTTGGTGGATCTCTGACCCAATGGCCAAATTCAGCTTGAAGTTTGTCCGATAATCGATGCATGGTCTTTGTTTCCATGTGCATGAGTACCCAAGTACTGACGACAAAATAAATTACCAGATCAATGCATTAGTGAGACATAAAATCTGTTCCCTGCAACTTTGCACATAGCACCAAACTACAACCTGGATCTACTGCTGGAGTAAGTTGTTGCAAAAAATAAATGGGAGATGCTTAATTTGTCAACCAAGTGTGACTGGAGTTAGCTCTTCACCCATTTCAGGGCTTAAATCAAAGATGATCCAGGGACAAAATGGTTACCTGACCCTCCTCCCCCTAGATTTGACCAACCCACAGGTACACATATGGCTGTCAGAGACTAGTTTCCCTGGTGACCCCTACTATAGGTAACATCTAGCATGGCTAAATGGTGACCCAAAACACACTTGCATCAAGGCCATGAGTCCCAACCACTTGGGCCATTGGCTTGATGCTGTTGTTGTGCAACCAAAAACCCAAATGGATATTCTGCACTGAACATCAGAGCACCATATATCTGTTGAGAGACATGTGCACAAACAGATAAATCTAGACTAGGAGATTGAGACATTGCCAGATTTGTTCTGATCACACAAGGGTGGCTATCTGGTTCTGGTTCTAATTCCCAAAACATCTTGAAATAGAGTGATTTGCGAATTTTTCTTCAAGAAAATCCAGATTGAATTTTACCACTTGAGTACTGAACAGATTAGCTGAACCATCTACCTTGTTGCACGGGCAATGATTTCCCTGGTCTTCACCTCCTTCACCGTCTAATCCCGCCGTATAGTATTCATCCTCTCTGTGCAGAACCAGGTGTCTATTTCCAGCAGACTTCGCCTGCAGTAGTCAGGCAAGTGGTTGTGATAATAATTTCCACAAGTAAACATATGTAAGTACAGAAGAGGAAGAACACAAAGAAAGGAGCTGGGCATGCATGCAGGGACAATCCAATTCATGCAGTCAAAATGAGAATCATGCTGTATGGAGTAGAAACCCTCTGAATTAGGGCTATATTCATTGGACATTCTGCACAGAGCTATTGAGAAAAAATCACCCAAAAAAATGCAGCATCCAAGCTGCAAGCCAACAATCGCTCAGACATGCCACAAAGTTGAGTTTCAGATTTTACCAGGATGGTTATCGGTCATCTTCAATGTGCATCCTTGTTGTCACAACTATAAGTCGCTTGCCGTTGGTTCCGTGAAAAGCTCCAAACCCTATAGTCAACACATGGTTGCACGCAGCTTCCTGTATTTTCATAGCTAGTTCTCAGCGCTGGATGCAATTGTGAACTATTCCAGGAACAAAAAAGCTTCACTACAACTGCATGGAGAAGGCTCAAGAAATTTAGACGTGGCACCCTTGGACCTTCGACGACTTATCCATGTCTATGTCTGTGCAATTCTTTTCAGGCAACTAGTCCCAGTGTATTGTACCTGGAGTAGGCACGAGAGCGTCTCCAACGACGTCGTTCCTCGACGTCCAACCTCACAGAATCGCACGACAAACCGCTCTCGGTACAAAGATCCGTTCTCGAGCAGCGTCCCTAAGCCAAGGTAGTCGTTATCAGGCTCACGCGAAACCGGAACACCATTTTGTTGACGCTCTGCTTCAATCACGCTACTAACACTACTACGATCAACAGTAGCCATCGTCGCCTCAGACTGAGCTCGTAAAACCCCAGCCATGATCTCTCTTCTTCTTCTTCTTCTTCTTCTGCTTCCTCCTCCTTCTCCACGGACCGCAACTGTAGAGTTGGCATTAATAAGTAGTGCACGCACATCTGACTTTAATTCCATACCATTGTGGATCCGCACACAATTCTGAGGAAGGCTACTAGTAACGCTGGCGCCATCTCCACGTCCGCCACGAAACTGCAAGCATCTGTGCGGCACCAATGCGTTAGCCCCAGCCATCGATAGCTCCGCAGGACACAGTACTCCGCAGCTTCTCTTCTTTAAGGGAGTAATGCAATTTAGCTTTTGATAGATAAAAGAAGAAGCCTTATTTTCTCCATTATTTTTTACCCTAAGTCATGATGAATATTATTTACATTAATTTCTAGTTCTAGTAACCAGTTTGATGTTATAGCTTCGAGGTGAAAGGTCAAGAATGAGGTGCTATAGGCAGGAGTTATGCATCATAAAACGGAAATTGAACATTATGATGAGCAAATAAACATATGTAGATCATGAGGTGATGATAAGGGTAGGAGGAACCTCATGTCTACAAGTGGCCTCTTACACCTAGTGCACACAAGGTGCCTAGCATTATTCAAAAATCTAAGGTGCCCTCCAAATATGCTAGGAAACTTTTGCAGAACTCCAAAAGTTGGAATTTGGGTGTGGGCAACAAGCAATGAGTTCATGTAATCCTCTTTCTAAAACTTTAATATGGTTGGTAATATACACAATATGAAGAAAGAATGATCATTTATTAATTGGGGATGTTGGATGATCTTTCCTATGATACCTTACCTATGACTCATGTTTGGGACACATTAATTCAGGAAAGGTTTGGTCAAAAAGAAGACCTTGTTGAAATTTATGGGAATTGAATTTACATCCAAACCTTGATACCAAAAAATGTACATTTACTGTTTAAAATACATATTTTTAAAAATATGAAATATAAGAATATATAAAATGATGATAATTTTTTTTTAAAATTAGTTATAATATCACATGTTAATTTTTTATTTGATCACATGCTAGTGAACGCACTTGTCCATACCAACTTGTTGTCAATCACTTCGAGACATGATGAACTATTTAAGTTTTTAGTATAGTGAATTAATGGTGATTTCACTCAAATGGATAGTGAAACTCCTAATGAACTAGACTCACATTCTTACCAATTTTACCAAATTTTATTTTTGATTGTAGTAATTAGCCAAACTATAGAAGAAAATTTCTTTTGGACAAGTTCTAAAAATTGGTTGCCTTTTAATGTTACATCTTTCTTAGGATGTTTACTATTGATGCAAAATCAAAAACTTGAAAAAAAAACCTTAACCCAAGCAATGGGATAACATTCCAAATCCAAAATGTAAGGAATTTTTTATATTCTTATTTTTTAATTGTTGAAATCTTGAGATATTATAATTCTGACTATTACACCTCATTTTTCTAAATAACTTATTATTTCAGGATCATATTGTTGAACATTAGTTGAAGGTATGATATATAGAGTTGGGTGTGAGTCATTGGGTTGCCATTGTCAAATAACATCATCCGAAATTGTCCAATATGTGTCAACTTAATGTTATGCAAGAAAATCTTTTACCCAATTTTTTGTTTTCTTTTTACTACTATTTTTTACCTTCATTATAACTAGATGAAAAATCCATGGCTTACAACGAGTTGTGAAGGTAGGACATTATATTCCCCCATTGAACTTTGCAGGCTTGTCGTTTTGTGCCTTACATGGTTCATGTTCTAAACCATGCAATTCATGTTTTGATGTTTTCTACAAAACAAAAATAACAATTATATCATTTGCAAGCTACACCTACTATACGAACCCATAACCCCAACGATGTAGTAGTAACTACCACTAGCTTACTTTCTTGCTCTTCAAATAAACCACACTAGGTTTCGTAAGTCAATGTAGATACCATAAAAACATAATGATCTTAGTTTTGAATAGCTTAGATATTTATGGCAATAATTTGATTCACTTCTTGATGTATGGAGATCAAATAAATGATCCTATATAAGCTTCATGTTTTGCAACATGTAACTATTATAATATCTTGACTTGAATCCATATGAAGTTTTTGTATCTAACACCACATGGTCCACATCTTGTTCATGTTCAATTTGTGACTATGACTAGTTTGTTTAAGGTTCAAATTTTTTTTAAAGGATGGATACAAGCTCAAATGAACAAAAGAAATGACGAACTATTCACTAAAGTTTATGTTATACAACTTTATGTATAAAAGGTAAAACATATGGCTAAGTATGTGGCAAAAGGGTGCAAATTAATCACCCCCACTTCTCAGGTACTTAACCAACACATCACCATGACCAAGTGTTGTCAAACTGTCCAATCACAAATTTATTCTTCATGTGTGCAATTTACATACACAATATCTCAACATTATAATAATGCTACAAAAGGTTGTCAAAACCTCTAAATATTTTTTCTAACTCATATTATACCATTTCACCAGTGTTACCAAATATCACTTGAAGTGAGCGAAAGTTGGAAGTCATCTTTGATTTCTTGCACATTTTGATATAAAAATGACTCACCATGAAAAAATGCAAATTTGAATATACTTTGTTGGCTCCACCCATAGGGAAAGAGACTGAGCATTGGTGCAAGATTTTGGATAAAATTTTGGTTCAAACTTTACCCAATGTGTGAATGACAACTAGAGACTTATATACACTCTTCACTCTATGAATTATTTTGAGAATTGAATGCCTTCAAGCTCTACAAATCGAGGAACCCCATGAGAAATCAAATGGGCCCTTCGGAAATGAAAAGTTCAAGTTTAAACCCTCTTTAAGTAATTTGGTGCAAGTCCTCATGTGCATTGCATGAGCATAGAACCAACTATTCAAATCACAAATTGCAAATCGACCATGGATTTTGGGGTTGTTGTCATTGAGGTATGTTAATTGGATGGAACTTACATGTTTAGTTTTGCATTGGTCACACAATCTATTTTCTTGGATGTAGTGGAGGATAAACTTATCTTTGAGTGGTATCATTAAGAATGTGACGCATCAAAATTTTGAGACCCACTCTACTTTAGGATAACTAGGATTCACTTAAGAAAAGCAATTCATTGTAAATTTTATATTAAAAGATTATCTAAATCATATAAAATTTGAAAGTTTAATTAGACTTTTTAATATAATTTTAATATTTATAATGAATGGTTAAGAAAAACATTTCAGAAAAATAACGCTTGAGCCCCTTTGTTTAGGAACACAAAAGAAACATGTTTGATATAATTGACATTAAAAAATGCTTTACAACTTAAAAATGAGAGAAAACCCTAATTTGGCACGGTTGGGCCAAAATTTGAGAAATTTTAGTGTTGTTTGAAAACAGTTGCATAAAAAATTTCATTGATTTTCATACCTCCCTTGAATATAAGTGCTGTTGTAACATTGGTACCTCCCTTCGAATCTAGATACCATAGTATCTTGGCAGCTTCAACACAAATTATATATATATTTAAATGCTGAAGTTTTCAAGTTTTTAAAAAAAAAACATTGTGAAGGAAAAAAATTTAAAGTCTTTTAACATATTCAGGAATATTGTTTTCTGAAATGGAAACTTCAAAATTAATTAATTTCAGCAAACATGTGTTGAAACCACCTTTGTACTACAATATATGTTTTTTCAAAAAATTGTTGTTCATTCTAACCACATGGTATTGTTATTTGCAAGTTATGGAAATGTCAAAATGAACCAAAGGGGAGGGGACAGGAGGGATGGGCACAAAAGTTTTAACAAGTTTTACAGTTGATATATGTTCTTGTGACTATAATATGTATTCCCTTTAATTGTTCATGTTCACTTTAAGGCATGGTGCTCTTATTTGCACAAAGGTACAAAATGAAAAGTTCAAGTCTGAAAGTGTAAGTTAGAATCAACAATAAGATTTTTTTTTTTAAAATGAAATTTAATTGCAATGTTACCAACAATAACAAAGAGGTGTGTATAAATAGTTTTGACTTGTGTTGTGACAAAGTCATCCTTGGAGGATGGCACCTTAAGGAATGGTTAATGAACCAAAAGTGATCAAATCATATTTTTAAAATTATTTTTCAAAAAAAATCACAGTTGTAAATTATTAAATTTTTATGTTTGTTAATTTAAAAAATCTTGATATCATTAAAATTTCAAGTTTTATACAATTTACTAAATGTACTCACCAAAAAAATTCTGATGAAAATCCTTATTTAAATATTTTTTATAATTTTTTAAAAGATCGAAAGGTCTAGTAAAATGAAGGTGTGACATTCAAATAGTGGTACGAACCAAGTATGGATTTGCCTATGTTCATGAACATTACATTTTTAGCATTGTCCATCAAAATTGACAAATTCAAGTTCTGTTTAATACTATCCAATGATGTAATTGTTTAGCTTTCACAAGAATCTTGTATTTGGTTGGAAATTTTGATGGAAAGAACCTTGAACATTGAGGGTGAGGATAGATCTGGAATGGGCTGGAGACATAAACTCAAGAAGATCACTTATTGATATGTTTTTCTGTTTGTCTGTGGGGGCCATTTCTCAACAACACAGAAAACAAGCTACTATTGCTCTATCTTCTATTGCATGTTCTTTCTTCCCCGTTTCCAAATGTCAATCCAAATGTCAAAATTTTATACATGGAGGGGTCTGATGTTCCATACTAACGCATCATAAACTGGCATAGGCCTCCTTCACGAGGGGATCTTTCTCACAATGTTAGTGAACAAACTGAGCCTTCTTGCCTGGCAAAATTTTCAGCTGTTAATGCTAGCTTGTATCTAGATCTCAACTTCATGCATCAATTCACAACACTTCGTATTATAACATGGGTAGTGGCCTACACAATAATTTAAACAAAGAAAGATGAGGGACATGGTGATCATTCTTGAAATCATTCTTAGTTTCCCAAAAACCAGACATATTAGAGTTATCCATAGAGTAATTGAAAACAGAGCACCAGAACTGTGAGTTTGGTCATAAATGGGGTGAGATTTTAAAAAAATCTTGCAAAAAAATACATTAGCATTCACACTGAACTTTAACATAATATTAACAATTATGTTGTTAACACAATGTACTTTAATATAATAATAATATATTATAGTACAAATGTGTATGTATTATGGGGGAGGGGGTGAAACTTAGAAAACCATCAATTTTAGTGATAAACTGATTTTCATCCTCTCTTTCCTGTTTCCAGAGCGCCTCCACTGCTTCCTACACATATTTTCACTACTCATACCTGCACAACTACTCTATATACTCTCGAACCTTGTGCATTAAATGCTGATGTCTCAGCATATCATAAGGAGATTTAAAGAAATTTCATTACTTTGCCGATACCACTGAAAGAGGGGTTTGGTGTCAAGCTCCACTTCGGAATCCCAGGGCTGAAAGGAACACAGGCACAAACATCGGAGGCGAACGTCAATCCGTTTGCCAGCCCAGGGGAAGGAAACAAAGAGGCCGAGCGCCACATCAGGCCCCAAGTGGAAATAATGGAAGGATGGTCCTTCCAAGGGAGAAAGAGACACGCTCCTAAACTGGCCTCGCCAAGACAAGAAGCAACTCAGCTCCCTTTTCACACCCCGCAACGGGATGCCACGTCAGGAGGGAAGAAAGGCCTAATGCATTCAGAGGTGCACCCCTCCTTCTTCACCTTGCTAGGCATTCCAGCCCCGCCAAACAAAGAGCCCTTTAGAACCAGAATCTGGCCAGTCCTGGTCAAAGAGAAGAATTTTCAGAAAGAGACGTTGGTGCACTCCAAAAAAACCAAGCTCTGCCGAGCCTCCCATTGAGCATCAGGATCACGGGGCCAGCCGAAGCAGCGGAAGTGGAATGGTCCCCCAACTCGGCTTGGGCGGACCTCATCCAACGCATAGAGTTAGAACTAGAAGAGAAGATACTAAGGTTCAAACTCAGCATCACCGAAAAGCCCCAACTGGAATGGGTTTGGCAGGAACAGCTGAGCAGAAGAGGGATGGAATGCACCATCCTTGCCTACATTGACACAGGATCAAGCGCGATGAGTGTCCAGAGCAAGCAACATCTGCACTGGAAGGTCTTGGAACATATTTCTAGCATGAACAATGAGGTTGAGTTTGCCGCCCTAGCACACAACCTGCTAAGGAAAACCGACGTGGCGAACACGACCTACCAGGCACACAAAAATCGCACAGCAAGCATTCTAGCCTATTCGCAGGCGGCAAGGAAAAAACGGCTCACTAAGCTAAATCTTACGTTGCTGATGACCTCTCAGAAGGGTAGTATAGACCTAACACACACTGACCACAAGGCAGAGAGCGAGGACCAAAAGCTTTCATCTAGTGACCACATCAGACTCCCGGGATTGATCAGCCAACCGGCTGCCCGCAACAGACTCACTTATGACTAAGAAGGCCTTCACTTTAGCCTCCCTCAATGTCAGAGGACTGAGGGGAGGCACGACCAAGCCAAAAGAGATTAAGGTTTGGCTCGCCTCACTCCCAACCCCCCCTTAAATTGTACTCATTCAATCATTCAAGAGCACCACCTCGGGAAGGAAGATACCCAAGATTCCGCCAAAGGTATCGAGTTCTTGCAGGGCAACTCCTTCTGGAACGAGGGCATCCCTATGAGATGCTCGCAAAGAACCAGCGCCGGCACGGCCATTCTGGTCGACAAGGCAACCGCCCCACTCATCACAGCACACAGAACTCTAATCGAAGGCCGCATGCAGTTCATCACCCTTCAATCTCCTGGCAATGGCACACTAACCATTATCAATGTATACGCCCCATGCTCCTCCAATGATAGAGCCAATTCTGGCGAAGGATCAATCAAGCCTACTTCAACTCTGACCACATCATCCTGGGTGGTGATTTCAACCACCTAGAGGTGACGGACTGCAGAGGCACACCCAGTGAGAGACAAATGCACAGGAGGGAATTCGCCTCCTGGCACCACATGACGCTCAGATACAAACTAACCGACACTTGGCGCCTGGACAGTTTTCGAAAGTTATCAAAGAAGGAATTCACCTATGACAACGGGAAGGCAGGAGCAACCTTGGCCGTGTCCAGAATCGACAAGTTCATGGTCTCCCAAACCTTAAAGGAAAGGGGAGGGAGAATTGAAACAATGGCCTCAGTGAGAAAGTTCTCAGACCACTCGCCCCTCATCATCACGATTTGGGGGCAACATAACGCCCCCATCAACCCCCGCGCTTCTTTGACATCTTTCTCCTGAGCGATGAAAAAAGCAGGCAAGAGATGTTGGAAGCCTGGGTCGGGAATCATCCCCTCCCCTCCAATAATCTGGACTGGCCGGCCTGGCTAAAGGCTGCCACTGGCAAGGTCATGTTGTGCAACTCGCGCCTCTCAAAGGCCAAAAAACACGCCCAGGAGACGTGCGTAAGAGTATGCACCAAAAAAATCCAACTGGCAGAAATTCAGCTCCAAAAGGACTCGTCGAACGAGGAAATGAAGAGCATCCTCTCCGACTCGCAAGGCAAGCTCGCGGAGGTCTTTCAGAACTTGGTCGAACACAACCGCCATCTCTCCTCATCTAACTGGCTCAGGTACGGGGACACATGCTTTAAAGCCTTTTTTGACTTCCACCATATAGGAAAAAAGAAAACCCTCTTACGAGAGTTGGAAACCGAGATAGGGTCCATCACGGGCCAAAATGATCTCACACAGTACATAACTGAATACTACACTCACCTCTACTCCTCGGACGCGCACACACCTAGCACGACGCAAGCTCAAGCGAAATGTTGGACCGACATTCCGGTGAAGGTCACTCAAGACACTAATGCAAGCCTGACCAGGGACCTCACGATAAGAGACATTCTAGACGCCATCAAAACGCTGCCTAAAGGGAAGGCACTAGGGCATGATGGTGTACCAATGGAATTTTTCCACGAGTATGCGAAAGAGGTCGCGCCGACTTTGTTCCAAGCCTTCACAGCTATGCTCAAATCCGGGGCAACCTCGGCCTCCATCAACAAGGGCCGAATAACCTTCATCCCCAAGACCGAGGACCGAACTAGGCTCAGCAATTGGAGACCCATAACTCTACTAGGCAGCATCTATACAGTTCTTGTGAAAACTCTCGCCGGGAGGATCCAATCGGTTCTCACTCACATAATTAGGCACAATCAAACGGGCTTTGTGGAGGGGAGAAACATATTAGATAATGTCTTCATGGCACAAGAAGCTCTGGGTTGGGCAGAAGAAAGTGAACAAAATCTTGTCCTGCTATTGTTGGATTTCGAGAAGGCATTCGATAGAATTGAATGGGGGTTTCTTTTCACGGCACTAGCCAAGTTAGGCTTCAGTGGCACATGGGTGAGTTGGGTTGGATCCTTGTATCAAACGGCCTCCTCTACCATCAAGGTCAATGGAGCCATTAGACCCGACTTCCAGTTAGCCCGATCAGTAAGGCAAGGGTGCCCTTTGGCCCCATACCTCTTCATACTTGCCACTGATGTCCTGGGCTATATGATGGTAGACCCCAAACATGGGGTGGAAGGCCTCTCCCTGCTCAGAGGAAGTCTGATCAGAGATCAGACATTCGCGGACGACACCGCCTTGTACCTACAGGGCTCCCCGGCCAACATGGGCAGGGCGCAAAAGGTCCTCAAGACCTTCTGCCACGCATCCGGAGCGAAAATAAACTAGCACAAATCTGCTGCCATCTAGGCCAACAAGAAGGAAAGAACTTGGGAATGGGGCGAAGACGAAGGCCCCAAGTGGATTCCCACCGGCGAAGCAACTCGATACCTCGGAATTCAGGTCAACTTCCACCTCCCCCCGAAGCAAATTTTGACACAATAATGATTGCCTTCAAAGGCAAACTCATTAGTTAGAGCCACAACATGCTCTCATTGGCAGGTAGGATCCTGGTGGCGAACCAGGTCCTACTCGCATCAATATGGTACCTGACAACATGCTGGAATCCCAATCTCAGAATGTGTTGCCATGTGAGGGGGGTCATCAAAAACTTCATCTGGGGCGGCAAAGATGCGCCCACGAGAGCCAAGGTAAAATGGGACACTCTGGCATTCCCAACCGCCCAAGGCGGCTTGGGGGTCACTGATCCCAAGTCTCAGTCCGAAGCTCTACTAACTAAGTTACTTGTCAAGGGCCTCGCACCAGGCGAGGAGCCCTGGAAGGAGCTGGTGAGGCACAAAGCCGACCAGACCAGGCTCCCGGTCCACGACAAGGGCCCCACCAACCCCGACTTCAATTGGCTTCTCGCCGCGCCCAAGCTAAAAAAGCTACAATGCTCGATGTGGAAGAGCATTATCGAAGCCTGGTTGAATGTGAGGTCAGGCCTGACCAAATCAGACCTAACAACTGCAGCCGAAGTGCTCAGGCAACCACTCTTTGGCAACATGTCAATCCTCAGTACAAACGGCACCCCACTAGTCTTAGTGAAGGATGCGCTTTTGCACATTCCGGGTGCTCTCGGGTCAAGGACCTATGGAGCCCAAAAAACAAAAAATGGAAAGGTCTCTCGGACCTAGGAATGAACCACCACACCTCAAATAGGCGATGTAGAGACATCATCACGGCCAGCATTACATGGCGCCCAGACAAGTACGATAGCCACATCTAGGTAGGCGACTGGATTGGCAGCCCAACCCTCGGCACGGGTAACCCATTTGACTGGGTGTATCTAGTGCTCGAGCACACCCGAGACAAGGCCAGCGTGATAGAATTCAAAAAGATCACGATCAATGATTACATTCAAGCTATGACTCAACAGGCTCTCACAATCTCCATGGCGAATTACCGCACGGTTAGAATACTCTCACAAAAAAAACCTGGTGCAACCCTCAAAGTTGCCAGGGACCCGCCAGCACCAGGTAAAAAGCCCGCCCTTACTGGATTTTTGAAACAGGGTTCATCCAGGATCTCCCATGGGACCCTGGCGAGTGGCACTGGTGAACCAACCCACCTCTGGGCGACGCACCATTCTTTAGCTACACCGCCAAAAGGGGCTATATAAACACACGAAAGACGAACCACTCCTCCAACATGCTGACCTTCCTGCAAGGCCTCAACCTCCGAAACACCACAAACTCCCAGATGATCGCCAGGCTCTGGCACAACGTGCGTCCACGCAAGGTGGGCACGCTCATTTGGCTGACTCTAAACTAGGGTCTCCCGGTGGGTACCTGGTTACAACTCATGGGAATCACTCCGCAATGCAAAGTCTGCGACTCCAATGCTGAAGAATCCCCTCAACACTGCCTACTGGAGTGCCCTATGGCACAACGCGCCTAGAAAGCCTACAAGAGAATCTGGGACGAATGGCAAGCGCCCCAAGACATGGTGATCACCTAGTCCTTTGCCCTCCTGGGCGAAGCGGCCATCGAACGTGACGACGACCCACCCGGGCTCCTTGCATACCATATTGGAGGATTCACTTACCCCAGGCAACCATTAGACATTCTTTGTAGCTTCATTCTCTACCACCTCTGGTCGGAGAGATGTAGGAAACACTTTGGAGAAGAGTATTCCCTCAAGAAGGTTCTTACTCAGGCCTGGGTGGCCACCGTTGAGGTCGGTATGGCCTCTTGGAAAGCCATTAGATCTCACCGACCCACCAAGGATCCCGTTATTCAAACTAGCATTGAGTTAGACTTCAGAAAAGAGTGGCTCCACATGAACGTTCTAGGAAAGGATAATGCCACCATTGGGTGGCATTTCCTTCCCCCTTTGTACTATTTACACTTTTCTAATGATTGATGGGGCTGTTGTCTCCCTCCCCGCAAGGGGTTCACTCTGAAAGAGGGGTTTGGGGGTGAAAGGAAGCCCAAAGACAGGTGAAGACCAGGACTTTACAGATAACTGTATTCTAGCTTCTTCTTATCACTTCAAACTTTCTTCTACTAGTTGAAACCTGTGAAACGCAAAAAGCTTCCACCTACTCAGAACAAAATTGATTCCAGATTCATAACTCTAAATCCATTGATTTCTTGGCAGTGAAATGCCAATAGGCCTAGTGTTCAGGTCTGACACTGTTAAACGTCTGGTAATCGGGTAGCTCACATCACTAGATCCTGATGATTCATCATGTGCAAATTGAATCTGGTTACAAAAAACACAAACTAAATAATGTCAAATTAGTGTATATACAAAATATACAAATGGATGAAACTGTAAAGTTTACGTACATATATTGTTCGAGACATGTTTGTCAATTAATTAATTTCATTTTGAAAATAGAATTTCTTTGAAGAACTAATACTTTTCTTTACAATTTAGTGTCATTTGAATTTTTTTTTGAAAATTTCAACACGTCTGAAGATAATATCAAAGCTGCCAAGGTGGTAGGGTATTTATTCTACATACAAAAGGATGAAACCACAAAGTTTACCTCACAAATGTGTCATGAACCATGGCTCTGTCAAGTGTGGCTTATTCAACGTGAATATGTCAGGATTGATTGACATACGATAAAGCTTATCATGTTGTTGTGTTCAGTATATGTTTTGTCTAGAGTCTATACAATCTCTGCTGCAACAGGTATATGGTCAAGTGCATGGGGGTGAAGTATGTCATACATGCATGGGTGAAGAAGGTACACACTATACACACTGTACAGATTTGCAGAATCATGAAACACTTTTCACAAGTTATGACAGCACCCTCTTTACTTCAGTTCTAGAATTGTGTTCAGAATTCCAGTTTTTTTACAATGAAGAAATGAAAACTGGAATTCTGTCTTTTAGACTTCACCTCCAAGACCAATTGTGCCAACTTTTTGGGATTGGCCGCGGGAGAATTGTTGAAGAAAATTGAAGCTTTGATCTAGTGTCTAGCATCACAACCTTGATAAATAATAAAGTTCATGAATAAACCCTGCCAAAAAACTACCTGCCCCAAATTTAATTCTAAAACAACTCAAATCTTTGGAATTCCAACAATCCAAAAAGCATTTGAATGGAGACCAAAAGCCAAGTCCACTTGAAAGTGCAGGTCACAGTGAGAGAGAGAGAGAGAGAGAGAAAGCTGTAGCTCAATTCAATTCAGAACATACTAGTTCAATTGACACATGAGGAGAAAAAACACACAATGTTGTAGCACACATTCATGGAGCCTCTAAATTGCTCTGTAATTCTTAATAACAATGAAACTCCAAGTGATTTGAGGATTCAAGGAATCTCTTTTAAAATAGTGCTTGGAGGCATAATGTAGCCCCCCATCCCCAGACTCATAAATCTCTAATATCACTCAAATCCACAGCCCATGATTTGTACAAAATCATGTTCTACAAATGGCAGATGTTTGCCTTGACATTTCTAAACAAACAATTAAGTAGCACAGAAAGCAAGCTAATATTTAAATCTTTTACAAGAAGAAGATTAGATTACCAAGTTTGAAAACTGGACTGTCAACTCCGTTGGGGTTTCTCAACCAGAACTGAGTCATAAAACACTTCCAATGGATGGGTTTAGGACTTAGGGTTTTACAGATTAGGGTTTAAGGTTTAGGGTTTATGTGTGCTTCATATATTGCCTGGAACCTGACCCTAAGTTTGTTCTCCCTAAAGGTTGCTGGAGAAGGAAATGGAAGTAGCAGGCAACCAATTCTCACCATCAATGAAATTGCCTACAGTGTAAGTGAAAGCTTGCGTTGAAGTGAGTTGCATACTCCACCGAACTCGGTGGGCAGTATTGGAACCAGGACCAGTGTTGGAGTACTCACCATAAGTGACTTTGTCTCCGGATTGCTGATCCCCATTCCACAACAACCAACCAGCCGGTTCAATCAAGCTGCCCAGTGTGGACTCAATGAACACAGTCCTGGCATATGGTTTCCATGGCCTACCCAAGTAAGTGGGCCATGTGGAAGCTGCTGGAACAGCAGCTTCCAATGTACAGGAAAGGAAGGAGAACCCGGTTGGTTGTGCTGGATCCGTCCTGCCACTCGCCGTGTACGTGTTCTGTGACCCTTGAAGTCCTGTGCGTGCCAACAGTTTGCAGTTCTGGAAAACAGCTGCAGAATTTCCGAAGATGTAGTCCACTGTGCCCAGAATGGAACAATCCGTGTAGAATTGTCGGAAAGTGTAAGTATACAAAGTGTCCTGCAGCGCATTTTAATTCAGATCATGGATCAAAGTCAGAAGCTGCAGAATAATTTGAAGAATTCTTAGCTGAACTGAACTGTTCCAGATTTGTAGCTCCTGGAAATTCGAGCAAGAAAAGTTCGAATCCTCATATCGATTCCGCCTGGAACGTGAAGCTAGTTACAAAGCTAGCCGGTTCGATGACTACCCATTTGGAAGATCGCGACAGAATCTGTGTAGTGAAGATCAGAACGGAAGATTTCGTGCACTACTAGTGTAAGAATCTGTGAAAGACATTATGTAATGTATGTATTGTTGTACCTGGTAGCCTTCAATAGAGAGGCCAGCGAAGGCAGATTGATCGCCACCTATTCGCATTGCCACAGCTTGATGACCGCTTGGTCCCGCAGTGTTTCTGATTGTCATGTCCATAGCGATGAATCCCGAAGCTTTCACAGCTGCACAGTACACAGTACGACATGCACATGAAAGATGAGGATGCATGGATCAGGTAGCCCAGTGTTTCTTTCTTCTACTGGTGAATTTTCGCCAAATTTCGACCTGAAAAACAAGATTTAGAAAGGACTTTTCACGGGGAAAAAAAAACCCAAATACGCCAGAATTCGAAGAAAAATTTAAATCCAAGTAGCCAGATTCTTATGATAAATTCCAGTCTAGGTAGTCCAGAACATAGAAGGAGTCATTTTCTTTTTTTGTCTACTTCCATATCTAGTATGTAGCCAAATTTGGGTACATGTTTTTCTGGATGATGCCACTTTGAATATATCACAAAATCCTTAAAAGAAAACCCAACTTTCCTTCTCGAACCAAGAAGAAGCTGCAACCTAGAACTGCTGCAGCAACAAGCTGTGAAAGCTGCAGAAAAGTTTGCTTACCAAGAGTGGCACTCAAGAACGTGGTGGATCCGCCAGCAACACTTTTGCTGCCAGTGAGAATAGTTAGACCAGCGCCATCGCCATAAAGCATAAGATTCTTGGCACTCTTGCCAATCGTCACTTGTTCTGAGTAGGTCCCAGCTTTGACGTAAATCACCCATCTGCTGTTGGTACCGGTTTTAGCAGCGTTGACAGCAGCTTGGATGGTCTTGTACTGGCCTGAACCATCTTGCGCAACCACTGCATTCGGAGTTGGCTTCACAGTTTGCAACAAACGGCGGTCTGCTGCTCTCATCCAACCAGGGAATGCCTGAGAACCACCTTCAATTGCACTATGCAGATCTAGTTCCATTTGGTAGCTAGACTTCGACTGCGCCAAGTGGGCGTCGTCGTCGGCCGCAGAGAGGAGGAGGAGGCGGCGGCGGTTGTGTAAGCTGGGAATCAGATTCGTCAAGCCAGTGATCTTCGTCAGCGCCGTGACTAGAGCTAGCGCATTGCTAAGGAGCTGCGTTGCGTAAGTTGCTAGGGTTCCATTGACAACGCTGGTGCTGTTCCAGATACCGAACTCTTGGATGTCTGTCAGACAAGTATCCTGAGACGTCATAGCCGCACTCAACAACTGCTGGACGTCCTGGACTTCAGATTGCAGAAATTGTAGCGACAGGGTGGAGATTTGGGAGAGTGAGTCGTTGAGCTGGTCCAAAGAGTCGCTGAGGACTTCCTCGCATGTAAGTAGTGTGGAGTACTGTGTACCGTTTTTCACGGGAGAGGAAGCTAGCAAGGCGTCCACGGCGTTCAGAGAGTCGTTGATGGCTTGCATTGCAGCCTCGATTGCGACGCGGACATACTTCTGCGGGTTGTTTGGGTCGGTTCCGTTCAGCGTGGAGCTACATACTTGTGGGTACCTGCAGGAGAGCAGCACGAAGCTCAGCTCACAACAACTTGTAAGGCCGCCACTTTACTATGACATCTCTCAGACGTACTCTAAGAAACGACCAACAACAAGAAGAAAATTCCCCGGAGGGTTCCGGGAAGCTCTTTGCTTCTTACAAGGTTCCGTTACAGATGGAGGAAATAGAATTCGCACTGACTGGAGCTGCACCGCTACTACCGTCATTATCATTCTTGTGGCCGAGTTTCACTCCCACAACGACCGCAATCACTGCGACAATGACGAGTAAGATACACGCGCTGATTGCCATACATCCCTTCCTGTACCTCCTGCTCCGGCTCATCTCTATTGGCGGCTCATGAGTTACAACACCACGCTGGCCGTATGCTACGCCATTCGACACTGCATGACCCGTTCTGAGATCAACATCCTTCGCGTAAGACTCAGAGTTTCCGAGCGACCCACCCACTACAGTGCTCGACTGCCTCCAGAGCTTCTCTCCGGAGCTATTCATAATTTCAGTTCCTCGATCACCACTGAATAATCGATCCAGACGAACCTTACAAATTACCCCGTATAATGTCACTACAATCTACTCACAGCAAAGTCTTTATCACACAAGAATCAACGTCAAAACCAAGCAGCAACTGATCTAATCATCGATCTACGACACATGAGCAATCTTCCCCTCACAATATTAACAATTCAGAATTCTTGCTGCAATTTCTGCAATGTTGTTACAGTTTGCATCCAGCAGCTGCAAAGCTCGCTGTTAATTAATTTTCTGTCCCAGCTTTTTATTGCTTGAAAGCTTCAATGCAACTGCAATCTCATGCTCAACACTAGTGAGCACAACACTAAAGCTTTGAAAGCCATAGCTACGGAGAAGGAGAGAAGGATGATGCGAGAACAGTTCCACACAACAAGACAGGTGAGCAGATCTGCTGCTGCTGCTCTCTGCCTGACAGGGGGTGGAACTGGTCCTTCACTGGTGGCGTGCATAGGATTGCTTGCTGGAAAAGCGCGTTCGCATGTCGCAGTTAGTGAATGGTAACTAGTCCTCGCGCCGTACCCGCGGACTGTACCTCCAAAATCCCCGTTCATAACTGCCAAACACTAACTTAACTTTACTCTGACCCCACCCCCCCAAAACCCCCTTTCCAAAACACTAATTACCGTATCTACCTACCTCCCGGTGTTTTTTTTAAGGAGTTTTAGTTTGTAGCCAAAGTGGCAATTATCCATAGGAAGATGTTGAAAGCCTGGCTATGTTCCATGTGAAGATTTAGCCAAATATGGCTAATAGCTAGATATGAAGTACACAAATCTTTAATCATCCTTCCATATTTTTGGCTACGATTTTTTTTTTAATCTTGCGATTTTTTAACAAAATTTCCTCACTTTTGGTGATTAGAAACTTCCAAAATCACATTATTTTGGAATTTTGAGAATTTTAAGATTCCCTTTTTGGCGAAATTTCGCCAATAAAAAGAAGGATGCTATCCACCAGTGTCTTTTTGAAGGAGTTTTTGTTTGTAGCCAAAGTAGCGATCATCCATAGGAAGATGCAAAAAAAATGGCTATCATCCCTAGGAAGATTTAGCCAGATATGGCTGTAAAGCAAATATGAAGTACAAATCTTTACTCATCCTTCTATATTTTTGGCTAAACACTGAAAACGAAATATAGAAATCTGACGATATTTAAATTTTTCCCCTCAATTTCGTCAATAGAAAACTTCCAGAATTACCTTTTTTTTAATTTTAATTTCAATTTCTGAGGAAATTTGGCAATAAAAAAACAAGGCTGCTACCCACCTCAAAACCCTCCTCCCCCCCCCAATCCTCTCCCCGAATCCTCGTGCTCACTAATAACACACCTACCCCCTACACTAATTGCATACCTACCCCCATTAAACGCCTTCCCCGACTGCACCACACTCCAGTCTCGTTTTTCTAGAGTTTTTGTTTGTAGCCAAACTGATGATCATCCATAGGAAGATTTAGCCAAATCTGGTTATATACCAAATATAAGGTACAAATTTTTTATCACCTTTCTATACTTTTGGCTACTCATTGACAACCCAAATATAGAGATGTAACAATTTTTACCTCTTTTTCCCCTCACTTTTGGCCCAAGAAAGCCTCCAGATTCACTGCATTTTCAAATTTTGAATTTCTTTTTTTGGCGAAATTTGGTCAATTAAAAAAAATGGCTACCACCCTCCTAGTTCCTTTGTTATTTGTGCATCACTCTGCCATTGACCCAAGTATATTAAACCTCATGTAATTCCCAAACTATTCAAGTCGAAGTGGGTTTATTAACTTTAGAGTTTATATCAAGCCTTGTTTAGTTAAATTTAATCAAATTAATTTCCAGGAATGAAAATGATTCATTCTAAGACCTCTCCCCTCCTAACAAGTTGGTGTAAGAACTCACCCCTCATATGCCTTGTGATCTACTTATGTTTAGGTTCATGATAACCTTTACTTAGTGCATTGTACAACAAGTAAAACCCACATGTGAGGAACATTCCCAAAATGTGAGGTTGGACTTGGTTACCGCCTCATCTAAGGCCTTTATTTTGAAAATGCCCTCACCTTGGAACTTTACCCTACATAGAGATCACTCAGAGAAATTGTATAATGAATTTGGAGGGCACTTCATATTGGTGGATAGTGCAGGTCCTTTACTACTAGTAGGTGTAAGGGGTAACCTACAAGCTAGTAGGTGAAAGGGGCTTCTTGTATGTGTAAAGTGCCTCTCACTCTAGTTCACACATGATCTCCATCATGCTTGATTTGTTCGTTCTTAGTCTCTTTATTGATTTGTTTTGGCCATAACAAAGACACTTTGTACCCATTTGTAAGGATTTGTGATGTACTACTTTGGGTTCAACTTCAAACCAATTTGCCAGTGGCAGCTGGACAGGGAAACATGCCTCTCCTTTCCAGGCTGCTTTTGGGAAATAAATAAATCAAATCAAATTCGTCTTTCATTCAAATCATCTAATCGTGTTACAAAGTTTCATCATTTTGTGGTGACAGTATTAGAGTTATCCGTAAAGTAAGAAAAACATAGCACCAGAACCCTGAGTTTGGTCATGTGCAAGGTGAGATTCAAAAAAAACCTGCAAAAACGTACACTACCATTCAACGAGGGATGAAACTCAGAAAACCATCAATCTTGGTGGTAAACTGAGTTTCATCCTGTCTTTCCTTTTTCCCGAGCCGCCTCCACTGCTGCTACATATATTTTCATTGCTCCTAACTGTACAACTACTATAATTAGTCTCGAACCTCGTGCATTAAATGCTGAGTTTCAGCAATTCATACTGAGATTTAAATAAAATGTCTTTACTTAGAGGGAATAGGGGATGAAAGGACGCCCAAAGAGAGGGTGAAGAGAGGGTTACTTTACAGATAAGTCTATTGGACCGTGATGTGATTCACAACGCACACAATCCTCAATGCCCCCAAATACTGTTCGCAATTGATCATGACAACCCATTAAGTCTATCAAGTCTTATTTTGGTAACTTGCACGGAGCCCACCCTTGTCAAGAGAGCAATCATCCCAAGGTGATGAACCTCTCATTGACTACTCTCTCTATCTCAGCCTGCAGTAAAGGGGAGAAACATGTTATGCCATGTGCTGCTTGTGTACATGAGTAGAAATGCTTAGTGTGTGAGTTTTGTCTTTATACGCTTTTAATTACATGACATCTGAACCAAAAACCATAGTTGTTTCAAAGTGTGTCACAGTACTTCTTACAGTTCACTACAGTTGTTACAGGAATTGCCCCCTCTAAAAGACTACCTACTGTGCCTCCTCCCTCCAGGACTCTAGAGTCTTGTCTCTTTCTCCTCCCCTTGGACCCAATCTGCTAATAATGCATAACCTGCCACTTTCAGCAAATGGGTGGTGTTCACAAGAGATGTGCAAATGTCAGGTTCCCGTTTGTCTAGGAGACTGAGCCTAAAGCATTCAGGACCTAAATTTCATGACCTTCTTTCTTTACAAACAAGAACCCTGTCTTATGAATATGTAGAAGATGTGAAAGCATCATGTTGAAGTTGTGGGTCATGTTGGTGGTGGAGTCACAGCCATCCATGGTGTTGGAGTTTATGTGTAGGCTAAAGCCCCAGGTTGGGAGGCATTCCCAAAATAAGTGAGCTAGGACAACACAGCACAGCATTTTGGGAATGTCCCCCACCCCCCAAGCTTTACCCATCATAAAGCACAAGGGGAAGGTTGTCATGGAACTAAACTTAGATAGATCACAAGCTAGAATGCAACTCTGGAGAGTTTCCTGCCTGTCTTCTCTGCAGCATCATTAAATTGTCATTACTAAGTGTCATTACAATTTAACCTAGTGTTACGGACTTTAGTGGTAAATCTACTAACACCAAGCTAACATTTTAGAATTGACACATCACACATTTAAATCATTAACTATGATGATAATTTTATAGGAGACTATTCATACATGCCATATCAAGTTACCATTAATAGTTACATCTAAAGAAAGCATTAACATTTCTTTCATAATCATTCAGACTTTGTGATAGGAGTTCTCAATAGGTATCCATGTAAAAAGTTATCAAGTTCAAGAAGCCCTATTTAGATAGGTAGGTGGGTCCATGAGTGGGAAGGTGAATAGTTGAATAGTTCGATAGGTATGTGACTAAATATGTAGATAGATGAGTAGGTAGGTGGGTATGTAGGTAAGTAAGTGGGTGAGGGTGCATAGGAGAAGCATGGAAACATATTTTGTTGATTTAGTATTGATTTAAAGTGGCCCTTTCTAAAATGCTATCTAACATTGTGTTTCTCTACAAGAATTTATATGTTTTTTTAAAGAGTTGATATTAAATTAACACCCATTTTACATTGAGTGCTACTTAGGATTCCATCTAAGATTTGATATTAACTAACATTTTTGATGTGAATGCAACAAAAAAAACTTGCCTCCTTTAACATCAACTCAACATTAGCATCAACTTAACATTAGGTGTGATTGTAGCTTGAGGTAAACAATGTAACATCACTTCCTAATTTTACTTTGTTTCAATTCATGAATAGAATTGGAATGACAATAAAAATAGTTGATCATATGTAACTTAACAATTTGTTGTTCTATTCTACATCTTGTGATTACCAGCCCACAATCACCTCCCCTTAATGATCCCCTCTTGAGCAAGATGTTAGGTCCGTGTTCACTCCTACCTTAATTTAGTTACCTTGTTATTGAAATGTTACAAGATTTATCAATTGCAAGGCAACATCTTTGTTTGGAATAGTAAAATTGTTGTTGTTGGAACCTTGTATGTGATTACTTGATTTATATACATACACCAAACCTAAGGAAGATGCAAAGATTATTATTTAAAAAAATAATAGAATTAATTTTAGTGAAGTTGATTAATGGTTCAATTTGAAAATCAAGGATGGATAGAAGGGCCCTTAATTCATTTCTCAACTACCTACAACAAATTGAGAATGGGGATAAGGGGTGAGTCTTGAAGTGGAGGAAGTTGAGAAATAACCAAGCCTATCACTATCATTCTACTTAAAATGGAGGATGCTTGCATATTTGTAACGTTATGGATACTCTTTGGAAAAAGTAAGTAACAAAGATAGAAAGGGGAAAGCCTTTTCACACTTTTAAGCTTCAAACAACATTGGCAAGATCATGTAGGAAAACATTTACTTGTTCGTGTAAATAGTCAAAAATTTCAATCACCAAAAAGAAGAATTGATCAATGGGGTGCGGGTTGCAATGACACCTCTACTTTGTTTGAATTTCACATTTGATGTTACAAATCCTTGAATTGAACATTATCAAGGAAATATTGTTCATGTTGGGTTAGTTATGACAACATTGGCCAAGTCACAAAAACCTATATTTGGTGAACATGATGTCAATTCATCAATTATAATAGTTGAACATTATTGAAAGAAAAGTGTATAATTGTTCTTGTACAATATGGAAACTTGTTTATTGAATAGGGTCGAAATTTTTTTAAGTGTACCAAAATCATGACATAACGTCACCATTTTTTGTATTTTTTACCTAATCCTTTTCTATCATGTAAGAACACATTTATGGATGATTATGATAAAATTTAAAATTGTAATGGTCTAAAATATGGTTCTTATGAAATATTTGACACTTTTTGATTCATTACTTTTTATGAGGATCAAAATATAAAGGAGAAAAGGACTATAATAAGGACTAAGCCCTTTTCATCCTTGGTGGTACACCTTAAAAGGATTTTCATCCAACAATGCAAGCAAAAGTGTCCCAAATTACATCATGCATCATGTTGAGCTTGCTACCATGGGCACATTGCAAAAAATGAACACTCATTGGGTCTATTAATTACATGCACACACATTAGGGAATGCCTACAATTAAAGAAGGTGTAAAAACCCAAGTCATGTTCAAAGTGCCATGGAAAATGTAGTCAAAATCTTGAAAAAATTGGTCTAATTATACATTAAGCACCAAACCCATACTAAAACAAAATAAAATGTAACATTAATAAACATCATGAAACTTGGCAAAGAGCATGTTAAAGAAGGTATGATGTTGCAAATGCTCCAAGATGGAATTTTAAAATCGAGTCACTTGTTGTCCAATGAACTGTTCATAGGGAAGATGTCACAACCGTAGCCTTGGGCTCATGACAAGGCAAGGGCTTGCAAAGGTGCAGGCCAAAAATGAGTTTGGGAATCACATTTTATACTCCTGAAAAGTGCAAGAGAGTGGGAGGGAATGAACCCCACACTCTCAAATGAACCCCCACTTTGGGAAGTTGGAGCCCCAATGGACTCCAAAATCTTTAAAGGGTGATTACAAGGATCAAAAATCATTGGATTGAAATATTCCTTATATCATTGGAAAGCTCTTGGAACGTAGATATTTAAAATGGGCTAGCATCACCCACTTGGACACTTAAAACACAAGTTATGGACAAAAGAAGGGTCGGGAGTCAAATTGACAGTTTGATTCCTGACCACTATAAGTCAGGAATCGCCCCGATTTCCTTGTGTGCAGGTGGAGTGCCACATACCGTTAGAAACCTTTCAACAAGAGCTATAACTTTGTTTTAAACCTCATCTCAATTAGAGGTCTGCACGCAAATTTATGGGCCCCCAAAATTGCGGAAGTCCCAACTTTGGGAATTTCGAGACTCCCACTTGGGAGTCCCGAAACAAAATGTCATTTGGGTGCTGGCCCCGTGGCCAGGCACAGAGTATACTATGAAGGGGAAGGTGGTGGCTTCCCCCAAGTCTGGGCCGTGGTGAGTTTTGTGAGTCCAAGTTTGCCCATGGCTCATCCATGCACCAAAAGTGCTCCAACTATGCACTAAGCAACTTGTTCTTCGGTTTGTGCAAGTCCGTGTGAATGATTAAAGTGCTTGTCAATCTTCCTAATCCCATCCCAAAGCTCCAGCACGCCCCTCTAGCCCCGAAATGCTACGAGCAAGAGAATGTGCCCCAACTTCCTATTCTTCCATTGTTTTCATCTTAGACTCACATTTGAGTTTATTGGGGAGGTTAAGAGTGCGTCAAAAGAAAACGCACACGTGTTAAGGCCAATAATAGGTCATAGACTATTTTATTTAGTGTTGATCAAATGGAAAGGCACTAATGTTGACTCAAATTAAAGTTTTTAGGAAGGATGGACATTAGTCTATCCAAAATTGGTAATTACAATATATGCCACAAGGGATTAATTACTTAAATAACCTTCCAAAACTATGGTAACTATAGAAATGACTAGTCCAATTCTTTTATAAATTAATAAAAGGAAGACTTGCTTATGGGTTAAAGGTTTCATTTAGGTCATTAAAATACCTTAGACCTAAAAGTCACCTAAACATTTGAAAAAAAAAGGAATCAAATGAAGCAAGGGATTCTATGAAGGTGAAAGAAAGGGGTAAGAAACAAAGTATATGGAAAGCCCTTGCACAAAACAATGGGTTAAGATTCCAAAGGCCACTTGGATATCAACAACCCAGAGAGCAAGTTGGTGTGTTGGGCATCTTCCAACAAAGCATCTTTGACAAAGGGTGATGTGAATGATGGTGAACTTGTCAAAATTCCCAAGACTCTAATACCATATGATGGGGTGTAAATTAATATTGCTAAGGTGGCAAAATTAAATGACAAGTTAAAAGGGGACCAAGCAACACATTTCCGAGGTTGAATAAAAAGGCTTATCGCACAAAGTTAGGTTTATAGATTTTCATATGCAAATGGAATTATTATAATAAGACCTATGATATACATGTTTCATCTATAATGGTTGGTAACAAACATGAAGGAAATTAATTGGCTATATATTGTGAAACCTTAAAGAATGTTAAAGCAAACAATGCAATTTATAAAAGGACTATTTTGACAAATTCCCATGGTTGATGGGATCATAGCATAATGACATCAACTTTGTAATTTCAATGGTTGTAAAATGAAGGAAATTCAAATACATAAAATGTGCAAACAAAAGGAAGGAATTTAATGATGTCCCCACTTGCACTTCTTGAAACATGATTCCTTTTAAGTCTTGACATAAGTTGAAGGCATTCACCATGTTAAATTGGAGGACAAGTCTAGGTGAACGTTTAAGATGAACTAGAGGCCATGCACCATAAATTCACATTCGCCTTTAGTGATTACTTTGAATTGGTGCAAGGAGAAATATGTTACAAAGGTGTCCCAAAATTGGAAGCATAAGGCACAATTGGCAAGTCAACAACACACCTTGACTATGGCAACATGATAAACACCACTTGAAAGCTTGGTCATGGCTAAATGATGTGCCATTGCGAGGATATGTGTAATGTGACAAGGGATTTTATCATGTGCAACATGAAAACACAATTCAAACAACTAAAGGAATGCACTTATAAAGTTTTCCAAGTTAAAACAATTTCAAAGGTGTTCAAACACCATCTTGAAAGGGTTAGTTATAAACAAGTGGTGTGTGCATCAAAATGCTTTCTTGAAGGATTCAAATGAAAGCTGAAGATCTTGATCTAATTTGTAGTCTTTCAAGAAGAGAGGGAAAAAACATCTAAATCAAAATATAGAGCCATGAAAGTTGAAATGATATTTGAAGATGTGGGGGTAAAAGATAATGGTGCAAGGGAATGCACATTTCAAAGATTAAACTACAATTCCATTACCATTGGTCACCACCACCAATCCATGATGGTCTGCAATGCTCTCATAATCAAAAGTCTAGTACCATTGAAAATTTGACCACTAAGGTAGATAGGCTAGTGAGCAAACAGTTAAAACATCAAAGTATGTTGAATCTTGACATATTGTTCCTTTATTACTAAAGCTCAAGAACATTTGTAACACTCCACCTAACACTTTCAATGCTACAAAAATTGCTCAATTTTATAATGGTATGAGGAAGATATGGGGTGCTCAATGTAAGGGGATTTGGTGTTTAATGATGGGTGAATTAAAATAAATTAAGATTTTGAGCTTAAAATTTTTTATTGTTGCATCTTTGCTTTTGGACTACAAAGAAGTTTTGTTAAGCATTAGTTGGCACGCCCATCATCGTTTAAATTGCTCAAAATAGACTAAAAATGAGGAAAATATGGAGCTGGAACTAAAGAGGGGTCTAGAGCTATTTTTTCAAAAAAATTGAAACACATTATCGCTTATCCTCTCCCTATGTTTTATGGGTTGCTCCTTTATTTATGACGCTCCAAAAACATTTGTAACCCTCTAGCTTACACATCCAATGACACAAAATCACTTAATTTGATTAGGAATGGCAAAAATATTGAAAACTATTTGATAGTAGGTCTATGTTCGGTGATGGGCAGTTCTACCCTACTTGACCACGACCCATAACAACTTCTTTAAAACCCGTAGATCACATGCCTAAGTGAATCCATGGCCAAGGGTCAAGTAATGTGGGTGTGAGAATATTCTTATGCCACAGATCGAATACCCACCTGTTAAGAAGAACCTTCATCCAAAAAGCCCATTACGAAACACAACCATTATGAACATCAAATGTGAACAACTATACAAAAACTATTTTGTGGACTTTGAAATGGAACCCACATATCAAGCATTTGCTGAGTTTCCTGGGGGTGATGGATAATGACACTTATAAAATCACCTTTTTAAGGAATGGGTTCCATTGCAAATATTGTGAACAACAACACTAATGTAGTAACAACCATTTTGGGACTTTTTGGGGGGTTATGTGGGAAACGTCCTCAATATTTATGAATGAGTTTTGGGATTTTTACATCCATATGCTGAGGTGATTATGGATGCAAAATTTATACCTAGGTCAAAAACTGTCAGTGGGCAGCTTAATATGTGATATAATAACTCGGGTATGAAGGTACAATGAGGAAGAGGCACATCAGTGAGACAGCCCCTAAAGATGGTTATGTGCCAACAGAACAAGCAGAGCAAGTGAAGTGAACACATAAAATGATTTAAGTTTGTTTTATGAATGCCCAGATCAAAGACTAGCTAGTCTGAAAATTCATTCAGAACTAGAATGAGGACACAATTGTTTTGATGGAGCTGACAGAGTTCATCCAAGCTTGAATGTCAACTAATGAATTTCAGTTGGCCCCAATTTTCCACTTAGTGGCTCCATACCCTAAACAATTCTAGGCTATTTAACCTCCTCTATTTTTAGGGTTTTTTCAAACTCCAGACAGGACAGCCAGGCTGCTATGTGGGACCATGGGTATCCTATAGTACCTACCCCATTGGTGGGCCAGAATGAACCAGCACCCACCAGTGCACCATGGGATTTATGTGACCCAACACCCCCAGTTGAAAACCCCTTAGGTGTGGATTAACCACACCTGAGTTATCAAGGTTCCACCTTGGTAACCTATCATATAAAACCTTCTACTTCCCCTTCACTCTACATAGGTGACTACCTATGTAATTGGGTAATTATGATAGGTAAGCAGGAGGGAAATGTAAGTGGTTACTAGGTAGGTAGGTAGGTAGATAGGTAGGTAGATAGATAGGTAGACTAGGTAAGTATATGGGATGTCATGTGCTACCATATCAAAGTGCCTGCATCCATCATTGTCTACAATTATAAACACATAATAACAATCTTTATATTGAACCCCACACACACATAATTCTTGGTTTTCAAAATTAACTCACTTGCAACTTAGAAGAACCAAGCACAAAAACATAAAGAAACTTGCAAAACTCAAAAACATAAACACATTTACTTCACACAATGGTTTGAAATCTCAAAAACAAAGAATGAAACTGTAAAACTTGCACTTGGGGTATTACCCCCCCACCCCCCCCCCAACACACAAAACAAAAAATGAAAATGTAAAAATTTCCCTTTGGGGTTTTCCCCCCCCCCCCCCCCCAAACAACAAATAACCATAACCCGTTTCCCACTAATATATACTATTTTAAGACCTAATAATTGACCCATATGCCTAAATAAGCTGAACAACCTAGTTACACCACCACAAGGGAGATGGCCATGCCTCTCACAACTATTGCAAATTTTAGGGTTCTCTGAATGATTATACACCCATGACTGTAGATTTGGAACCCCATTGTCTTAGTCAAATCTAGGTCATAAGCATAGCCCTGAATGATAATAGCAGGAAAACAAAAGGATTTTAAGCTTGGAAACATTAGCAAATAGGTTGGGAACTTTCATTGTTCACTTGTGGATAGTTTGTTTGTAGGATGGAATTTTTTTTGCTTGTAGGGTGCAGATTGTTGGCTCAAAGGCTGTAAAGTGTATGATGTGTTTTTTTTTTTTTTTTCAAAACATTGAGCCCCCTCACTTCCAAATGGCATATTTTTGCTCATTCCTTATTGGTTCATTGGGATTTTTACAACATTGGAAGTGCTAGGTGGAGGGCTACAAATATTCTTTGAGCTTCTAAAGCAAAGGAACAATGTATGGGGATTTGACCTCAAAGCCACTTGGTGATAGGCATAATTACCTATGTTCTTAAATGTGATTTTAGAAAGTGGCAAAATCAAGTGGCGAATGGAATTACTACTAATGAGATTAGTAAAACGTCCCAGAAGAGATCAGAAAGATATTAACAAAGTGTTCGGTCATAGGTGGTGTTCGGTCATAGGGCAGGCTACCCTATCTCTGAGCACTTCAACAAATAGAGAAAATTTGGGTGACTTCTCCTTAATTTGGATTCTAATATCACACCTCATTTTTCTACTTGTACAAACATTGAAAACACATCATTTTTTTCCTAATGTATATTGAAGGCAATAATATTCATTTAAGATTGTACAGTGTACACCACATTTCATAAAGACCTATGAGAGAATTTGTAGTAAGCTATCCTTACAAAGCATAGTTTTGCATCTGCTGAGGGTGGGTATTTCAAAAAACACAATGCACACCTCTATGGGCATTACATTTTTTCAAAATGCCCACCCTTGTTCACTTTTTTCTTCGGATACCCAATGGGTGGATACCACTAGATACCTGCCAAGTATCATGGGGAAAAAGTTATATTAATTTCTTTTTTTAAATCTTGTGGTCTTTACACCAGGTAAAGATTACAGACCAGGGCATTGAAAACATTCCTACTAACCTCCTTCTTGGCCTTTACCCACCAAATACCCCTCACTAAGGTAGGTAGGTAGATAGGTAGGTAGGTAGGAGTTCAGTAGTTGAGGGAGGTTGATAGGTAAGAATGAACCAAGTGGAACCCATTGTTGGTAAGTAAGTTGGGGTTCATTCTTCTATCTGCTTGTGCTCTCAGTCTCTACTTCTACTTCTACAACACTAGTTTCACCAAACTCAGATCATATTCGGTTTCTGAAAATTTGTAACTATCCTCAAGGGTGTTGGCTCATTGGTATAGCCCCGTCTGAGACCCTGAGATCACAAAAGGTTCTGGGTTCTCAAATCCAGTGGTGAGCAGGTGAAACTCTTGCTGGCCCTCTCCAATGAGCTTGACTTGGAGGTGGCAAGGGCTTGTCAGGTTAGGTCAGTTGTGCTCCCCAAAAAAACAAAACAACAACATCACAAGAATGGACAACGGCCCCAAAGGAAAGAGAAGCAAAACTGCCAGTCTAGAGCCATATATCCTTCCATTTCATGTGTGCACTGTGGACTCAGTACTCAGTACCTCATGATGGAAGCTGAGCTACAAAGGTTGTTCTTTACTCTTTGATGACAGCAGCCGCATCTGTGGCAGCTATCAGTTGCTGATTTGCTCTATACCCCTGAGTACTGTACCAGCATGTCCACTGTACAAGAGCTGTGAAACTTTTGCAACATGGCTGCTGCAGATAGGCCGAAAAAGCTCTTAAATTTGATGATTTCAGTACAATCCTGTCCCTAGAGAAAAAGCTGCCAAAAACTGGAGAATCAACAGTTCCTCACCATGCTTGTCAGTCCAAATAATGAACCCAGGCCACTGTTTTCATGGTAGACTGCACAAAGTATCAAGCCAATTAGCTTAGCTGCTGAGAACTGTGGCTAGCCTGAAACTAAGATAATGGTTTTTGTGGGTCCAAATTATCACTAGCCCATGCTTACATGCTTGCAATCATATTTTTGGAAAAAAAAGAAGAGGAAGCAGAAGATAAACAAACCCAACTATAAGATGATCTTGCTAATGAAGGGGAGCCCGAACCCAACCCAATTGCTGAACATATAGACTTCCTTGGATTTGATGATTTACAAGAAGCTGGAAGATAAAGACAACATTGCTTACCATAAGTGCATATTGGATTCCACATTCTATGTTAGACTGCAACTGGCAAAGTCCAGAGAAGATTCCTCTTGTTCCCATGTGCTTTCAAATGTTTGCAAAATGCTAATTTCACCAGATTACTTTTTTCTTTGTACCTCTGTACTTTTTCTGCACAAAAAACTGAGTGTCAACAGGTTGACAGGATCCAATATCCAATTCTGAAAACAAAAAAGGTTGTAGCCACTAAAACAAGTTTATTTGAACTATTGAGCCCACTTAATGCACTTGAAACCAAAAGTTTACATCAAATTGAACTTTCAATGTTTGTGTAAGACTGGTTGGGAGGGCTGGATTATCTGGGGACTGCTTTAGCAGCCCACAAGCTCAGAAAATCCACCATCTCTTCGCTTCCCCACTCTGCCAATCACCCAATAACATCAATCACTTTATCCATGGAATATGGGCTTAGCAACTGCACATGAATAGCATGAAAGAAAAGACCTTAGGGTTACTTGCATCATTGTCACACAAGGGTGACACTTTCTAAACAAGCAAAGCCCAAATCTTTCTGTCACAGATGCAAAATCCTTAGTTCCTCCAGTTAGATTGACCTAGTGACACCCAATGCAGTTGGAATGACTGTATTGCATACAACTAGCCAGATCCAAAAACCACAAATCCAACATCAAGTCTGATGTCAAACGTACCAGCAGCATAGTCAAGAGCAGTCCCTTTATCATTACTCTCAGCATGTATGTCTGCTCCAGACTCCAAAAGCATCCGTGCAATGTTGATATTTCCCTTCAGTGATGCCAGCTTCACACATAGAATGCAAAACATTATGTGCTCCATTGCAACTCAGTCAAGATGAATGATTCCAGTCCAGTTCCAAAACAAAGGATAACCAAACAGGTTCCTCAAATACCAAGGAACAACAAAAACCAGTCACAACTCTCTGAGCCAACACATCTTATCCCCTTTTGAAGCTTTCAAGCACTTCAATAAAACAACCTTCTCAGAATTGGAAGCTTTTTGCTCTTTTGAATTGATTGACTTTCACTCTCATGATGGCTATTTTTAGAGAGAGCGGTGGTGATGGTCACCAATGAATATACCTGAAGTGCAGTGTTGCCACTCTTGTTGCGTGTTTCTGTTTGAGCACCTGCTTTTAAAAGTGTCTCAACAACCTGTTCAACTCAAAAACAAACACACAGCAGAACGAATGAGTTTGCTCATACTCAAGAAGAAGAATTATGACATCATCTCTGGCTGCAAGGAGAAGCAAGTGCTTCATAATCCTGAGGGTTACTGAGGTGGAGATCTCTTCATGAACATGACATGAAATTCTGAAATTCTTCTTCCTCTCACACTCAGAAGTCCCTACATTCTGCTGTTTTGAATGCTTGTTTGATCAAAGGGAACCCCAGCATAGCTATAACCTTGTTCATGTTTATGACTTTCAAGCATAGATATTACAAAATTCACATCAGAAGTCCCTACATTCCGCTGTTTTGGATGATTGTTTGATCAAAGGAACCCCTGGATAGCTATAACCTCATTTGTGTTTATGACTTTCAAGCATGGATATTGCAAAATGCACATCAGATGTCCCTACATTCCACTGTTTTGGATGCTTGTTTGATCAAAGGAACCCCAGCATAGCATAACCTTATTCATGTATATATGATTTTTGAGGCATGAATATTGCAAAATGCACATCTACTGGCCAGCCTTGAAGGTGGAATTGTAAAGATGGCCTAAGATAAGCCTATGCATGGTGCTATCAGCTCTTGATGCACTGAGAGTCTATAGTCCGTTGTCCATACCTCAGGCTGTTCATAAAAGGATGCCAGATGCAAGGCCGTCCAACCAGCTCTTTGCTCACTTGGCAAATCAATATTGACCTCCTCCAGTGTCACAAGGCGCTTCACCAGCTCCACATGCCCTCCCTTGGCTGCATCCTTGAGAAGCTCATTCTTGTCAGCAGAAGAGCCATCAGCAGATGCTGCTGCTGATGATGATGATGATGACGACCTAATAGTACCACCCCTGACCGAAGCTCCTCCTCCTACTTCTAATCTCACCCAGTGAAAATTCTCCCAGCAGCAGTTCCAATGGATTTGCACCTGATTTGCCAACAAAAACGCATTCTTGGTTCTAAATCCCGCTTGAGCCGTCTTGCTTGAGACGATAGAACTACGCGAACTGAGACGAAGAGACGATGACGACGACAATGATGCCGATCTTGATGATGCCGATGATGAAGATGAAGTTGAGAAACATGCAATTGAGATCATGGCACGTTTGCCGTTGCTTGAGATACAAGGAGGGGAGAATGATGAGGCATGCGGTTGGTCGTCAACGTACCTCACCGGTACCATCACCATCGCCGCTCTACTACTACTACTGCACAATGAGATCATCCTCGCTGCACAGACACTCTCCTCGCACTTACTGCTTCCTCTGCTTCTTCGTAGATGGATAGCGTATGCACTCCGCTTGCACCTACAGCTGGTGTTTGGTCTTCAAGCAACAGGGTTCTTTGCAGACGGTGTATGCACTTAGAACAAAGGATTTTGCTCCATAGCTCGCTTTAACAAAACTTAGTGGAAAAGGGTTTTGAGCTTTGACTTCCTTTGTTTGTTTGTCGTTTGCAGCTGTTTGCTTTTACACTACTTTCACAACAAACTTTTCCCTGGGTCAAGACTAGCAGCTTCCCTTTCCAAGACTTCCATATCTTGCCAACTAAGAACAGTTGCAGAATTTGCAAGAATTTGCCAAATTAAAGTGAGTCTTGCAAGACATACACTTGCAGCTCCAACAGGATTTTGTCATCAGAGAATGAACCAGAAGAAGACTTGCAGAACTTGCAAGAATTGCAAAACTCAAGTGCCACTTCCAAGGCTACAACTTCAGCAAGTCAGACACTTGCAGCTCCATCAGGAATTGTCATCCGAGACTGAACCAGAAGAAGATTTGCAACACTTTCAGGAATCACAAGACTCAAGTGACCCTTACAGGATTTCTTCATCAAGACACACTGCAGGAACAAGACTTATCACCAGAGAATGAACCAAAAACAACCTTATGCAAGTCAGTGCGAGAGAGAGACTGACAATGTTGAGTTTCAGAGCAAAACAAGGCATTCATCGAGAGATAGCATGATTGAAGCTCAAAAATTTCATGCATGTTCATCAAGACACTGCATCTTATCATAAAAGAAACACAAACTATCTCTTTCCATTGTAAAGTTCCAGTGACTTGCCATGGGCATTTTTGAAGCAGTTCAGCAAACAGTATTGCGCACAAACACTGTTACTTTCTCAAATGATGCATTTAGGAGGGAGTTTCAGTGTTGAGCTTCGTGACATATTGCAAGATAACGGGAAGTCACGATTGTCCTGGAACAATGTGTCATGGAACATGCTCTCAGACCAGTTAAGTCGTGTTAAAAAGCAGGAGCTCATTCTGGCATCTTAGTTAATGTAAGGTGCAAGTAACTTAACCAGGCTGCCATTCCAAATTTCCAACAGCAACCCTGGTATCACTGGACAAGAGATAAATCACATTGTTTATTAAATTGCCAAATAGAACAACCCACAAAGACTGTACACAAATCCATACATGTGCACCTTGTAAATGAAGATTTTGTCTAATCCAATATGATTACAATTCAAAGTGCCACCTCTTCTTCTTCCTCACCATCATGGCTCCCCCAGCTCTACACAAAGATCCACAAGAATATCAGACGACAACCTCACAAAAAAAATTACCACAATTCCCACTTTTGCTGAAGACACCACCTAAAAATGGTGATTGCCAGGAGGATCAAATGCCCATTGGTGAAGTATACTCTACTAGCAAGCAAAGCCAGTGGGCCAAAACTCTTTTGTAGGATTGTTATGAACAAAGCATCCATGACCAATCAGCCAAGCTAGAAAAGCAAAGGAAAGTACTACACCTCCTGGTAAGCCTTGAGCCTTGACAGCTTTGACCTGAAACACTGATCTTTTGAAACCTTATGGCAGCCTCAAATTAAATGATAAGAACTTAAGATAATCTCTGAAAGTAGTTTAGATGCCAGTTTCATGATCCTCAGCCATTTCACAATATGACCAGCTCCTCACTTCAACATCCACCCTACTGATAACTGAAAACCAGTTGGCGGAGATTCTCACCTTCCCAGAAAACAGCACAGTTGGCTTTTTCAGATAACAACCATGAGCATCCTGTAAAGCAAAAACTGCATGTCAGGCTTCACCAACACAACAGAGCCAACTCCAGAAGAATGGTCAGCTACAATGGCTAAACTAGATTCTACGAAACGTGGCTGATTGTTGAAGTGTGCACATACAAGGAAGGATGGTGGACACCTCTCACTTGCTGTCAAGAAAAAGAGCGTCAAGGCTATATCAAACCAGGATCCCATGCACACCTGGGGGGCAGACAGGTTGCCAATTAAATAGCAGAGAAGAGAATGGATGTACAGGGGAAGGAGACAAGAAGAAAAACCCATAAGCAAAAAGCACAGGGCCAGAATCTTTTCAACAGAGAAGCGCAAAGAGAAGTGACCAGATGTTTAGAGTTTGAGTTTAACAAAGCAAAAAACTCCAATTATGATATCTCAAGACATTGGCTGGCATATGATGGATATGATCCTATGACCTACAACAGTCAGTGCAAATGAGGTGATAGGATTTGGGATGGGCTAAACTTATAGACAAAACCATGCAGACTATACAAGTTTGAACCAAATTCCCCAAGATTTACAATAGGTATCTTAGACTCAAAGGTTATTCTGAAGCAAGACTGGGAGCTATGAGAAGTTGAGCACCTGTAAATGACAACTAAAAAGAGGACAAGATAGAAGCCAAGCTTCAGCAATCGGTAAGTCTTCTCATACTCCAAATGATTGAAAATCTCTGTGACATCCACCAAATGCTGTTTCCTCAAATATCTGTCATAACCCCCAAAATGCAGCATGAATTGCAAACCCTAAACCTATGGTGTCAACCATCCCTCTCCTGGCATTTGTACCAGAGTGATCATGACAGAAACAAATTTGTCTAGGAGCTATCATCCAGGTATCAGAAGCAAAACATGCTACATGTATTTATTGCAGAAACTTACAGGCGAGCGTGCAGGTACACGAGAGGCACGTTGATCAAGAAGATAAGCCAAACTCGGCACAGAAGCAGGAGCACAGTCATTCCTGCATGAATCATAAACTCTAGTTCGATAACCTTGTTGATGCGTTTAGCGGTGTCAAAGGGATTGATGTAGTCAAATTCCAGATCCGATAAACACATGAGCTGCAGACAAGGAAAGAAAAACACTGCAAGCTAGTCAAAAGCACCACAGTTTTGAAGCTGATCGATTGAAAGGACCGAACAATCACCGAGAAAAAAAGCATCACCTCGACAGGAATCCAGGCAAAAACTTTAAATAAATTCCACTTCAGCTTCAAAGAAATAATCGAAAGAAAAGAATGAGCCAGAAAGGAGAAGCCACGGCAACAAGCTCAAAAGACGAATGATCCAGATATTTGAGAGAAGGAATCAAGCAGAAGCAAAGGCATGTATACCTGGTATACCAAGATCCCAAGGAGTAACGCCACTGCGAGGAAACAGATGAGCCATAGGACCACATCTCCCGCCATGACAAAAACAGGCCTCCAAGGACCACCAACAAGCGATGCTCAAGATTCAACTCCAACTCTCCATAATTCTCCAATTCCCCGATTACGACAAGAGTAGACACAACTTCGCGATTGCACAATTCTCCTCCAAAGATTCCGCAATTTCTCACCCGCGGTCTGCCCGGACTCCCACCTTGCCTCCCCTCCCGACCTCTCTCGCGCGCGCTTTCCACCCACACCCCCCTCTCTCTCTCTCTCTCTCTCTCTCTCTCTCTCCCGCTCTTCCGCAATCTTAGGGTTAGGGTTTCAACAAACTTTTCATCCATGTTCAGAAGAAGATTCTGTTTTGGATGAAACTGTTGCTGCAGCCCACACTGGCATTTTGATGGTGGAAATAGCCAAGTCACAAAAGAATTATACAAATCTTAAAGTTTGGCTCTGCCTTGCCTGGGCCCCTCTTCCCTTTCAGCCTTGGGCCCTTCTTCCCTTAAAGCCTTGGGCTTTACCCTACACTTCAAAATTTTGTGTTGTTACTTGTTGCCAGTGTTGGTCAGTTATCACTTTCTTAGAAGCTAGTGAGGTTCAGGTTACTTATACATTTTGACTCACTTTGTTGCAGGAGGATTCAAAAAAGATTAGTGGTGCATTTGGAGGGCACCTAATATGAATGATTATGCTTCCTCAAATCGAAGAGGAAGGGATATTGTGCTTACTCCTTGGAAAAAGAGCCCCAAGCTTGAATATGTGACGAAATCATCACAATAATTGCACAAGGAAGGAGCAATAGCACCTTTACCAAAAGAAAAAGAACAAAGGAACAAGCCATACACAAACCCAAGATCAGGAGTGTGAGCCAACATCAAAGTCATTCAAAGAATCCCAAAGAAAGGAAAGGAAGTCAAAAGAAAATCCAATGCAAAAGTAGAAGGAAAGTATCAATATGTTAAAAAAATGTGGGGGTTTGTGAGAATACATGCAAAATGTTTGTCAAAGAAGGTGGAAGAAATCTAATGGGATTGGGTTGAATCAAGTAGTTGAGTTGAAATACATCAACTTGCAAAGATTGAGAAATTTTTTGAATAGAAAGTTCCATTTGAATTGGGTTCATTTTGAAACTCTCTAGTGAATATTGAAATACCTTGGACTTATGAAACCCAATACACCCAATCCAATATCAAGTGGCGATAAAAATGTTCGACCAAGCTCACCTAGTGCCTAGACATAGAGTTAAAGCAAGCTCCCAATGTATATTGGCATAAAACCATTGCCTTGCAAAAGTGGCAATGGTCATGTTCCTCATTCCCAAGGCTCAAAATTCCTTCTAATCGAATTGTTTCTTGTCCATAAAATGTCAAATATGGGAACATTCAACCAAGGCTAAAGCTCTTCCTATCTTAACACCTTTGAAAGCTACAAAAATAGGATCATGTAAGGAATTAATGTATGGATTACCAAAAAAAAGCTATCAAAATATTTCCTTTCAATAACTCAATTCCAATTTGGAAAGGTTAGGACAAACATTTTGTCAAGCTCTTAACATCAAATTCCAAAATGCATATGGTGTTCTTTGAAACTTGATTGTCATGAACAACCAATTTATGTCTACCGGTAAACTAAAATCGTTTTTGTTCAAAGGCTAAGTCTATTGAACTTTCCTTTGCAGAATGGCTTGTCCAAGGTTCTTCCCCTAATGTGAGAACTAACACAATAAGCTGAACAAGTAGGATTTAACTTGAATCTTGGGGTCAATTTTCGCAACCCTACTTTGAGGGAACTGTGAGGATGAAACTCACACTCCCAAAATTGGGACTTGGGAGTCCTCTGGAACTCCCGAAACTTCAAAGTTTGATTGCAAGGGTCAAAACACCTCGCATTGGGTTTTTCTTTATATCATTGGAAATCTATTGAAGTGTAGATGTCGAAAATGGCCTCGCATGGGCCATTTGGACATCTGCAGCACAAGTTATGGCAAAAAGAAGGGTCGGGAGTCAAACAAACAGTTTGACTCTCAACCACTAAAAGTTGGGAATCGACCTGACCCCTGTGCGTGCAAGTGAAGTGCGACACACCATTAGAAAGCTTTCAAGGAGATCTACAACTTTGCTTGAAACCTCATCCCAATTAGAAATCTGAGCAAAGAGTTATGATCATGCAAAGTCTCAGGAGTCCAAATCGGGATAGTTTCGGGACTCTTCCTTGGGAGTCCCAGGACAAAAAGCCATTTGGATGTGGGTGTTGCGGAAAGGTACAAAATATACTATATGGGGGAAGGTGGTGGCTTCCCCCGAGTCCAAGCCGTGGTGAGTCAAGTGAGTCCAAGGTTGCCCGTGGCTTGTCTTAGCACCAAGGGTGCTCCAAAATGTGATCTAACCAACTTGTTGGTTGGTTTGATGCAAGTTCGAGTAAGTGAATAGCTTGTCACTCTTCCTAGTCCCATCCCAGAGCCTTAGCACGCCCCTCTACCTCTTATAGTGTTGAGAGCTAGGAGTGTGCCCCAAGTTCCTCACAATTCCATTGTGAGAGTAATTTAGACCCAACTCGAGTCTAACTAGGGCTTGGGAGTGCGTCATCAATGATCCCCAATTCACCTTGCACAACTAGGAGAATAAGTGTGTTCAAATGCACCTTAATTTGAGTCTTGTCCACCTTTTGCCCTTGATGAAGTTGTGAACAAGATTTCATATATGGTCACACATATGGGGGATTGGGTTCCAACACACAACAATGTACCAAATCAATACAAATATATTTGGTTTGCCACAAGGCTAAGGTTATCAAAGGACAACTTGCTAATGGTCCCCAATTAAATTAGGAATTTTGCCTTGAGACAAAACATTAACTTGTCAAAGTTCATTTCACATGGGAAGCGAAAGCCAACTTATAGCCCAAGATACTTCACACCTTGGCCTTGTGTGACTTAGGTGAGGCCAATATCTTGATTCCAATCACAATCTTTTGGTTCATTCAAGGCCTAGATGGCACAAAATTTTGCATTTGTGCACATGTTATAATGCAAAAGAGCCAAAGGATTCAATGAACCTTATCTAACTTATTAGGTTCCAAATATAATGTCATATCATTTGTGAATGATTGATTTTGGAGGTGGTTTTTGCTAAATAAAATGAACCCCATTATTTGTAAGATGGATTGTCAAAGACATATCCAAGTATGTCAATTACCAATATGAAAAGGTATGATGAAAAAGGGCGCCTTTGTTAGATTGAAAATGGAAAGGAAAAAGGTTCACCCACCTTACCATTTACCTAGATAATAAAGGTATCACATTTATATAGTGTTGAAACCCATTCGACCAAAAGTTCATTAAAGATGGTTGGTGAGTAATTACATGTCTTAAGAGCATGATGGGCTTTCAATTTTTAAGTTAGGAATATCTTTTGACTCAAAAATGAAGATGATTGGACTTGTATTCAAAAAAATTGAAAGGCAATTTTCTTCCAAAATGGCATGTAATGCCTCAAACCTATGAAGTCTGGTAAGTCTATGACACATTTTTGGGAAGCAAGAAGGCCACATTTCATTCACATGTTTTCAAGATCTAATTATAACTAAGGTTGTACCATGGAAAGAATCTTGGAATGTTTTTTGATCAAGTTGCATTTACTTTTCCTTTGTTATTTCAAAAGTGTTAAATTTTTTACCATTAAATGTTCAATTGCATGTTCCAACTAGGTTGCCCAATCATATGATGAGGTTAATTGCACATTAAAAACCTTCCAAATAATGTTAAATTTGCCTTGCTCAAACCACATCCTTCATAAAAGTTGTGTAAAAAAACCTTGGCTTTAGATTTAAGTTAATGAACATGTTCAAATTTTTAACATTATTTACATATGCTAACCTATTTATACTAACCAAAGTTATGTTATACTAACCTAACCTACCTAAGGTATATAACTAGTTTAGGTTATATTCAAAAACTACTTAAGGTGTTATACTTAGGCTACCTAATATACTAGCTTATAATTATATTAGTTTAAGTGAATATATAAGTTATATTAATTTAATGTTTTGTGGGCTAAACTTCTATACCTAGTACTTATATATGTTATATTAACATAGGCTAGGTATAATATTACTAACTTAGGCTTAAATAACCTAGGTAACAACACCAAAATGTGTTTTTCACAATTACAACATTTTACAATTATGTTATAAGTTTAGTCATGTAGTCGTAAATTATGCTAATCATTTAATTTGTGATTATGATGTGACTACGATGTGATTATATTACAACTATATGGTTACATTTCAACTTGCAATTACATGATTACAAGTCAACTATTATTTATGAATTAACAACCCATTGATTATGCACATTTTAAATCTTAGTTTAGAGGAGAAGAATTGCTTTATTTTTATTTGAAAATATTTATAACCTTGAAAAACATGATTAATATGAACATAATGCTTTGCCAACTTTGCCACATATTATACATGTTTAAAAATACTTAATAATATGTCTCCATTTTACATTTCAATGAAACAATATTCATACAAATTTAATACTAAGTTTCACAATATTTCATTATTTCAAAACTAAATTAAATTTTAGTTTGAAATTTTCATAAAATAGTGTAATTTGTTTCCAAGAGGTTGCCAATATTTAACAACAAAATTTACTCATGAAATTTGACCCCAAAATTTTGACATGAAATGTTTTTGATAGGTTTTTAAGTGTGGAAGCAAGAAAAATAATAAAAATCTAACAATTTTTATAGTTGGTTTTAAGTGTGTGGTCATGATTATAAAGGTTGATTAAAACTTATTTACTTCGTATTTAATATAGCCATATTTAGCTAAATCTTCTTATGGGCGATTTCCAGTTTTCAGTTACACAAATAAATCCAACAAAAAAATTGTTCCCAATGTTAAATGCTACAAGTGTGTCGCAACCCTACTTAAAGGGGGTGTGAGTGTCACAACCCTACTTAGAGGGAGTGTGAAGATGAAACTCACACTCCTGAATTTGGGACTTGGGAGTCCTCCAAGACTCCCAAAATTTCAAAGTTCGATTACAAGGGTCAAAACACCTCACATTGGGTTTTTCTTTATATCATTGGAAATCTATTGAAGTGTAGATGTCGAAAATGGCCTCGCATGGGCCATTTGGACATTTGCAGCACAAGTTATGGCCAAAAAAAAGGTTGAGAATCAAAATGGCAATTTGACTCCTGACCATTAAAAGTTGGGAATCGACCCGACCCCGAGGCGTGTAGGTGAAGTACGACACACCGTTGGAAAGCTCCTGAGGAGAGCTACAACATTGCTTGAGACCTCATCCCAATCGGAGGTATGAGCAAAGAATTATAATCATTCAAAGTCCGGGGAGTCCAAATCGGGACAATTTCGGGACTCCTCCTTGGGAGTCCCGGGACAAAAAGTCATTCGGATGTGGGTGCCGCGGAGAGGCACATAATATACTATATGGGGGAAGGTGGTGGCTTCCCCCGAGTCCGGGCCATGGTGAGTCAAGTGAGTCCAGAGTTGCCCGTGGCTTGTCCTAGCACCAAGGGTGCTGTAGAATGTGAACTAATCAACTTGTTGGTTGCTTTAATGCAAGTTCGAGTAAGTGAATAGCTTGTCACTCTTCCTAGTCCCATCTTGGAGCTTCAACATGCCCCTCTGCTCTTTCTAATGCTAAAAGCTGGGAACGTGCTCCAAGTTCCTCACAATTCCGCAGTGAGAATAATTTAAACTCAACTTGAGTCTAACTAAGGACTTAGGAACGCGTCAAAGTGAATCCTCTAAAAAAAACCCATAAAATTATTGATTATATAGCATCACTTGATATGTTATAAATTAAAATTTAACATTTAAACTAATATTGTACATCATGAATAATATAGTTGATATAAAAAAAGTGTATTATATTATATTAATATCAAAATATTTATGATCTATTTATAAATGTTATACATGAATAAATTATATAATATGCATGAAAAATAAATTTTACTACTAAGATTATGATATATTATAGATCAAAATTTTAAAATATAATTTAAAAATCAAATACATGTTTTAAGATGTGGGAGATATATTATTTATTTATTATTATGTAATCCATAAAAAATTTCCCATTTATAAATTATGTACTTTTTTTTTTCTTAAAAAAATGGTCATTGAAATCTTTTTAAATAACAAGATTTTTGTTATTTTATGTTCAAATAAATTTGTATTTGTATAGATACATGTGTGTACATTATTGAAAAATAATAATAATTACATTTAACTTTATCATTTGGATTTAAATATCAATAAAAAAATTAAATATTAAAATTCACATTTGTGCAACATAAAATTATGAATTATATAGCATTATTTCATATGTTGTAATTTAAATATTATAATAAGAATCTACATCGTAAATAATATATAAAATTATATAGAAATAAATAAATTATATTTTCTAAATGTACAATATTTATTGTTAAGTTTTAAATATAATTTGTGAATAAATTATAATATTTTTTTAATTAAATAAAAATTAAAAAAATGGGAGATATATCAATTTAATATTAATATGTCAACCATAAAAAAAATCCATTTATAAATCATGTGTTTGAAAAAAAAAATTCTTTTTAAAAAATGGTCATTGAAAGTGTTTTAAGTTCCAATAAATTTTTATTTTGAAAAGGAAATAAATATGAATGTGCACATGTCATTGAAAAAAATTTTAAATTGTCTTTTAATTTTTTTCATTTGGACAAAACAACAATAAGATATTAATTATTAAAATTGGCACATGTGCAACATTCAGATGAAAAATGGGTTAAATAAAATGCACCCCATTATGTTTTCACAACAAGCAAGATGATTTATTAGTAAAAGATGGGGGTACATTCACAAAATAAAGAACTAGGGGTGCACTTTCAATATGGACTCTAATGATTGTTTATTTTGAAATATTTTGGGAATATATTAAAAATATTCCATTTGTAAATTGCAAAAAGTCATAAAAAAATGCTTTTGATTCAAAAATATGGTACATTATACTTTTATGTGAATATGTGTTTTAAGAGTCTCTCCGAAATCGTGTCATTTTCAAGTCCTTTGAAAGTCATTTATGTGTTTTTTCAAGCAGTAAAACCATTATAAAACACTGGTTACAATGATTAATCAATGTTTTTGAAAATTCAAATTTCATTAGATTGAATTCAAATTATTACACATGTTTCCACGATATATTAAAAACATTACCAGCAAAACATATAAAAGAATTGTGCAATATTAATATTATTTTTGACATGAAAACATGAAAAACAAAACATTGGTTACAATTCCTAGGATTTCTATATTTATGATGGATGTGGTCTAGGATCAAACCTCACAAATGGAAAAAGTGATGGTCAACAATGGAATGTTAAACAAATATTTTATATCTCCATAGTCTTCTTAACCTATATGCATATTTGGCTATTTAACATAGGGTTTTTAACATAACATAGGTAATGACATGTGTAAAAAATTCATAGGATGAAGATGATGAAATTATTTCATTATTGTTATATTATATTATGTGAATAATATTATATAACTAATTAATTATATATGTTTTATGACAACACAATTACAAAAGTAATAGTGATATCCATGTTTGCGACTACATGATTAAATGTCTTATGTGACGAGTCTTATTCGAATAATTAATCATGTAATCATTTATGCATATACAACTACAAATGTAATCGTGGGTGTAGTCATGAAAGACACATTTTAACATTATGTTATTATCATAAAGTGGGGTGTAATTCACTAATATAAATCATTATAAAACCTTAAAATTGAAATAAATTCAATGCACTTTAATGATTTCACCTTGGTTAAAATTATTTCACTATAATATCATTATGTAAACATCATGTTTCACTATAAATTGACATAATTCACTATTATAATTTACTATGGTAAATAGGTTTTTTTTTATGTTGTTGTTTTAAATACCGTATGTTACTTTATGATATACCCTATATTATTTTAGGCTACCTTAATTATTTTACCTTATAACCTAAGCTATTATAGGCTATTATAAATTATTATACTTTAAACTATAATATGTTATTCTACTTTAAAATATCATAATTAGCTTATTATAAGATTTTTTACTTTATGTTATTATAAATTATTTTATCTTAAGTATAATAATTTAAAATAATCTAAAATATAATTACCTAAGGCAAAATAACCTATAATAATTTATAATACCCTATGAAAAATAATTTAAAATAGCCAACAATAAAAAAACTACCAATGACCTATGATAATATAATTTAGAACATCCAATAATAGTTTATAATATAATAGCCACCAATAGTTGTAATATAACTTAAAATAACTAAAAATAGCCACCAATAGAATAACCACCAATAGCCACCAATATCTGTTAATAAAATAACCATTAATAACCACCAATATCCGTTAATAAAATAACCATTAATAACCACCAATAACCATTAATAACTACTAATAACTTATGATGATTGAACCTAAAATAACCACTAATAACCACCATTAAAATAATTACGAATAGTCATGAATATAATAACCATCAATAGCCATTGATAGAATAACCATTAATAACCACTAATAAAATATCCATTAATAGCCACCAATAAATTAACCATTAATAAAATAACCATAATAGCCACCAATATCCATTAATAAAATATATAGGCATTAATATCCACCAACAGAATAACTAATAATAGTCATCAATAAAATAACCATAAATAACCTATGGTAATTATAACATAAAATTGTTAATAATAACATAAGGTGAAATATCTTTCAATAGCCAAAAGTAACCAACAATAACCTCACACAGCCGAAAAGAACCTAAAATGAAATAACTTAAAATAGCCAAAAATAATTTACAATAATAAAAAATAACTAAAGGTGAAATAACTTTAAATAACCAAAAATAAGGTTACAATAATTGAAAGTAACCAAGGGTGAAATAGTTATAATAGCCAAAAATAACTTAAAATAACCATAAATAATCATAATAATGTAAGGTGTCATGCCCATATGCATGGCCTCATACATGATGGCCGATTACGGGCATGCCAATCATGGGTCAATGTATGTTTTTAGGGTTAATGTGTGTTCTTAGGTTATTGTACGCTATTAAATGTTTTAGGGTTATGGCTTGTTTAAGGTTTCAGTTTGTTGACATCTGTATAAAAGGCCAAGTTCTTCCCTTCTCTTGTTAATTATTATAGAATTCCTTTGTCAGGGAAAGTTTCTTCCATAGTCAAACTGGATTTCTAGATGTTCATAACGGCGAGTACACAACCACCGTTTATAGACACTACATTTTCTTTCCTTCTTTTCAATTTAATTCTAAAAATATTGCTTTATATTGCTTAATGTTAAAAGCAAACAAAATTTCCTGACTTTGAGTTTCTTAGGTTTCTTTTGCTTGTTGGTTTTTTGTGTTTTTAAATTGTTGTTACTTCTTTTTTTTTTTTCTACTTTTGTACTACATCTACAATAGGAACAATAACAACCATAACTACCAACAAGGTAAACGAGGGAAAAGGGACACTAGAAATAAGCTATAAGCTATGAAGTTCTAAGTTTCGGAGTTTCGGAAGGAGGAAGGAGCGAGCAACTCCAAAGTTTGTTTTACTACCAGCTTTAGGTCTTGGGAGCACACACACACACACAAGGTTTGATTGCAGTACAAGATATGCACTAGGTGATGCAACCCCACATATACTTGCTTTCCTTGTACATGGGTTTTCACGTTAGCATATGGGTTGTGCATTCCTATGTGTTTTTGAGCTTGCAATCATGTAGTGAGTAGCCCTTGTAGCAATTCTAGAAGAAGAAAAAGAAAAAAAGAAAAAAGAAAAAACAAGAAGTAGAAAAAAAAAAAATTCTCTTCTACACGCCATTGCCACAAAGCTTGCAGATGTAGACCACTCTATAATACTGTCGTTGGCGTAGTTGTCGTCCATTTGTTTCGTTTTAATTTTGATTCCATTCCGTTCTAATTCCATTCCATTAAGATTTCGTTCCATTCCATTCAATGTCCGTCGTTGTTTCGTTCGACGTCTGTCACCATTTCGTCCGACATCCATTATCGTTCTGTCTAACATCTGTCCCTATTGCGTCTGACATCCGTCCTGTTTTGTTTGATGTCTGTCTTTGTTTCATCCGACATCCGTCTTTGTTCCGTTCGACATCCGTCCCAATTTTGTCGGACATTCGTCCACAGTTGTCCATTCGTTGCCATTCATCCCCGTTGACGCACCATATTCTTCAAACCATATGTTGTGTTAGAATTTTGTAATTAGTGCTTTGTATTGCTACAAAATTTTGAGGCATGGGACAATACCATGTCCTCGGATGATGAGAACACTACGACTCAACTAGAGCCAAGGTATCAGCTACAAAGTAACACATAATCATTTGAACTGATTTTTTTGAACTCGTAATCATCATGAGGGTACCATCAAGCGTCTACAACACCACCATCATCCAATACAACTCCTACCAAGAATTCAAGTTCAAGTTACACTACATCAACAGTACATCAAAGTCCATTTGGAGGGGTTAATCAACGGGTACTCTTGTTGTTGCACCAGCTTTCATACCACCACCGTATATTTTGTTGCAAGTCGTTACCTCTACACCCATATACATCATGGAGGTTAACAATTCCTTTAAAGTTCAACAAAAGGCAAGGTACCATTTCTTTGAAGGAGTTCAAGGCAACTTTTTCAACTATGGTTTTTAAATTAGAGCTCAAATATGGCACTAATTACACCAAGGCGTTTACATTCAAACAACTAGCCCGTTATGTGCACTATGAAGCATTGGATGTCTATGAGCAACATTTTCCAAAAAATTTGGGTGTCACCCAAATCCCCAGTCCAACTTATGCCATAGCCATTGCCATTGCTTCTTAAGCTACACTGCAAGCTGCCATTGCACATCATGGGACTGTCCCAATAATCTAGATCCGATACCTACTTCAGTAAATTTTTTCCTCAACAACTCATTATTATTACCGCAAACATTCCTCCCACCACCAGCTTTTGTTAATCTAGTGGGGGAATTTTTTTGAGTTCTTAAGTTGGAATTTCTAATTAAGAATTTTGAAAAAAAAATTATAGCTCGTCACCTTTTTTCGGTAGAAGGATGAAACCTTCAAAATGCTCTATAGGAAACTTCTCAAGCTTAAAGAGGATACTCATAGCATCATAGACCTAGAAGGTACCCGTTTGTATCTTCGTTCGTTGGAAGGTACTTCGACACTACATGCGGAGGTTTTGCAACAGGTTTTTTGCAAAATTTGGAGACTCATACACTTTACTAGATGTGTACAACATTTTTGAAAAGCTAGAACTTGTTCATGCACATTATGAGGCCAGTAATATGAAGCCTCCATCACTTTCAAGGTCTAAGCCTCCACCAGTTGTGCCAACCAGATCATCACATTCTTTTTCAAAGGCTAAAATGGTGCACTCGGCTACATCCATCCTACCTTCTTGCAACTACTATGACAATCATGCCCACAAAGCTAATGAATGCAACATTCCTTTTGAGGATCTCTTGTGTGATTATTGTGGGAAAGAGGGACATCAGGAAGCTATTTGTTTTGCCAAGTTCCCGAAATGGAAGCAACTCCAATTACCACGGCAAAATTTGCCAACATCTTCCAACGCCCCTCAACCAAAAGCCAAAGCACCTTAACCTTCCACTTAGGCTTTTCCCACCAAGGGTAATTCCAGTAATAATGTTAAGACAAAAGAGCACAATGCTGATAAGAAGGAAATGCTTCAAGCCCATGCCACTCAAGTTCAAACTCTACAAAATGAACTCGAATCATTGAGGGCCCAACTTACTAATCTAAAGGCAAATATTCCTAACCAACTAATCATGCCCAACCTGTATAGGGTTCAAGATCACGGGAAGGACTTCCTAGGTCGTTCTATGGCCTCTCACATGATGCCATGGTTGGGGAGTATGTTTTTTCTAATGCACACAATTTTAATCTCACACCAGAATTTGCCACTTCTTTTTACCCTTCCTACTTCGCGGCACAAAAGGTTGGTGTGGCACCTAGAGTTTCTACCACTAGGCAAGTAATTTAGACTGATGGACTCACATCTAGTTCAAGTCTTATTACCAGGGCTAAAGGAGTTCGAAAAGTCATGCCATAATCTTTTCATCCTCTCAACACGGAAGAAGAATGCACCTTGTTGGCAAAGGGGGAGGAGACTACTACACCACAAGGTGCTAGGCATCAAATTCTTACATTAACCCTAAGAGCATACATTAACCCTAAAAGGCATGATTGGCATGCCCATAACTGGCCATCATGTATGAAGCCATGTATACGAGCATGGCAACTATCGTGACATTCAATGTTGTAAGGGTGTAAATCTATAATAAACTCTATTGAATAAAAAGACTAAAACCAGTCAAAGGTAGAAACTAATCAACCAAAAAGAAATGCATGCACATATATATACAATGCATAAGAGGAGGTTAAGATGAAATTTTCATATATCCCCCCCTAAGACTTGAGCCGGGAAAAATGTGGCATGGTTTAAGTAGAAATCAAGGTGTTGTAGGAGAACATGATGAATAGTACTAAATGTGGCGGGAACTTGAATGAGCTTTGGCTTGAAGCATAATAGATGGTATCCACCATTACAATTATCGAAAAGCAGCATCTGATCAGCATCGTCTGTCCTCCAACATTCCTAACATGGATAATCAAATGGAGGAATCCAAGTCGACGTGATGATGGTAGGATCCAAATTCGGCAGGTGGCAGGGCGCACAATTTTCGGAGTGATCCCAAATTATGCGTCTATCAGCTCCTTGCAACTCCAACACACCTGAAGGCATGATCGCCTTAATCCTCAAGATAGTGCGATCAAAATAAGTGTCTAGAGTATCATTAGGTTATTGCTAGAGATACACAAAGTCACCAACATCAAATTGTTTCACCTTAGGTTTGTAACTACCACTTCGTGTGTGTGCATCATGTAAGGTGTCTCAATGTTATGCAATGGACAAGTTCTCCATGGCCATGGGCATAACCCTCCTAAATAGAACAGCCCTATCTGCGATGACCTTAACCCAAATGGCTGGGGAGTCCAAGTCCACAACCTAGTCCATTTGAGCAACAATGGAAGAGGGTGGAATGGGATGTCTCCCAAAAAGTAGAAAGTAAGGATAGAAATGAAACAAAGAGGCGTGTTTGGACATCATGTAACCCATGGAAATGTAAGGTAGGGCCAAGTCCTAATGAAGTAAATTTTTCGAAGTCCTTTTTTGCATGTCATACATGAAAATTTCATCCCAACCTCCTTTTGTGCATTGTATATATATGTGTGTGCATCTCTTTTTGGTTGATTAGTTTCTACCTTTGATTTGTTTTAGTTTTTTTTATTCAATAGAGTTTACTATGGATTTACATTTTTACGACACCAAACATCACAACACTACACATCACGACAAAGGTAAAATAACTTAAAACAATGAAAAATAACCCTAGAATAATTTTAAGTAGCTTAACATAGGTAATATTATTATATTAGGAAAAAAATTATCCATTTATTAAACATTTTCTTTTTCAAAAAAATGATCATGCAAATGTTATTGAATAATGATATATATTTTCAAAAGGAAATAAATGTAATTACGTACATTATTGAAAAATAAATAAATAAAACTTTAATCATTTCATTTGGACAAAATCATAATAAGATATGAATTTTCAAAATTGATGTTTTTGTAATGTTTAAAATGAAGTATTTGATAAGTAGAATGCAACCTAACACATTATTATAACAAGTGTGGTGGCTTGATGGTAAAGGTGTTTGCCTTCATCATTAAACTTAAAAAATGAAATGATTATGGTCAATAGTGGTAAGTTGACCGAATATTTTCTTATGTAATTACTTAGAAAATATGCCTACTTATGTTGATTACATGGCCTATGTACATAGGCTAGGTTTTTAACCTAGCGTAGGTAGTGACACATGTCAATAATTCATAAGTTTTCAAACTCATGAAATTATCAATAATATTCAATATTAAATAATTTAAATTTAATTGATTTCCATGTTGTTTAGCTAATTAACTAGTAAGTGAAATGGCTTGATAAATTTGTATTTCAATAAGTATTAGTGAACCAATTCACTATTCATAATAATTAGTCCCTACTCACTGGGGGGTCGACCAATTTCATCATGGTAAAAATGTTCAAATTCATTCAAAATCTAGTGAAACCCAAATTGAACTAGGACGCATTTTGGTGTAGTGATATTAATTTAAACATATTTTATAATATTAATATAGATGGCTTAAACTACTTCTGCTACTGAAATTAGGCTATTTATGGAATTCTACAGTTTAAGGTTTTTTTTTTTTAAAATTAATGCCCCCAAAAAATCCATTAATTATATTCCTTCAACCTATCCTACCTACCTTACTTAACTTGTCAATTACCCTACCTTTCCTAACAATGTCCTACTTTAATTCATTTTTTACCTACCTAACTAACCTAATAATTGATGCACAAAATAATAATTATGTATTTATTTACTTACATACCCACTTACCTTACTATAACTCCCTACCCCAAATACCTATCTAAAACCCACCTATAACTTAAAAGGACATATGTATTTTTTTGGGTCAAATTTTATGATTACATGTCCTATTTGATTCCATTATTTGTTTGATTACAACCTTGTCTTACTAAATGTGTTCATTTTTTTGGTCATATTTGATTAAATGTCACATTTATTAATCAAAAAGATCATTTGAGGCAATTGAATCAATCAAAAGAAACATGTCACATTACCAACCAAGGGCTTTTAATTAATTTGACCAATTTTTTAGTCAAAACAAACATGGTAGTCAAGTTGAAAAGCCATGAAGTTTTGTAATGCATAAAGGGGTGCAAACGAGATAACACAAGCCTCACCTGCCTACTTTATGACTATTTTTGTGATTGCTTTTGGGGAAATGTTCCAAAAATATTTTTGGAATATTTTTGAAAAAATCTTTGAAAAAATATTTTTTAAATTTAAAAATCTTTTTCATATTATTTTATTAAAGTTTATGTTAAAAATTTGGCAAAAAATGTCATTTCTAAAAATTTCAAATCCATTTACAAGTCCTCTTACTATTTAAAAGCAAATGTTATAATGTTTAATGAGTGCTTTTGTTATTTTATTCATTGGATTAATTTTAAATTACTTCACATGTCCCATGATATATTCAAAATACAACTACATATATAGACAAATTTTACAATTTCAACATCAAATTAAATTATGACATTAAAAACATGAAAAAACCAAGCAAGCATTACATTTGCTATGGTACGTGTTATTATGACTACACCCAAAGTCATTTCACATAGTCGCATAAATTTATGTTTGGACCAATTCATGTTATGGATTTACTCTATCATGTTGAAGTCTTCAACTAATATTATTGAAGAGTTGTTATTTGAAGTTCAAGGATAAGTTTTATTAGAAGTTTGAGTGGCATACATACATTTACAATTGCAATGAACTCCTTATCCAAGAATTGAAGCCATGTGTATTGCATCTAACCTTTTGAAATGATTTCAAGACCCAAAATTGATGGAACAAGCATGGGCAAAAAAAGAATTATCATGTTTGCTACCTAACCTTGCAACCTTCTTAATTGGATGCTTAGGTTTATAACATAGGTTTGTCCCAAAATTCAATCATTTTACCATATTTCACACAATTTGAACCATTAAAGTGGTGTTCTTTATATAGTAACACTAGTTGTGATGGATAAATTCAAAAGCTTGAATCTAAACTTCAATTTGTTTTTGCTTGTGGGCCCCTTGACCCTTCCCAAGTCTTCTCACATTGAAAGTGATTGTTAGCAAAAACTTACCATGTTCATGTAAACCCTCAATTACAACATCCACAAGGTCAATCAATCCCCTTAATAAAACCTATCCAACTTGTTGTGGAGCAATGTTCGTATGTTGGTCTAGTTCACCAAACACTTACTTCTTCCTTGCACTTTGAAGTGAGGAATGTTTTGAAGGTTATTATACCTTCAACTAAAATCACCGAACTCCTTACTAAGATAATTTTAAAACATTTTATGTGTGGGCCCCTTGCATAGAACAATGAATTGTCCAAGGAAAGGACTTAATCCCATTGGAACCATATGAAATTGGCTGCTTTTAAAACCCCATTAGCATCTTGGTTGTGGGAATGAAAGTTAGGATTGTGTAATCATATTATAGCTCCTAATATGGTCTTTGAGCCATTCTCATTCTTGTTTGATTGTATTATTGTTCTAAAAATAGGTCACCATTTCAACATCTAGGTCCCAATATATGTTGTAATGTAAATGAAAATTTTGCTCCTAGTTGAAATAATTGAGCATTCATCCTTTAAAAACCCAAAAATAACAACGTTAAATATGAGGTTTGTTATCTTCTTTAAATGTTTGATGAAAAACACCAAAAATCCCTCATTGCATGCCTTGGATTTTCCATTTGATTGGGTTCATTGGAAGAAGGCCAAACATGGGCAAGTTGTCCTCCTTCCCTTCATGGTTTTTATGTTGATGGTGTGTGAAATTGGTTATGTCAACCCAACTGGTTTTGGCTTGATTTGGCTTGTTTGGTGGAGATCCAACATCTAGTTTTTTGGCTTCCAACTTGTTTGATAAAATAACCTTCATGTTGGCATCCAATTAATTGAATTGTGGAGTTGCAATAGTTGTAATCTCATAATATTTTTTACCTTCATGATCAAATGCTGAATTTTGTTTGATCTAAATGTTTTGAAATTGAGTTGAAATGGGGTTGCTCCTTGTGTCTTGTGATTTATTGGTCCCAACAATGGATTCATTCCAAGTTCATAATTGACCTTGAAGTATGTTATTACCTTCCTAAGTCAAGGACCTTAACACAATGCAAGATTTGGCAAAATGCCCAAATTGTTTACATTTCTAGCATTAATTAGGCAAGGTAAAGTAAAGGCTATGTTGAAATATTGTGGCATCAATCAAGTCATTGATGTCAATAATAAAAAAAGAATGTTAGTTAGAAGGTAAGTGATGGTTACACTTTGACTATGTTAAAAGGCCTCATTTTTGTTAAATAGTAACCACAACAAATTGAGATTGTGCATTTGTTCAATTGGAACCAAAGATATTAAAAGCCTTAAACCTTTTAGGTAGAGGGTAGACAAAGTGGTTTGGAAACATACCCACCAATTGTAGTCATGATAACATGAAATGTATCATCAAAATGGATATAAATCAATTGTGGTTTGCATGGGTAGTAATGTCATAAGTTCAAAATGTAATAGGGAATATATTATTGGTTGATATCCATGCAACCACACTTAGAAATGCAAGTTTGTTGAAAAAGGAATCAAATTAGGAAAGTTGGAAGTAGTAAAAAATACAAACATAACATTTACCCCTCATATTCAAAATTATGTTTTGAAATTCATGTCCCATAAACGTCACATGATGGGGGAAAAGCTTTTTAAAAAAGAAGTGAGTGCTTAGGGAAGGATGGAACATTGAGCCATGTTTCTTGGGAAGGTTTCAAAGTTTTGAATATGAGTGTGTTCATAATCAAAAACCTCATGCTTCAAATAAAAAACCATGCTTGGAACAAAAAAAACTTGTACTTGGATCGTGCGTTTAGAATAAAAATTTCTTGTGTTCTAAGATTTTTTTTAAAACTACGTGATGTTAATGGAATCTATCCTAGGCTAATGAAATATTTTTATGAAGTAAAGGTAAAGTAAAAGTATAACTCTTTTAGTATTTAGACACAAGGGAAGAAGAATCTTTGGTTGGGGGGGAACATTGTTAACAAAGACTTTAAGCTTTCAAGGTTGAAGGCACATAATGCACCAACTCAAGGTCAAGTTAGTTGAAATAAATAAGAATGAAAAAGCTCTCCTTTATCAAAAGACTACTAATTTGCTTCCTTTCATTTCACCAGCTACCAATTTCATTTGAAGATTAAAATTTCTTGAATTATTCTAGGACTATACAAAATCAATCCATAACAATATATTATACCACCAACCTTTGATATCTTTTTAACATCCACTTTAGACTAAAAATCAACCCCAAGAAATCTTGGGGCCAATAATGGGGAATATTGAGCATTTTTGGCATGTTGTTTGGACCCAACTTACATGTAATAAAATAATGATTTGATTTTTTAAAAGTCAAATAACTTGTGTGTAAAGTGCAAAGTTGGTGAAGTCAAGAAGTTGGAATTTTGAACCAAGTCTTAAACCTTTTGTATGCTTTCATTCTTATTAACTTTGGGTTAATAATATCAATTTACTAATTTATAGAAGTTGGATAAAATGGTTGGATTTGGTGGTTTGATTTATTTTCCCTTAGTTATCTTGAATGAACTAATAATTAAATTTGTAATAGGATTTGATAAGGTTGTGAGAATTTTAGTGGAACCAATGGAAATGATAAAAAGGTACCATTATTTTCAATGTTTAACATAATAAGGTTGTGTGCGGGCTTGAAGATTTCACTTTCTAGGCCAATAGGATTGTTGGATTTGGTGGTTTAAATTTTTTTTCTCACTTATTTTGATCAAATTAACAATTCAATATGTGGTAGCTAATCACCATATTACCTTTTCAAGTTTGGTAGTAATTAAATTATTTTTTAAACTATTAAATTTTCTATAAATTATCTATTTGAAACTTTCTAATTACAAAATAGGGAGAATACAAAATTTGGTGGAAATATGAAAGTCTTTTGTCAAGTTGGTCCACCATTGCAAAACATGTATCCAATAATTAACAACTTTCCTCTATCCTATAATTTGGTAGAACATTATTTATCCCCTTTTTTGAAAAAAATTAATTTAAAATGATTTAAAAACTTATTATGTTAAAGGTTCAAAACCTACCAAAAAACTTGCCTACTATTTATTTCCAAAATTTCCAAAATTATTTTTTTCACTACCAAAATGAGTCATGAAAAGTAAAATAATCATTTGGCACTTGAGGCATATGTGAAAGACCATTCTTTTGCACATGCCATGTGATTAAAAAAATGTATACACTTAGTTAATACCCACGTTAAAATTTCATACCGATATAATGGGACTTTAGGCTTATAAGATATAACTAAAAAAATTATAGCATGACATGTTAATAATCTACTTTGTATTTTCTAAGAACAATGGAAAACAAAACATTGATCTCTTGCATGCATGCATTTTTTTTTCAATTTCTTTTTTGTTATAACATGAATTGGCAAGTATCCTAGTAAAGATTAACATTAATTAACAATTTTTAATGCCTAAACATATATAAATAATAAAATATTGGCTGAACATATTGCATTTAATTTTTAAAAATCAATGAAAATGAGTTGAATTTTATCAAAAAAAAAATTTTCAATTTGGTTATTATCTTTAAAGCACTAACATTATTATTATTATTATTATTATTATTATTTGGCCTAAACCCTTGAAAATTCACCACTAAAAATGATTGATTACAACTAACATGTGCTTAATATTCAACCACTATGTTGGATATGTTGCATTTTATTGTTATTATGAGAGTTCATATCAAAATTGTTGAAGCACACCAATTTCTAACTTTCTAAGTTCTAATTTCTAACCAAAGTGGGTATTAAAAAGTTAGTCATGCAATTTTTATCCCACATGGAAAAATTAGTGTTGTGCAATTCTTTGATTTTTCAAAGAATCGTTCGTTTTTAATATTTTGAAAAATCAAAATAAAATAAGTGATGGTTTTAGATATTTCCAAAAGATCAAAATCAAAGAGCCAATTAATTCCAAATATTCCAAAAACAACAAATCAAAGAACTATCAATTCCAAGTTTTTGAAACCCTCAAAGAACTATCCATTGTGCCATAAATGTCATTATATGATTGGTCCTTATCGACTATATTAATTGCTTATGCCATTTGTGGTTTATATAGACTTGTCATTTATGCCTTTTTAGTCACTTATCCACTTTTAGTCATATAACATTAGTCATAAAATAATATTTTTGGTGTAGTGTATCAATTTTCATGAAAGAAATAACCTTTTAATCTTTCCCAAATTTTTCACGTTCTTTGACTTTTAAAACTTTTCTAGGTTGGTGTTAAGAATGGGTACCATGAAAATATTATTTGTTAGGTTGGTCTCAAGGGGCCAAAGTTTCAAAAAATGGGATCCACTAGTTATATACCTTATGATTGATATGATCATTGGTTGACAAGGAATTGGCAATACCTCAAAGAACCGCCCAACATAGGTAAAGATTTACACCAATTTTAAGTGTTGTTGCATGTAGCTTTACCAAGTGCAATACATTGATGTTCTTTTCAAAAATGTAATTGTTCACTTCTGTAGGCATTATGTTTTCAAAAAGTTCATCATCATTTCACATTTGTGATATTTGACGAGCATTTGATAGAAATCATGTTTTTTTAATAAAAATGAACCTCGTGAGGTCCATATTCCTATAAAGCCCACCCCCTTTTTCGGTTTTACAAGTTACACTTTGTAGGTTGGATTTGAATGCAGGATCATCAATCTATTATAGTTACAAGCTCCAAAACCCACCTTAAAAGATGATTTGATCGAAGAGGAAACTGATAAGCTTCAAACCTATTAATATAACCACATTATTACTTTAGATATATTAATAAATTTAGTTCCTAATTAATCAACCATTTTTTTATCATCTTTTGTGGATAATTGGTGATTATCACTACTTACATGAGATTCTCTAGATTATTTCATATCTTCTTATCCTTTCCAATTTTTTATGGTTTTTAACCAACTACCATTTATTTTTGGTCTTTAGCCCTGTTCCTTCAACCATTTTATTTTTCATGTTTTGTATTTTGATGATTCTAAATATAATTGAGTTTAGTACTCTATTTTATCTATGTGGTATCAAAACATATAGGATTTTGATCTTAAGTTATGTGTGAGCACAACTCCACAATGTCTATTACAACAACCAAGGTTTGTGAGCTTAATTCCAAACATAAGTAAATCAAACTTAGTTTTGATTTCTACATGTGAACATAGCTCTACCATGTGTATCTTCTAGTATTTACAAGACATCATGTTTGGTAATATTATTTTTCTAAATGCTAACAAACTTGTTGGGTTTGCAAATTATGATAATCGGAAAATTAGAGTTAAGAGTTATCTCCCAAAAAAAAAGTATAGTGTAACCCGAAATTATGAAGTAAAAAAATATTTTTGTTGGAGTCAACTAAAAAATTACCTTTTGAACTTAGAACATTTTTTAGTCTTGAGTGAAAGTGAATTAACACGAGAACTTTAAATGGCCTTACAACATGACAATATTTTTGGACAACCCTCAAACCCTTTTCTTTACGAAAAAAACACAATAAAATGGATTAATAAAAATTACTATTGTTGTCTAGTTTAAGTTTTTGTGTTATTTCTTATTTTCGGGCCAACTTGACTAGAGGTTCAAACTCAAAGATGGATCATAATTTAAACCATGTTGTTGTTTCTGGATCTTCACTTCTTGAGAATTAATTTTGGACCAAATTGTGGAGTTGAGATTTGAAAGTAATAGGAAAAGAATGGCCACTTTAGTGAGTTCAACATGAATTTTCAAGAATTTGAGCGATTTAAGGTAAACTAAAATTATTTTCTCTATGAATGCATGATCCCCATCATTTTTTTTCTTGTCTTGTTGTCTTTGTTTTGCAACATCAACCTTTGGTGGCTCCTCCATTAATTGTTGTCATGAGTGCAAATCATCCCACCTTTTTTGTCTATTTTTTTGCTTTTGCTTTTTCTTTTGGGGTTTCTTTTCCCCCCCCCCTCTTCCATTTTGGATTTGACCCTCAAAGGGGTGCATTATTCAATTCTTCCTCCATTGCTCACACCTTTTTTTGTACATAAATGGTTGATGATGATGACATTCAAATGATTGTTTTAAATAGTGCTATGATTTTTCACAACTCTTGGAACTAGTGGGTACTTATAGATTTGTAAAGGAAATAATATTTAGTGGTGATAGTAGAGGTAGAGGAGGAGGGAAACCATTAAAGCTTGGAGATTCTTCACTTGAGTCAAAATTGTTACATTCTTAGAGTCAATCATAATTTTGCAGGTTTTTTAATTTTGGTGGATCTTTGTATTAGCTAAAAAGGGCATCATGTGGAAGAAATTGGATTTTTTTTGTTTTGAAGGAAGATGGCCAAGTTTGTTTCATGTTGGAAAAATTCCCAACTGATTGTTGAAGATTATATATCAATGTATGAGCAAATTACTCCTCAGAGTACAATTGCATTGCATATCAATGTCAAGCTATTCTTTGAGGAAAACTAGAAATTACTCAGGAATATGGGAAGTTCAACCTCCATTTTTCCATGAGGTTAATTTTAAGGTGTTGCTTCAAGGTGGTGTTTTGTAATGGATTATTACTTACAAATTGCAAGTTTCCAACAATAACATTTTTCCTTTTCATTGCATCAAATTTGGGTGATGTTCCAAGTACAATATTAGGGTTTTTTATTATTATATATACAATGTGGAGGAATTGTGAAGAAGAGAACTAAAATATATATTCTTTCCTTTCAACAATTGTTTATAAATAATTGGTGAGCAATAATTTCTCATTGGTGTTGTGGATTGTTACAATTTCAAAAATTGAGTAATTGAACCATGTTGTTTATAAAAAATTTGATTTGCTAAAAAAATCACATAAAAAATGTAGGCATTTTTTTCCAAGGAAAATGTTTTTTTAAAATCATAGTGATGAATCAAGCTAGTTAAGGTACAACAACTTTGGGTTCCATAAAATTGTAGGTTGTCATCATCACTTGGACAATTCCAAATTGGAATATGTTCAACCCCTTACCAAGTAAAAAGGTATGAAAAGGTGTCTTTCCCAACCCCATATTCACAAATATATTTTCAATACCTTTTCCACCAATTTGCATCTCAATTGTCTTCAATTAAATTTTATCCAATTGTTGAATTTAGTTGAATTAAAATACAATTCGATGGAATTCAAATTCCATTCAACATATATGAATTTAGTTAAATTCAACTTGCATGCAATGTCATATTTTCATTTAAATGACTTAATTTCCACAAAATCAATTCATTTTTTAATCATTTCACATGGATAAACAAATATCAAGGTGTAATGAAAACTTTATTTTAGTTCATTTTTTTCCAATTAAATTTCACCATTTCATTTTCATAAATAATATGTTAATATTTAAGGCAAAAGAAATAGCAAAACAACCAACACGGGTAAAGATATGTAGGCAAAAACAATGACAACCAAATAATGAAGTTTTTGGTAGTGGTGGAGTTTAACAAAGGTGGAATCCTACTTGGCACAAAAAATAGTTGAAAACTATGATAAAATGGTGAGAGATTTCTTAATGTGAAATTTCATAAGAAAACTCCATCCATAATCTTCAATTTATTTTGTAAGTTATCAACATTTCTCATTTGAATTGGAAGACATTAAATATTAATCTACAATTAATAACTTGTGTGATTTGTAGCCTCCAATGATTTTTTTATGACAATATAGTGTTTACAACTTGAATATATATAATGCTAAAGGTAAAAGATCAAACACAAGTTATGAAATGAAATTTATGAAAATGACATCATTGCAACATTATAGACCATCAATTATCTAGCTTGTTTTACATGTGTGCATTAACAATGTTCCAAATAATTGAAAATTTATGAAATTATATGAAAATCCTTCATAAAAAAATATGGTCTTCAATGTTTCCATTTTTGCAACATATATATCTATACAATTATGAATGTGTGTGATTCATAGATGCCACCTCATGAACATGAGCAAATAAATGAAAAGGAATGGTGTCCAAGAAGTTGGAAAAGTTGAAAATTGGACGTGAAGAGCAAGAAATTGTAATCAAACATAACTTTAGTACTATTGGTGCAATAGTGTTGGGAAAATTGCATGACAACTTGAACTCCATTTGTAAGGCACTTATCAATTACTCAAGCTTGAAAATTATTACAATTTGGTGCTTCACAATTTTCTCCCAACATAGGTTACATCCTTTTCATTTATTTTGGATTATAAAGATGAAGAATACTTTGATGATGTTCTATTTTATAGATGTTATTGCAATGTGTTCATAATCATGTAATATAATATTTGAAAAAAATTGTGTGCATAATGAAAAAAGTTGGAATTGGTATGAATGTGGGGAAAGTAGCCACTCATATAATCAAGGTAATACCTTAATAATGGTTGTGAGCAAAGTTTCACTTCCAACCTATCATCTTAATCTTGATAGAGAAAAAAGATTGCATACAACAAGTATGTTGTAAAATTTTGTATTTACAATTGATTTCTAGTTTTGTAAAAACTTGTCCCATGCCATTATCTCCATGTTCTCTTTGAATCCCAACTTGATTGATATCATCTTTTGTACAAAACTAATAGAAATTGGCATGCATACAAAGGTTGTAATTAATTTTAATGAACGTGTGTTTGGAAATTGTGGATTTTTATTCCCAATTCACGCTAAAGAACAAATGACAACATGAAACTATTTTTTTGGATTTATACTACATAACAAATCATGTTGAATGGGCTTCTCTTGGAAGCAAAGAATAATGTTTTGAAAGGACTTTCCCAAAACAAATTCACATTGATTTATTACTATTTTATTTTCAAATATGGTGTAGGATGTTTTTTTCCCTTTCTATGAACATTACCTCCATTCATGAGTTTTTGTACCTATGGATGTATGGGACAAATTTATAATGATCATAAGCAATTTAAAAGGATTTGTGAGTTTTACCATGGTGCTTGCAATGTAAGTGTTAATTCACTTAAGGTGCTAGACAACACCTCCTTAACAATTAATAAAATTGGACTATATGTTTAACCCATTCCCAAGTAAAGAAACATAATCTATGTCTGTTTAAATCTATGTTTTTTTAAAAAGTTGTTTTTCCAACACCATATTCACAACATATTTTCAAACCTTTTGCATATCAATTCTCTTCAATTCAATTGAATTGTAACCCAATTGTTGAATTCAATGTAGAAATTGAATTGAGCTCAATTAAATATGAATTCAATTAATTTCAAATCAATTTGATTCAACTTGCATGTAATGTCATTCAATATTATCATTCAAAATGGAACTTAATTTCCACATTGAATATAATACATTTCATCAATTGATCAATCAATTGTCACTAATAAGGTTCAACAATGCATAGCCCAAATTTGACAAATATTCATACTACACATTATGCCCAACTACATAAAACTTTAAAAAAAAAATCAAAAAAATTAACATTGCATCAAATCCCACTAACGACATTCTTGGATGTGAATTGTTTTCATGTAATAGGTATTGGGAAGTTGACAACATGAATGTGTAAGTGTCTCTTTGGGCAAGAGAGAAAAAGTGGCAATAGTGGCAAGAGGGGCAATGATGGGAATGAAAGGTGCATGGGTGTGGTATCGGTTTCGCTTACAACAACAACCTATACGCACACAAATGGTAACCTCTGGTATCTTGTGGGCTATTGGAGATGCCATTGCACAATCCATGAGTCGAAGCATAGAACAACGTCTTGTTATGAAGGAAAATTCCACCACAACTATTGTAAGTGTACACACAATTATGGCCTCCCTCCTTCCCTTTCATTTGTTTTCATTTTCTTTAATTCCTTTTTGATGCCACCACCCATTATGTTGAATTCATCAATCATTCTATACACCAAACTTATCAAATTTCATTAAAAAAAAAATGTGAACTTCTTCAAAGGGAGGCATTTAGGTCTAGTTCCATTTTTAAAAATTAGTTTGTTGGAAAATTTGGAAGAATTAAGGTTTTTTCTTGGTTGTAGCTTGCATTATTGCTCTAGATTTTTGGCACGTTTAATATTGGATCCTTGAAATAATGTGATGCCTAAAGTTACATGTACATTAAGATTGTGGACTTCAAAAGTGAATAAGGCAAAAGAATTGTGAGATTAACCAAACTTGGTAGTCTTGTGGAATATGTAAAATTAATTTTTCTTCAATTGCATGATCAATGTTTTTTTTATAAAAATTTTCCAACTTGGTGATGATTTGATTTAACAGGTTGATGAAAATAAATGTTTGGAAGGAACTCTTGATCACAAGACTAATTGGAGGAGAGTTGCAACTGCAAGTTTTTTTGGCGTTGGATTTGTGGGACCTGTTGGACACCTTTGGTATGCATATTTATTGTTTGCACCAAAAAAATTTCATAAGTTTAAGATTTTGTGTATTAGTGCACAACATACATCCAAATGAACCAATGTGTGGGGTTGACCAAAATTCCAAATCATGCCCAACTTTCCTATTAAATGTTTCAAATAGGTGGTGATTTGAAAAGTTGAGATAATTGTTCCAACTTTTGGACCACCTCAATATTTGACAATAATTTTATGATTGCAAGGTATGAGGCATTTGAAAGTGTATGCATTAATAGATTAAAATTGAAGCCAAATTCATTTCGATTTATCACCACAAAAGTGATGGCAGACACCTTCCTTTTTGGACATGTGCACCTGCTAGCTTTCTTCACCTATATGGGATTAGCTTCAGGCAAGCCATGGGATGAAGTCAAGCATGATGTCAAACGTGATTTCCTCCCAAGTTATATGACAGAGGGACTTGGTTGGGCGATTGTACAGGTTAGTGTTCTTTTGTGACTCATAGTTAATTGAATCAAATTGTCTTCCAAATTAATTATTTATCATCTTTTGCATGATTTTTTTTGCAAGATTAAAAAAAATATTGCAAAATATAAACTTGAAAAAATGTTTACAAATTCTAGTTGTATTTTAATGTTTTTTTAATATTTTAGTATTGAAATTAAATTTGCAAGAAATTAAAATGAAGCATGATATGTAGCATTAGTGAGTGCACCCTTGTGTTGATTTAGTTCATTGCAATGAAGATCATTTTCATATCAATTGGAATTCAATTTTGGAAATTTTGTAGAAGTTTTCTTAATGAACCATGATATCTTTTAATTATGTGGGTTAGTATTGACAGGTTGCAAATTTTTGATTTGTTCCAGTAAGGCACCAACTTCTCTACGTCAATTGCTTTTGTTTGGTTGATAGTGCATACCTTTCCTGGGTAAAGCATCAAGATAACGCCCCTTGGAAGAAGTACTTGACCTCCCTAGTTTCTTCTAGTCGTAGCAACACAAACAATTGACAAACAATTGAATTTTTGTCTTTTTCTTTTCAATTGAAAGCTTTCAACTTTGTAATTTCTTTATTAGTTCTACCATTTGTAACCTATTGTCTTCTTTTCCCTTAAATAAATTGGGAATGTAGGTCTTGTAATGGAATTCATAAACTTGACCATTGATTGACCAAGTCTTTGAACAAGAGAGACATAGTGGTCCCTTTTATGTGTAATGGTTAGTACATTTGTGAAGATGCAACCCACATAATTGGATTCATGGGTGTTATCAAAAGACAACCTTTGGATGTTCTTTTTAAAGAATTGATGTCATTTGTCCAACAAGGATGTTCAATGCCAAACATTGCCAACATCATTTGTCCAACACATTTTCTTCATTTGCCTAATATGAGTGTTTTTTTTCAAGCACCAATGTCATTTGTTTAACATTTTGATGTCCTTTTGCCAACATTTGCTATGTGTAGTGGCCTTTGTGAACATACAATGCATGACATTGGATCTACATGTTTTATCACAAAGTTTTGCATGTTTAAATTGTGCTTTAATCTTTTATTGCAATTTGTTACAAAATTGTTGTTGGTGATATTCTATTCTTATATTCAACTATGTTATCAAGAAGAAATATGAGATTGACCTAACACATTTTCTTCTTATGTGTAATGGTCAAAACTTGTGAAGATGCAACCCACATAATTGGATCTGCATGTGTTATCAAAAAACAACTTTTTGATATCTAAATAGTGCCAAATAACCTTACATTGCAAAAAAATTCAAAATGATTGTTGGTGATCTTGTGTATGTGTCCAACATTGATGTCATTTTTCTAATATGGTTGTTTTTGTTCAAAACTTATGTCATTTTTCAAGCATTGATGCCATTTTCCCAACAAAATGTTCAATGCCAAGTGTTGTGATTTTATCAACATTAATGTCCCTTTGCTAACAATTGCGTCATTATTCCAACACTCATATTTTCCCCACAATATGGGCGTATGAAGTGTGAAGGCCTAACATTTTTGTACAACATGAATAGTGAATTGTTAAACAACCATCTAAATTATATAGCTTTCCATATTCATCAAGCTTGGTTTCAATAAGTGCATAAATGAAAGAAGCATGATGAAAGAATTAAATAAACCAATAAAAAAGGTTAATATCGGTAATAAATTATTTACAAAACAATCATGCATGATTGAAGATAACAAATTTTTTTGCAAAAATTACAAGTTACACAATACTAAATCAAGTTATAAATGACTCAAAATTCACATCAATGTTCATGCAAAAAACATATTAGGAAAGAACATAGTCTAATACCTTAATGCAACTTGTGCATGCATGCATTTTCTAATAGTTTTCATGGTACAAGTTGTAAAAAAAAATGCTTATGAATGTAAGAGTTTGAAACTATACATCATGGTTATACAAGAAAAAGGTTGTTAAGAGCATAGGAGTTCACTACCAACCTTTTGTCTACAAAAAAATGCCTAGAAAAGTTTGGCTAGGAGTTTATTTTATATTTCATGTACATGCAAAAAATATGGCCATTTAAATAGTGTTGAGTTTAGTTATTAATCATGTGCAAATGCCTTTGCAAGCATGTTCCATGTGGTATAAGTCACAAACACTCACTCCAATTTGCCTATAATTTTATAACTATTTAAACCTTAATTCTTCTCTAAAACCTAAAATTTTGGTTTTTTTAAAACCCTAATCCAATTTCCAATTTCTTAAAACTAAAATTCCAATTATGTTCAACCCTAAACCTTAAACCTAATTCAATTTCTAAACACCAAAAATTTGGCTTCTCTTCAACCCCATTCCTTAAACCCTAATCCAACATGAATTTTCACTATTTTTACTGCCATAATAATTGTATGCTCCTTTTTTCACTTTTTGGTTCAATCATTCACATTCCCCAATATTTTTGGCACGTATTTACATAATGGATTGCTATCAAACCTATCATCAAAGTCTAATATCTTAATTGAATCCATTGATTCCTTTGAAACCATAGCCGACTTCTTCCACTTCTTGGTTGGTTGGGTGTCATTAACTAGCCCTTAAATGAACAATTTCTTTAAATTGAACTACCAACACATTCTTTTGCATTTCCCTCTCCTTATTAAGGTTTTAAAGTTTAAATGCTTGTGGTGCCTTGTCCTTAGGAAGGGTGTCTATCGATAGATTCATTTAATTTCAATAGATATTATAGTTTAAATTGTCATATTTTGTCAACAACTGAAAATTGAATCTTAAATTTATTTTCATTATGAATGCTAGACATTCTAGCTTGTATAAACGCTTTTGTAGTTGTTTGTTCAACTTTCAATAAATGTGTTATTGTTTAACATTGATTTCATTCAACTATATAATTTAATTTATTCCTTAAATATTTATGCACGTGCAAATGTTTCTTATAGATATTCATGCATGTACATTGTTGTAACACATTATTTCCTTACAATTTTCTATCTTTGTTCTTTACAGTTAATCCCATGGCATTTAAGATTAACTTTTGTAATCTTTCTTGTTCATATTGGTGATTGTGTTTTATGCATTGTAATGAAAAATCATTTCTTGTGATGCATTCTACAATCTATTTTGCCTTCTCATTATTTTTTGTTTCATTTTTCTTTGAGGTTTGCACTAGTAGAAAAACCCCATTTTTTGACTTGTCTTAGGCGACTAAAAGTGTCTTTTGCGACTATTGTGACAAAGAAATTTTTGTGTGCAATGTTTTGTCAGAAGAATCACACAAGTCTATGAATGTAGTTTACTAATCCACTCCATCATTGATTGATTCCTACTTGACCCCCACACCATGGGTGATGTTGTTTGACTCCCAAACTTTATCCACCTTTCAAAATCTTCACATTTGAATCAATTTTTTTTCTAATGATTATTTAGGGCATTACGTTTTATAATCAACCATTTCCCCTCTTGTCGATTTCCATCCATTGAGAATGACACTCACATCATAAGCCCTCCCTTAATTATATAATCTACTTATGAACACTTTTAGATTGAACTTTGCATGATAAATTTTTCTATCCAACCTAAAAAATGTGTAACATGGTTGCCCTTTGGCCCGTCACTTAACTTCGACACCCCACCCTAGTTTATCACCCCGCTAGAAGGAATTAGAGTCTTAGGGGTTCCACTAGGTGCTTCATCATTCACATCATCATTCATCAATGATGCCTTGCTAAAAGATGTTTGGCATGTTGACCTTTTTCCCTACAATAGGTGATGTTCAAGTAGCCTTTGGAATTTCAATTCATTGATTCATGCAACAACCATTGTATCTATTATGATGCACACTTCCTTCTTCCACTTTCATAGATTTCCTTGCATCCTTTGATTCCTCCTTCTTTCAAGTGTTTGGGTGCCTCTTAGGTTCAAAATATTTTGATAGTGCTAGCCCAAAAGGACTTCTAACCCGTAAACATGCCTCTCTTCTAATAGCTTTCGATGGCATCAGGTTCATATAAACAACCACCATTGCCTTGGCATCCTATTTACATAAGAAGAAATCTTGGGTTTTTCACTACCACCCATTGCAACTATTTGTCCAATTTGACCACAATTTGACTTATTATCATCATGCACAAATATCAAGTGAAACTATTTTTTAATTATTTGTGCATAATTTCCATAGTGAAAATAATGATAGCCTTGTTCATTATCATTGGATGTTTTCCTCCATGTTGGATTTTATAATAATGGGGAAAAAATTGACATGGAAATATCTCAAGCCTAGACTCTTTGCAATAGTGGTAATATTGCTTGGTCATTATTTTAACAACTTTTCAATTATTAACATCTACCATGAATTGAATCAATGTTTGATAACAAGTGGAGAATGTTATTCATAAGCTATACTTTGCACTTACATGATAAATCACCTTATTTTATTTTCTCATAATTTAAAATTGTTGATGTGAAAATTAAGGTAACATTTAACTTTATTTCAACATTGCATTATAATGGTTATTGATTTTTTGACACCTCTTCAACTATCAACACAACATGAGTTGAATTGTACATTTTTATCATGTTGAAACCATTTTTCATAGGTTACATTTTACATTTATCATAATTTAATAAAAAAAATGTAATAACTTATAAAGACTTCACATCTCTTAAACTATTAACATTTGCACATGAGTTGAATAATTCATTTTGAATGTGTTAAATCCATCATTATGTAATTGCATTTTACACTCACCATGATGTATAAAAGTTTTTCTTGTTTCACATTTATAAAGATTAAGTCAAAATGTTCATATATACAAAGTTTAATGTCCACGTAGACCTTGGTATTAAAAAAATTAATGTTCAAACTTGTACATTTACATAAATTTAAATTTATCTTTTTCTTTAGTTCATTCATCATTGGACAAGTTTTTTATTACAAATGTTCATGATGCCACAGTAACAAAACCTCCAAAAAAATCCTTAAATTATTTCTTCATTTTATTTTTTGATGTATGAAAAATATAAATCCTAACTAAATTTTGTTTTGGGTATATAATTATTTTATTGTTACCATGATTTAACATTTTTTTTTATGCTTGTTTTGTTACAAATTTATGTCTCAATATTTAGAGATGTTTTTTTAAAATTATTTGTAAAAATTAAAAAAATGGTGATATCATAATAATGACATCAATGAATCATTATTTTCAATTTTGTGGTGTTGTTCAAATGATGATTAGTGATAAAAAGATTTAGTTATGTTCTAGCTATAAACAATGGATGGAAATATTAGTTTGTTAGAATATTTTTATATTTTGGCTACAAGCCCTAAAACCTATTATAAAATTTTAATTATATATTAAAAAGGATTAATTAAACATTTGTAACTAGTTATAAGGTCCTAAGTAAATCACATAAGAATGATCAAAATAAATATATATTTGTTTGGAATTTTTTTCATATTCATGTAGATTGAATAATTATTAGACTTTATATGGTTTTAAATCATCATTGGAATTGATATATAAATAACTTATGAAATTTAGTATCTATAATTTTCTTTCCAATAATTTTTGGATAAATATAAATATAATTATAAAATTCAAAAAAAATATTATAAAAATATATTGCACAAGTCAAATATGTGGTTAAACCATAAATTATTTGCAATGATCGCATGTCATCTCAATTTCCAATTTCAAGGTTTTGCCCTTTTGAAAGGAATAAAAGAGTTGTGTGTGGTTCATTTTATTGTGGCCGTACCTTAGATATATATATTCATGTGATGTAAATTTAAAATAAGTTTGATGTTGAAATTTTCTATGTTTTTAACAGTGCAATTATTAAAGATTATTCATCATGAATAATCCTTTTGTTTTTTCAAATTTGTGATTTCAAAGTTTTAACAAAAATTCATTGAACTTGCATTATTCTCATAGGGGTTAAAAAGTGTTTGAGTTCTAAACCATGTGCATCAAACAAGACATTTTTTAGAATGTATTAAATGATTGTTTAATCTTTTTTTTATATACTATTGTTACTTTTTTTTAAAATATACACATTTTCAAACCAACATATATTAATTATAATTATTAATTAATAATTATTACATAAGTTATATTAATCATCAAAATATTTTTGAATAAATAATACCATATTTTAGAAGTAATTAAATCACATCTTTTACCCAACAACTCATATATAACACCTTATATTTTTACTTGCATATTTTTCTATTTAAAAAAAAAATGATCCCTCTCAAAAAAATTTCCTTGAATTATTTTCTAGTTTTCCCTCCAAAAAAAACCACCAACTTGCAAAATTTTGCCACCAAAGATAAAACAAAATATTGTTGACTAAAGGGGGGGGCAATGGGGGGGGCGTATTTTAACTATTTAATGTCAAAATATCACCAAATTGTGTTTCTTTCATTCTACAAAGGTAAAATGTATTGCTACATTATTAGAAAAATATATAAATAATATGTTGTAATTTGTTTTTGAAGTTGTGCAATTAATCATTTTTATTAATTTATAATTAATGTTGATAAACAAATATGATGTTAAAAATGGTTATATTGATTTTTTATTTTTTTTAATGATTGATTTTGTGCCAGTTTAAAAGGGCGAACATTAACAATGGTTTTTTCCAAAAACATATCAAATTTTAAATTGAATTTTCAAGGTAATATTGAAAGATTTAAACAATTTTGAAACTCCATAATTCTTCTATAAGCAAATGTGGGTAAAACTACTTATGGGTGATTACAATTTGAATAACATCACAAATTTTTTTTTAAAAAATGTGTACATAATCATATTGAAGAAAACAAAACTTACAATTCTTAAAAGATTGAACGTATGTTTTACACAACAAAAAAATATTTTTTAAAGATTTAATGAAAACACTTTTGAATTCACATTGAATTAAATCTCACTTATGAAGATTGGAGATGAATTTAAAGAGAAAATATTTATAGATTTTTTAATTTTTTCATAGCATGTTATTTTAAATTATTTTTTGAACCCTTCAACTTACATAATTATAAATTATAATTATTTTCATGAATAGATTATTAAATAAGCTTTAAGATTATGTTTGCATTTGTAGCATTTGAATAAAATTTGAAAAAGAAAACATATGTTAAAGTTTGAGTTTGTAAAATAATTTCATGTCAAAGATAATAAAGTTAAAATTTTCTTGTCTTAGGGAGTTTGGCTTTTGTAACTTCCATCATAGTTGCTAGGTTTATGTTCGATCAACGTCCTTTCCTTCTTGAAACCTTAACACAAGTCAACAACAACACCTTTTCTTTCCAACAACACTTCAAAACACCATGTGATCTTTTACTAGCCCCAAAACACAACTGTCTTCCTTCTTTTGAACAATTCATCAGACAACAAATGGTTCAACTTCAAGATTCCATCTTGGAGTGTTTGCATTATCATACATTTTCTAACATGTTCTTCAACACAATACCAAAGGCTTATCATGCTCGAATTTTATCATGTTTTGACGCTAGGGGGCATTTGGCTTATACTTCAATAGGTCTTTTTATCCTTTTAATTATTTTCCCTAATTTTTCCACATTATTTCAAACATGGCTCGAACTATCACATCCTTCAATTGTAGGCCTACCTTTGATGTGTGTGCATACATCGCATAAACCCTATGGGTATCCACCTTTTACATTGCACCCGTGGCAATGAGTGCACAAGAACCCATGATGAAGTTCATGACACTTTTGTTGCCATTGTGTGAGATGTTGGCTTTCACATGGGATGAAAACAATTACATGCACTTCCTTTAACCACATATAACTCCTCTCATTAATGAATAGACATTGTGCTCACGAAAGATGAAATTTGCACCTTGATTAATGTTGTTAAAGTTGTTAAAGCTACTTGACTAATGTTGTTAAAGCTATTAGACACATGTGGATTTACTTCCCCAATTTTGCACAACTCAAAGATTCACTACCTTCGATGTAGTTCAAGCCAAAAAAAGGATCTAATGCGACCAACACTTCATTGATCAATTTCTCCTTTTAGCAATTGAAGTGTTTGGATATCTACACAAATAGGTCAATGTGTTTTTACATGATTGTGCCAATATGGTTTGGAACTTCATTTTTTTCCTATTTTGGTTAATTTTTATTGTAAAAAATTTCAATCATGTCGCAAATGATGCAAATATCCTCCATCTTAAGTCATGTGATTGTGATAAACCTAATTACTTCCCAACTTCCACCCCTTCAAGACACACCCCCCATCACCACAATTGACCTATTACAAGCGGTCATCTATTGAAATTGAGAGATTTTGACATCTAGTTTGTCCTACTTGACGTCCTTTTAATTATTTCGTTTTTTTTATACCTTTGTAATTTTTTTGAATTTGTGATGTGTTTATAAATAAAAATTTGCAAGGTTTTAACAATAACTAAAATTTTTTTTTAAAAACAAAAATTGGCTAGCATTATAAATTACCAATATCACCATTAACAATGATTATTTTATTAGGAAAAATTTACCAAATTTTGACATTCACAAAAGGTTTTTCATGGAAAAAACCATATCCACCAATTAAATTTCAAGAAATTAAGTTTTCAAATCACTAGCTTTTTATGATAAATTCCAATAAGTAGTCGATAATATAAATTGTTTTCTACAAATATTTTATGGAGGGTAATATGTAGATGTAGCCAAAATCTATATACCAAATATGAAAATTATATATATAATCATCACTTTGGCTAGGTACATTGCAAAAAATGATTAAAAAAAATTCCCCGCCAATATATATATATTCGGGGACAAATTTTGTCATTTTTCTAACAAAGAAATTGGGAAATTTTTCTTTTATAGTGTAAATCAGACCTTTTTTTTGGGCAAAATTTCGTCAAAATCCAAATTTCTTTTTCAATTTGGTGAAAATTTATTGTTGTTTTGAGTTCTTAGTTGCCAAATTTCAAAAGAAATATAACTAAATAAAATCATCAAATTTTGTCCTAACTTCCAATAAGTAGCCAAAAATATAGAAGGATAGTAGACTTTCTTTTTCAAAAAATTAGTTCATGTTTTCTTATTTCCAAATCTGGTTAAATCTTCTTATTGATGATCACCACTTTAGCTACATCACAAAATTGAGAGAGAGAGAGAGAGAGAGAGAGAGAGAGAGAGAGAGAGAGAGAGAGAGAAAATTATAAAACTAAAAAATGGTGTAAATTAAATTAATTTTGCTGTTTTCTTTTTTTTTTTGGGCATAAATTTGCCAAATCTTAGATAACACCAAATTGAAGAAAAAAACCAAAAAAAAAGAAAAAGAAAAGAAACACTCTACTTCAAACCATGATTTTTTTCCCCATTTTTGTGGTGTAGTCACATTGGCACCCATCCATAGGAACATTTAGCCAAATTTGGCTACGGGACATGTCAGATAATACAATTAAAAAAAAATTGCTTAGAAAGGCCTTTGTGTGCGTCATAGCCCCAAATTTTTTTATCACATCTGAGTGAAATTTCACACCAAAAAAATTGACTGCTTCTGACCATCAAGCTCACAAATACATCCATAGGAAGAAAATAAAAAAGTGATGATCATGACCAAGAAGGTTTAGCCAAATATGGCTATAAATCAAATCAAATATGAAGTACAAATCTTTATTCATCCTTGTAAATTTTGGCTACACACTGAAAACCAAGTATAAAAACTCTTGCTTTTTTATTTTCACTTTCTGGCGATTGAAAACCTCCAAAACAACTTGATTGTCGATTTTTAATTTTTAATTTCGTTTTTTTGGTGAAATTTCGCCAATAACAAAAAAATTGGCTAAGGTCCTGAAGCTGACCACGAAAGGCGGGTAGGGCTACCTGCACAACAGAAAAGCCTTCGATTGCGTTCGCCTTTTTGTGGGAACTTCTTAGGAACGTTCACAACAGAGACAAAGACGGGGCAGCCTTGCTTTCGTTGGCTATATATATATATAGCCAAAAATTTATATTAAAAATTAAAGGTGCCAAAATTAAATTTGCTTTTTGTAGATTTTCAAACCCCAGAATTGGTCCAAAATTCAAGAAAAATCGCCTTGTAGTACAAGGTTCAAGTAGGTAGCCAAAAATATTACTTTCATATTTATCTTTTAGGAAATTTGGCGAAATCTTCCTGTGGATCATCACCAATTTGGCTAAACCTTCCACTGGTTGGGAGAGACAGTAGTGATATTTTTGTTTTGGGGTCAATTTTGTGATGTAGCCAAAGTGGCGATGATCCACAGGAAGGAAGATTTAGACAAATTTGGCTACAATCTAAATATGAAAGTAATTATACAAAATCCTTCTACATTTTTGGCTACTTGCTTGGAACCACGCACAGAAATATGGCTATTTTTCTTAAACTTTGGTCTAATTATGGCTATTGAAAATCTCAAAAAGCGCATGATTATAAACACTTTTAATTTTAAAAAAAAATCCTTCTAATATTTTTGGCTACGTACTTGAACCATACACAGAAATATGGCTATTAAAAATTGGTCGAATTATGGCTATGGAAATTTTCAAAAACCACTTGCTTATAAGACTTTTTTATATTTTTAATATTGCATTTTGGCTAGATATATAGCCAGCCAAACGAAAAAGAAGGCTGATCTTACAGACACTACTAGGAAGGTACAAGGGGACCGAACAAACGCAAAGTCGTTGAGAAAATGGGCAGAGGCTCTTCTGGCTTCTGGTTGTCCTTAACTGCGGAATCAACTGCGGAAGCTGCTGCGGCAGTCGCAGTTCCAGTATCGACTCGAAATTTCTGAGGAGGATGCTCTCCTCTGGTGGGAGGATACTACACTGGCGCTGCAGCCGACGGAAGAATTCTTCACTACACTCCAAATGCACAAGAAGAAACATGGTACGAAGCTGCTGCTGCTGCTGCGGCGAGGAGCAGCAGAAGGAGAAGAAGAAGAAGAAGAAGACAGGAATGAGTATAAGTACGTCTAACCTACAATCTCCCACAGACTTGGAAAGGATCCGCAGTCAAGTATCCACATGTTGCAATTTCGGTTGCCGATTGCAGAGAGAGACAGACAGAGAAAGAGATCAGGACCAGAAGAAGAAGAAGAAGAAGATTAGGGTTAGGGTTAGCTGGCGTCCAGCGTAAAGATATCAGATAGAGTTTGAAAGTGTTTTGGACGTGATCGTGAGGGAAACAAACCTTGGCAACAGTAGCAGTAGCAGCAGCAGTTGGACAAGAAGAAAGCTCACCAGATTTTTTTTGTTGCAGGAACTCGAGGATGCTCGAGAACGAGGGAGAGGAGGAAGAGGAAGAAGTGAGTTCGAAAGAGGAAGAGGAGTCTGTGTTTGAAACTTGTGAAGAGGAGTCTGTATTTTCAGATTTGACAGCGGAGAAGGAGGGGGAAGCTCTTCTTCCTGAATGGGTGAATGTTGGAGAATTACTGTCGGACATCAAATCCCACCTGGGAGAGCAAGCTCATCAGCAGCTCCAGTCCATGCTCACAAATTGTGCCCTAATACCTGAACGAGTCAATGTTCGTGAACTGCTATCAGAAATTCAAGAAGAGCTCGACAGACCATACTTCCACAATCTTCTCCTCAAATGCTACAACCAGCAAGTTTCAGGAATGGTGCCACCGAAGAAGAGAAGGAACAACATTCCAACTTCTTCTCCTTCTCCTGCTGCAGCTGCTCCTGCAAAGGACATCGTGACTTCAGCTGCTAGTACCCAACGGACATGGCAGAAGAAGAAGCTGAGCAAAGCTGAGAATTGACAACCAACTTCAATAGAAGAAGAAGATTCATGACAAGAATTTTCAAACCCAGTTCCAAGAAATCTTCCACTCCATTCTTATTGCAGCCCAGGAGTTTGAGATTAGATTCTTCAACTGAGCAACAGATGCATTGCCTCAGTCCCAGATTGCACATTCGAGAAATGGAATTCCTCCAGCAGATTCTTCTTTTTCTTTTCCTAGTCAAGAAGTTTGTGTACAATACTGAATCCATAGCTTGCTGCAAATTCTTGTTACAGTAATTCCACAGCAAAATCAAATCTCTGTGAGTTAAAGAACTTGTCATTCTTCACAACCCAAAGTTAGTTTCGATTTGCAGAAAATCTTTTTTGCTTTTGATTTGCTTCTGCACAACCCAAAACTCCAATTTCCAGCAACAAATCAATCTTTCTCTTTCATTCTTCACAACCCAAAATTCTGATTTGCTCAGCAAGAAACCAATTTTTAATTTTTATTTTCCAAATCATCATGTAATGATCCATTCTTCTATCAAATCTTGCAGCAAGAAAGGAACCTTTCCAGATCATCATGTAATTTGAAAGAGGGCTTGATCATTTCTGGGAGGCTGTTGGCAGGTGACCAAATTTTATGATCCAGTTATGAGGTCTGTTGCAACTGAAATAGTTGCAGCAAACTAGCTGAATACTATCTGTCATGTTCAAAGCCTGCAAGAACACTTGTTTTTCTGCCTGAAGTTTTGTTTAGGAAACAAAAAAACTCCAATTAGTCCTAAAAAATTTCCCAACAAATACACAACAAAACTGAATACCTATCTATCAAGTTCAATGATCATCAGCCCTGCAAAAACACTTGTTTTTCTGCCTGAAATTTCGTGAAGGAGAAAAAAAAACACTCCAATTAGTCCTCAAAAATTTCCCAACAAAACAGAACAAAACTGAATACCTATTTATCATATCCAACAATCATCAGCCCTGCAAAAACACTTGTTTTTCTGTGTGAAAATTAGTTAGGGGAAAAAAAACCACTCCAAATTAGTCCTCAAAAACTTCCCATCAACACACAACAAAAATTTCCCATAACAAGAACTCAAGTTTATATATTGGAAGGATTCTTGTTACAAGACATGCAATTTGTGCTTTCCAGTTTCATGTACTGAATTGATTTTGGGTCTGGTCAGTTCAGACACTTCTTGTTACCTGCACAGAGCACATGGCATTTTCTGCAATTGAAGAGGGAAAAAACACCAATATATTGAATAAGAAAAAGCACCAATCCAGAAGGGAAATGGAGGAATCCAAAAAGAGACCAATGTCCAAATCCGAGACTTCGCCCAAAAGCGAAAGGGAGGAAAAGGCACTCACCCAAATCCCTAGCCTAGGTCCTAAACCTCTAGCTCATCACATGAAGCAAATTAGATGAAGAGAGGGGAGGAATCTGAAGTAGTGCCAAGCCTAGAAAAGACCTAGTCAACGATGATAGCCCACCTCAACATGGATGAGGCTTGGGCTCTTTACAAGGCTACTGTCATCTTTTGCCTATAAAATGCTTGTAAAACTAGCAAAGAAGGGCTTCTACTTATCTATAGTTGACCATGCCATATTAACACATTGATATAGAAATTTGTTTGTTAGGTGGTGCAAACAACCAAATACGTCCATAGCAAGAAATAAAAACATATCCCATGGGTGTCGATCACAATAAAGCCCATCATTTACTTGGATCACAATTGTCACAACTCCTTAAAAAATAGTAGCTTTTGATACTATATTTGCCTAAGTGGGATCATTAATGACAATGTCAACCATAGTGCTGACCCCATTTGTGGATATCACACAACGTCAACTTGTTCATGTGAGGATTGAAGCAAGGATGAACATCAAAAGAACATGTGTTTGTTCATGAAAAATATGAAACCCAACATTTTTGGAAATGGAAGCAAAGCTATTTTGAACATCATGAGAAATTGTACATTTCCTTCCACAAGAACCTTCCAAAAGGTGTATCCCCATCGAGTTTATGAGTTGACCATAGGTGCAATGTGTTAAACTTAAGGCCATTGGGTGGGGGAGACCCAACCTAGTGTGCAATGTTAAAGAAAAGATGTTAAAGGCCATATGAAATAATGGGATGAATAGGCATCTAGAGAATTATGCCCTTACACCCAAGCTTGTGCATGATTTCAAGTGAGCACAAGGAGGATCATGTTTGAAATGATGTTGAAAAATGTATGCTTGTGCAATCTCTTTGACATGTTCTCCTAAAAGTGATTTTTTCCTCTATCCAAAGATTAATCAACAAGGGAGATGCAAGGTTGGGCTAAAAGGGGAAGAAAATCTTGCATCATCTTCAAGTGTGCCTAAAATGGAAACATACCTAAATTACATGTTCATATAACCTCCAATAAGAATGGGAGACAATCCTACAAGAATGACAAGGCAATGATTGGGGCCATAAAAGCCTAATTCCCCAAATAAGGCATTAGGCAATGGCTTGAATGAAAATGAACCTTACACCCCCTTTAGAAATAAGGAGTGAAGTTTGTTAACAAATTAAAGGCCTTTAGGACATTCCAACAAGCTTGGACCTAAAAACTTCCTAAATACTTGGATGAAAGCTTAATTAGAAGATGAAAACGAGTGTTGGAAGTTTGGAAAGGGGGGGAATTCGGAACAAATGTGAAGGCTTTTGGGCAAAACATTGTGAAAGGACCACAAAAACCACACAAATGTCCTTTAACCTTAGGAATGTTCTTGCATGTTGCACATCCTTGTCCAAATAATCTTGAAAAAAGGAAGCAGGAAAGGCAAGTGAACCAAAAGGCACTCCTAAAACCTTAATACCATCTTTAAGGGTGCAAAATCCATTTGGAGGGAAAAAGACTACACATTTGTGAGGTTGACCATTGGATTGTTAGCCCTTATAAAGTAGGACCAATGATGTAAGTTTCATCAGCCATGGAAGGGAACAAATAAGAAGGAAAAAGGTTCACAAAATTATGCAAAGTTTATAAGTAAGTTAGGGCAAAAAAAGGCCTTCCCGATGGATCACCTTGCCACATGGCAATGAAAGAATGGATAATTATGAAGTTACCCAAAGGGAAATGATGATTGAAAAATAAGGGGAACTATGCAATATAAAAGGTTCAAATAAATGGGAAGAGTTAGGCCAATTGGCCACTCACCACTCAAAGTTTTTCGAATATGACTTTATAGGAGACTGTGTTGAAGGCATTTGCAATGTTTACTTGCAAGACAACCCATTCAAATTGTACATTTAGGATTGTTTGAATATCATGCATCATAGTTTCACAACCCCCTTAATCATAATGTTAAATTGATGATTAGGGGATAAATGAATTAAAAATGTGTCGCCAAACTCAAGGCACAAAATTCTACTCACCAACTGATACAAAACCTCATCCACTTATGGGTTGAATGTTTTTGGAAAGTTTGGTCAAGGATAAAAACTAAGTAATTTTGAACTTGACATTCATAGGAATGAACCATGAAATGAACCATGAATAATTTAAATGGCTTAACTATAGCTCAATTAACCATATTAGTTAGTGATTCCATGATGGCATTATTGTGTTTGAATTTTGTGTGAATACAACCTTCTTTTGGGGTTCTTTGGTTTAGTTATCACACCCCTAAATGCATCACATAACATAGGTAATGCAATCTTATGGTTTTGGGAATTACGTATTTGAGTTAAGAAATTAATCATCATAAACGTACAATATCACAAAATTTCAATAAAATCCATGAGAAAATTGTAAATAATATGTTCGTGCAAAATCCATAGGTTTCAAACTGTAAAAATGATATGAAAAAATACATATTACTTTTATATAAATGATTTTTTCTACTTGTGATGTTTTGACATGAAGTATGTAGGATTTACATTTTAACTAAATTTGTGCAATTATCATGATGTATTTTTGAATAAAAATATGTGATTTTTGTGTATTAAACATGAACATTCACATATTTCATTCAAAAAAAAAATCTCATCCATTTGAATATTTAAGATATTGCATACGTAAAAATATCATTCATATTAACCATAACACAAAATTTATGCGATTTTTGTACGAACCTATGAAAATAAGATTTTGCACGAAATTTATATGAACATATGAAGCTTGGTAAGTTTGTGATGTATGTCTTGAGTCATGTTGTAATATGTAAAATAAAGCCCAAGGAATGGGGTGTTCCCAAATAAGCAACACTTGAGTGGAGTTGAGGGGTGTTTATTTTGGCAACATGTTGCTCCAAAAGCATTAACTTGACATAAAGTGCCACAATTGAAAAAAATTGGTTTTTGTTGTCTTCTTGTGATATTTGGTGGGTGTTCGATGAGTACCCACAAGATATCATGCATGAGGAAAATAAAATAAAATGATGTGGGTCATTTTGGAAAATGGAATGCTCGCAAGAAAAATAAAACATCAATTCTTGTAAGCATTTCATCTTTTGAAATGCCTCATGAATTTTTACATTCTATAATGTGATTTGCAAATATAGTATAATTTCTTGTTTAGTGTTTAGTGTTTAGTGTTTCAATTATGGAATCATTATGTGCATTGGTAGACTAATAAGGATAAATGGTTTAGGGTTTAATTGATTTTGGTAAAACTTGTTGCCAAAGGTTTGCCAAGTGTAAAAATTTGGTCCAATTTTTTCAATGATACTAGTGGTGGTCACATTAAAAAAAAAATTTAAATGAGAGGTGAACATTTCAAAAAATGATTCATTTTTCAAAATGTTTGCCTCTTGGTGGAGGTTAAATTGTGTTTGTAATGTAGCCTCCAAATGTGCCTTAAAAATTGAACCAATTTTTATTATAAGATGATGTCATTTGTTGGATGTGGATCTAACCCAATGCTTAACTTGAAGGATTTTTCTCTTTAACCTACTTGAATTGAATGTAAAAATATTACCACCATGGATCCTTTTTTTTACCATTGTTTATTATTTGTCCAAATGTTGATAGTCCTCAAATCTTCAACATTCAATCAACAACCACAAGAAACTTTACCAAAATAACCTTACCATGATATCTATTAGTCCTATTTACTCCACATACCCGCAACAACCCTCCCCTTTGCTTTACTTCATTTTGAAATGTCAAATACATGTTTTGTTTGAACATCTCACAATACCCCAACTTGAAACCCTAATTTCAAGCTCCACAATGACAAAAATCAAAGGTTCTTTTCCCCATGTAGTTTCTTCCAATTAAGAAACATGTCTAAGAACTTCTAAGAACCCTTTAAGGTGATGAAACTTTGGCAAATTCCATTGAACAAAACATCCAACAAAGTGCAAAAAGAAAGGACAAAGAAGGACTTGAGTTCGAGCCAAAACAATGAACTAGGTCCATAGAAAGACAGAAAAGGGTAAAGGAACAAATCATGTTCCAAAGCCCCCATTAGTCGCAAAAAACATATTAGAACAAAAAAAGGATCAAAAACTTGAAAGAATAATTAGCCTAGAAGAGCTTTCATTTGTAATTACAACACATCTCAAAATAAAAATGCCTTATTGGTAAAAATGAAATTTAATTCCTATAGAATATTTCACACTAATGTAACAACATATTTGCATTTCACATGCATACATTCACTATTCCTACTTTAATTATCAACATTTTTAACATTGCCATTCATTAAAACACTAGATTCATGGTTATTTCATATAACCATGAATCTGCACTTCAAAATACATTGTAAAAACAACTCCAAAAACAAGTTTACATTTCATTTCATCATATTCTCATACTAAAACAATTCACACAACAATATGCATAAAATTCATTGTAGAAGTATGTGTTTTTTTGTATTACTGTAAACATGAATCAAAATTATAGCAAAATCCCATGTTTTGTTGAAAAAAAATCCCAAAACAACAATTAAAATATGTGGTATATCAAAACAAAACATTTGGTTTTCTATAGCAAGTACCTACAACTCCTCTCACTATTCTCTCCAAAATTATGTGTCTAAGAATCTCCCTTGTTTTCTAGAACTCTATCCTTTTTAATAATCCCCAGTTTCCTCATTATGATCAAAACCAACAAGCATTCAAAATTCAAACTAACAAAGTTCTTTGATCAGTCCCTATCCTAAATGCCTTGTTCATCCAAAATCATGTACTCATCCTACCCACTTAACATTTATGCTTTTTGCAAAGCTATTGACACCTTTTGTTTATAAAAGGTGCACAAAACGGCCAAAGGAGGGCCACTAGAGCCCTTTGCTAACCACATCATGTTAGCGCATCAATGAAGAAAACGATCCATTTGTTGATGTTAACAACCAAAAACCTCCATTGTAAGGGGAAGAAATGCATCTTATTGAATGCCGATTATGGTAAAATCTTTTCTTTGCTTGAGTCACCATAGTCATAACCACCACACGGGATGAAACAACATAAGAAACCAAATTGATCAAGGTGGGTGTGGCAATGACAACATTGGCGAAGGTGTGAGTGCCATCAATAAATAATACAATGTCAACTTGCTAATGAAAAGTTTGAAAGGAAGGTGATGGAAGGACATAAGTTTGTTCGTGTGAAACATGAAACCTCATGTTTTCCACAATGGATGTGAGGCCATCTTGAATGGTGTTGTGAAAAACAATCAATTCTCCACCATGGGTGTAGTGGAGAGGGTAGGTCCTCACTAGACCTAAAAATTGGCCATAAATGCAATGAGTTAAATTGAGGGTTAAAGGATGGGGGAGGCTTAACCTAATGTGTAATGCAAAGGAGAAAACATCTAGGCCAAATCGAAAGATGGAATGGTTGGGTGGGCAAAAATCCATGCACCCACCCCCAAGCCTACACAAGACCTCAACTACACCTGACATGAATTAAAAACCATGTCAAAGATGATGTTGGAAAAGGAAAGGTCATGCAATCTATCTAAAATGTTATCTTTAAGTTGATTTATTCCCTTTTCTACAAATTGTGCAAAAGGGGGAACACAAGTCACGACATCCAAATGAAGGAGTTCCCATATCAACCTCAAGTGGGCCTAGAAGGGGACCAAACCAAAACTACTAGCACCTATTGCCTTTTATAAGAAAGGGCAATGATTTGATAAGAACATGGTGGCAATGATAGGTGGAACAAATGCCTAGCTCCCCAAATAAGGCATTGACACAATGAACTTTGTGGAAATGAGGTCGATCCCCCATGAGAAATGGGGAAAAAGACTTGTCGACACACTAAAAGGGGCCTATGGGTAGTCCAAAGAACTTGGGCCTAGTAGAAGTTTCCCAAAAGTTTGCATGAAGGTCATATCAAAATGTGTGAACTAGTGTCAAAAGATTGATAGGCGAGGGGAAGAACGAAACAAATAGGAAGGTCTTCGGATGAAACATTGAAAGATGATCCAAAAAGCTACCTAGACATTCTTCAATGTTGAAATCGTGTTTACATGACAAACATACTCGTCTAATGTGTCTTGAAAAAAAGAAGAATTTACAAATGTATAACCAAATGGGACACCCAAAACCTTGATACCATTATAATGGCAACAAAAATTGGCAAGAGGTAAAAAGTTGGGAGGCAAACCAAAAGGTGGCCAAACCATGCAATTACAAGGTTGGACCACAAGCCCCATAGATGCCAATTTAAAAAAAATGTCGAGAAGTGCAAGGAACGATAGAAGAAGGGTGGGCCAATGATGTGAGTGTCATTGGTAAATGAAAAGAAAATGAAAGATGGGAAAACCCTTGCAAAACATTGTAGTGCACGAAAGTGGGCTAAAGCAAAAAGAGACCTAGTGAATGGATCACCTTGGTGCATGCCCACCAAAGAATGGATGATAGACAATTCTCTCAAAGGGGAATGGTGATTGAAATAAAAAGGAACTTGTTAAACATAAAAAAACTGGACAAAGGGGAAAAGTTGAGACAATTGACCTTTTGTCACACAAAGATATTAAAAGATAGCTTTTTGGAATATGGTGTTGAAAGCATTTTTGACATCCACTTGTAGCATCCCCTGCTCATGATGGATGTTTAAAGTAGTTCAAACACCATGAATCATTGCTTCGAATGGTCCACCTTTGATTGTCACATTGAACTAATGAGGCGACAAACTTTTGAAACCTCCCATTCAATGTGGTTTTCTCCTATTGCGATTGTAGTAGATGTTTACGAGATTCTACCTCTCATGTTAGAAATGAAATAGACATCCTCATGCTTGTTATCACTATTTATGCCTTGACCCATTCTAAGAAGTGGGTGGTGAGTTTTGCATATTGCTTTCAACTTTGTTCTCAAAGACAAAAGGGATTGGCATATTGGGTGTTTTGCAAGAGAAAAGAAAGAGAGCAAGAGATTGATTGCTTGGAGAAAGGGATTTCAAAAATCCCATAAATTTTAAACCTTGTTTTCTTCTCCTTCCTTCTTTCTTTCATCTTCAAAACATAAAAATTAGAAATGAAAGAACTCAAAAAAACCATCTACATATGCACATTTTGGGAGTTTTTTTCCTCCTCTTGCTATCTTAAGAAAATTATGTACACAAAACTTATAACAAAATAACTTTTAAGTCCCTGCACCTTTTTCTTTGTCTCCTTTTCTTGTCATTTTCATAAAACTTGTCTTTTTCTTTGGCCACCATGAAGGATCACCCTCACCTCCAAAAGCTTGAGCAACCTCTCCCCCATCACTATCTCCACATCGCCTCCTTCTCACTAAGCCAAAAATCATTTTCACAAAACATTGAACAAAGTGGAGAAGTTCCACTCAAAGTTCTTGAGAAACTTCTAGAAGAATGAGCTTACCCCCCACTTACCATTTGTCAACCCCTAGTTCTCTTTAACCATGTTGGCATTTTTGTTGGTTTAAATAGTTTGCTATCAACACCTTGGCACTATACAACATTTGGCCAATAGTGCCATATGTTGGACAATAAGCATGTTTGATAATGCCACACACTATTTGATAATGAGTTATACACTAATTAATAGTGCCATATGCAAGCTATCAATCTAAACACACACAAAAAGTGATATTTCTACCAAAGAGAATGGTAAACTACTCAAGAACTCTATACACGATCGATAATCTAGATCGTATTTATTTGATGTCAATATACCCATAAGTGATACCCATGCTTAACATCATTACCTCAACCTGTCATGCTATTTCTTATGTCCTCCTGCATAATGAGTAACACTAAAAGGATCCTTGTGATCCCAACCCAGAACCATATGCCTGTGATATTCTCTTTAGTTTCTAGGGCACTAAGTTGAACTCCCCTGGAAAAGGATTCCTCTTTGGAATTTCTCTTCATTGTGTCACTGTGTCTTGATCTTTGTTTGTGAATTGTGTGATATAATGTGATTCATATTAATGAGTTCATAGGTGCACTCACACTTTTTTCTTTTTCTTTTTTGGAAGGGGCCATAGTAATTGGGCCCATAACCAATTTTTTTTCAACATTGTGCACTCTCCAATAGAAACATCTCTTTGGACCTCAAGTTGTAAAATAGAAGCAAATGTGCTCCCCCATGGCTTACCTTTTCAATTTATATACATGGGAATTGAACTTCAAGCAAACCATATGGGATAAAACTAAGGTGCTATTGAGAACATCTTGGGGGAACAACTTGGGAACTTGGAGAACCCCATGGCAACATTATGAGAACACATTGGCAACAACTTGAAAAAAACCAAAAAATCACTTCCCACACTTGACAAAAGACCCAACCTGATAAGCGATTGGCAACCCCAGGTCAAGCTCATTGGCAGAGGGCCAGCAGGGGTTTCAGCTACACACCACCAGGTTTGAATGGAGGACCTCTTGGAGGTCTTAGGGCTATATCAGTGAAGCATCAACCCTGGAGACATGATCATAAGCTTTAAGGTTCTAATCCTCTGTTCATGGAAGTAGGTTTCTTAAAGATGAAAAAAACCTATCAGATTGAGGGGGGTTAGGGAGAGCTTCTTCTTCTGCTTTGCATAAACAACAAGAACAACATCACTAGTGCTGATGTAGGTCTCCTCTGTCTTTTCCTCCTCCATGTTGTTTTAGTTCTAGTTTCTTTCCTTCAGTGTTTTTCTTCTTCTGGGTTCTTTTAGTCCTTTTTTATAAATGGGAATTTTTCTTTGAAGGAAAAAGAAAATTCCCTGCTCTTGATTTCCTTTGTCACAAGTGTGGAAATTTTCTTGATACTCATGAGAGTTAAAATTTCCTCCTCCTCCTCCTCCTCTTGCATGCTTTGAAACACCCAAGTCATAATCACATCCTCTAGCATCGGGAAGTTAGGGTTTGGATGCTGACTGAGGCCATCATATTGTACAAACTGGAGTTGTTGTAGTTGTTGTTGTTTTGTCCAGAATACAAAACAAACAAAAAATAACATATATATTTTTATAAAAATTCTTCTTGTTGTTTTTTGTTTTTGTAGGTATGGACTTTGGACCATATGCCCTCTAGGGTATGATTTTTAAAGAAAATCATGGGGGGAAAAGTGAGAGGCAGAAGAAGCAAGCAGGCATTTCACTTTTCAAAATGCTTGCCTCTTGGTGGAGGTAAAAAAAATTGCGTGGTGTAATGCGACCTCCAAATACACTTAAACCCACAATGTTTGTTGTCATCACCATATATACTTGCAAATGTATGTGCCAATTTGGCAGGTTCCCAAGGTGTCTTCTATGGCAGAATCGGCTACCACAGCTGATTCTGATATTTCCTGACCTGCGTAAGCTACGTAATGACTGAACTGTGCTAGTTTATGACTTACTTATGGACCTTTACATTTTAGAAACACACCCTAAGGGGCACATTGTGCCCATGTTCATTCAAAATACCTTCATTGGAGTAAGTATATTGTAGAGTAACACCTGCTGAACATTAAAGGTTTGGGGTGGCAGATTATGTCATTTTCTTGATGACATTATATGATGTAATCTTCTGCTGATGATCATATATATATATTCACAACAGTGACCAAAATGTATGTTGAACAATTTTTTTTTAAAATTTCAAACTGTTGAATCTGCCACCCTAGACCGTAATGTCATGTCATGGCCCCACCCTTGCTCATTATGTTGAGTGCATATTGCCTAGCTTGCTTTAATAGGCTTGCTTGTCACCTTACCCAACATAATGGGTAGGGACTTCACCATTCCATAGTACGGAATGGCTCTGCCTTTGTCCTGGCAAGTTGAAACAAAATCATGAGTGACCATGATGAAACATTTGTTGGAAGTAACTCGTGATGTGGTTTTGGACAAATTTTCTTTTTCTTGACAAAAGGTTTGGTTTGACACAAGTTTGGATTATTTTTTTAAAGTGTGAATTGAACTAATTTTTGCTGATTTTTGGAAAATTCTGTGAAATTTTCTAATGAAAAATTCGAAAAAGAAATTCCCTGTTTGGCTTACAATATGGTTAGGTAATTTGAATGCCAAAATGAAATTTTAATTGCAAATCGCAACATCTCAGAGGAAAGTTACAACTTAGGTCTTCAGCTCTCATGTACAAGTTGGACCCCAATTCAGCCCCAAAATTGCATCCACCCAAACAATGTAAAGTTGACAAAGCTTTGACACAATATGATGGCTCTAAGTTACCCCTGCTTTTTTCTTGCCACTAAGCCAATTAAAAGTGTGATGTTGTTGTGAACTTTGAACGTTGAAGGCAACAAAGGAAGTTAAGTTTTCGGAGCTTCTACCCCTTCCTCCTCACTCTTGCACAAGATACTAAACACCCACCCCATCAAACTTTGCAAAGGTGGCAAAAAAGTGTTAGAACAAGCACTATGGTGCCTTGTGCGGTTATGTTGTAATGTTTGACTCATAACTTGAAATGTTAAAAATAAATTACAAATCGGATACATGTAGTTGTTTTGAATAGTAAGAAATAAACAAGAAATAAGCTAGTGATAATAACTGGATCCTAGTTCACCTCGGTGGTGGTGGTGGTGGTGGGGACCTTGCAAGTCACAACCTATCATGTTTTAAAAATGCAGGTCATTAGAATATGAATCATATGATTTTACACAAAACCATGCAAAGCACAAAACAACAAGCCCATGAAGTTTGATGATCTGGGGGAGTATGACGTCTTATCACCCTTCCCCAAACCAAACCAAATAGTAAATGTGTGCTTTTGTTGTTTTTGTTGTCTAGTGCAAAAAAGTCTTCTTTTTTGTGGGAAGGGATCTTTTTCTCGTGGGTGCTCAGACAAGCAAATCTTTTGAACTTTGCCTTTGTAAGTTTCTGTTGTTGTTGTTGTGGTGGCCCAATTGTATGTACTTCACCCCCTTTAACTGGGTCTAACAGCCCTCACTGAAGAAGGTGAAGGTAACTAGTGTATTTGGTAGTACAAGTGTAGGTACCTGGTTCACCACCCTTTCCTGGCCCCCACCCCCCATCCCCCCTTCCCCATCTGAACAATAAAATAGGTACACACATTAGGGTTTAGGCATGGACTTATTAGGGTTTCAGTCCATCAACTAATGTGTACCTGTTTAGGGTTTCACATTAGGGTTTAGGGTTTGTGCATCGACTAAAACCGTATTAAACCGTAATGTGTGCCTGTTTTAGGGTTTCATATTAGGGTTTAAGGTTTGTCCAGCGACTAAAACCGTAAACCCTAATGTGAAACCCTAAAACAGGTACACATTACGGTTTCGGCATGAACTTATTAGGGTTTCAGTCAATCAACTAATGTGTACCTGTTTTAGGGTTTCATATTAGGGTTTCAGGTTTGTCCAGCAACTAAAACCACAAACCCTAATGTGAAACCCTAAAACAGGTACACATTAGTTGAGGGACTGAAACCCTAAACCATATAACTAAAAACCCGTGCAAATGGACAATACATAATAGTTATTGACATTTGTCTTATCTTTTTTAATTTAGTTTTGCTCAACTCCAAAAAAGTGCATTGGCCAAAGTCTCCCTCTTGGAATGCACCCAGATTGTGCAGAAGAAGGAGACCTTCTTGCATAGAACCTTTACAACACCAAAAGCTTCATGGTCTTGGGGCACGTCTAATGTCCCAATAATTTTTTTTGAGATGGCCCAATCAAAGTGGCTCCTTCCCAAAAGGAGAAAAACAAAGTGTTTCGTGATCACTATTGTACTCTCTTTCATGTAGCAACCTTTCAAAAGCAAATTTGCACGGCTTCCTTTTGTTCCTTTGTGCACATCCCTTTGTTGTTCGGACAACAACAACACTTGCTTTTCACGTACTGTGGAGTACAGTGAGAGTGAACCCAACTGCTATGGCACAACATGAGGGGTGGATGGATGGATGGATGAATGGTGGAGGAATGGATCAACCCTGTTATCAACTCAACTGAGATTCATCCACAAAATTGAGTCAGGAAAGAGTTCCAATCAGTTGGTGACTGACCTGGGTTTTGTTCATTGTAATTGATTCATATCAAGGTTCCATCCATTGAAACTCATCTTGAGTTCATCCATCCTAAAATTCACCCATTTGCACCTGAAATGCTCTTGAATGAAGTAATTCAATTTCATGGACCTGACATGCTGATTATCAGTGGCACGTACCAGGGTTTTTTCTTTGAAGTTTTGACATAAAAAATTTGGCTAAAATTTCCAAAAAACATTAGCCAATTTTTATTTTTTTTGAGTTTACACTAGAAAAGCACATATATCCAAAAGTTTCCCAAACTTTTTGTCAAATTTTTTATTAGAAAATTTTAATTTTGAAAATAAAAAACACAACAACAAAAGACTTGAGTTTTCTTTACATGCATTTTCCAAATGTACAATTGATGGGACTGTAGTAATCAGTGTTTTTTTTAAAGAATTTTTGTTTATAGCCAAAGTGGCAAACATACTTAGAAAGATTTAGCCAAATCTGGCTATAAACCAGATGTGAAGTACAAAACTTTAATCATCCTTCTATATCTTTGGCTACACACTCAAAAACAAATACAAATTTTCTTGTGAATTTTTTCTCATTTTTTCCCTCACTTTTGGTGATTAAAAACCTTCAAAAACACCACTTCATTTTTTAATTTTGAATTTTCATTTTCGCCAGTTAAAAAAAAAAGGCTGATGGTAATAATACTGATGAAAATGTGAATTGGTGTTCCAGTTCCAGTTCCAGTTATGGGTGATCTACATTGGCCTCTGAGCCTGGCAGGAATTGGTGCCAAAGCAGACCAGTTCCAGTTATTGTCAGCCTTCCCAGCTCCAGTTATGGGTGATCATCCTACATTAGCTCTGAAACCTGAAGCTCTGAACCTGGCAGGAATGGGTGCTGAAGCAATCCAGTCCCAGTTATTGTTGATGCTACACTGGCTCTAAACCTGGCAGGGGATTGGTGCCACAGCAGGTCTAGTTCCAGTTACTGGTGATTCTACATTAGCTCTGAACCTGGCCGGGGATTGGTCCAGAAGCTGTGAGACAGTGGATGACAAACTTGCACAGATAGATAGATTTCCTCAATTTCACCAGTTTCAAAATTCACAAAGTTAGTATTTACAGTAGAGATTTGACAGCAAAACATACTTCACTACCACTAAGAAGAGTTCAGCTCATCCAAGTGGGTTTTTCAACAGACAAAATCAGAAGTTTCAGATTGAACTAGAAACCATTGGATTGTCACAAGAACAGAATGGAGAGCAGCAGAGCTGACTGCAATTATACTGACTACTTAATAACAGCAGGAGAAGGAATTCCGCATGTGAAAACAATGTTCTTGGCAGTTAGACACAGAAAAAAGACACCCAAATGGCAGGTCTAAGGAGAGAGACCTGTCCACCAGCATCCAATTGAATGGTGTGAAGGTCATTCAGGAGATGGCCAAACATGAGCTGCTTAAGGTCAAGAGGTATCAAGCAAAACATGATTGCAGAGGGAAAAAAATCCACCCAAAATATCACAATACCAGTTCCAGCCAAACCAGAACCAACATGCCAAGAAACACTGCAGTCATAAACTTTTGTGAGTATCACTCACAATATATCGAGCTTTCACTTTCATCAGGAAGAAAGGGCAGTGAGTGGGAAGAACAATCTGACTCATGATGTTGGCTAGCACTCGAGAAGAAGCATTTGCTAGTTAAAACAGAGTCAACAGTTATCCTCATTCACTGTCAGGGTAAAGCTTCCTTTTCAAGCTCAACCCTGCACCAGCAAGCATCTAAGACTAAGGGGCAGAGAGATGCCTACATAAGAGGATACTTGTTTGGGTTCCCCACAACATGAACATATCCTCTTGAGAACAGCAGAAAAATCAGACAAGCAGCAAAAAGACTTAACAGGCCAAACAAGACATGGTAGTAGAGAGACCCAGAGTGACAGCTGAGAGTGAGGCCCAACAATCAGGAAAGAGACCAGCACCAGCAGCAAGTCCAAGTATAGCTCCTTTTCCCCCTTGAGAAAACCAGCCACCACCAACATCTCCCAGAGAAAGAAAGCCTTCTTTGTGCACACACTGTAATCCACAATGCTTGGGAATTTTAACAGTATGAGGTCATACTACCCCCCTTTAAATAACAATAACAAACAGTTCAACAACTTGGCGCCCATATTGTGGCAAGAAAGAAAAACCTTGAGGCGCTAATTGAGCTTTATGTTACAAATTCAACACACCTGCAGCAGAAAGTAATGGATAGTGTTTTGAATGCTTATGGCAAGTCCAACAACATATAGCAAAGGTTCGATGTTGACTGACAAGCCACAACATTGCATCACAATAAAATTAAAAAAAGAGTAAAATCTTAAGCCAAAATTGCATCTGACTCTTTCGGTCTCCAGTTGCACAGCAATCACATAACCTGAGCCACACAGGAGGAGAGTCCACCACCACCACCACAGGCAGAGAGGTACATAACCTAGGAAGCATCCCATGATTTCCCTGGAGAATGTCCACTTGCACCAACTGACCGCAAGTTCTCTCTTTGATGAAAGAAGGCTCCAAGGTCTACCCCTGGACCTAACGATGTGATACTAGCCAAATCTCGTTGAGACAGCGTCAAGCCCATGCCTCCGGCAGCAGCAGCAGCAGCAGCCATTCCACTAGCTCCACCAACACCCAAAAAGTCATGTGTAAATCTGTCACTTCCATCTTCCCCTCTTGTTGAACCACCACTGCCAAGGCCTGGCAGCATTGACGGGCCCATACCTTGAGAAACTGGACCTCCAGGATATGGACTATGCCCTCCCATGACATTGTTAGTTGATGACATGCGGTGATGACGATTGCTCGGAGGCATCATTCCTCCCACATTCCCAGAATTAGGTCCAAACATGGATGATGACATATTGCCCAAGGGTCCTGCTGTAAAGAGACCAGCACCTCCTGATAATGAGTTCATGAAGTCCTGCACCCCTGCTGCTGCTGCTGCAGAATGATGCTGCTGCTGCTGCTGCTGCTGATGATGATGATGATCATTGTTGGACCTGCCTTGGCTGCCTCCAAAGTTTGATGGACCCATTGATGTACCTACTACTGGAGAACCTGCTGCCACTTCAACTGGTCGTCTCATCTGCAACGGCTGAACTATGTTTGTCTTGTTTGTTGGAATCTCAATTGCCCTGCCTTGATCTTGTCGTTGGCCTTGCCAGACTGACATAGAGCTTGAATCTCCACCACCTAGTCCATAGCCTCGTAGCAATGAGGAATTACTGGCAGTTGCACCCATCTGTGCTGCTTTCTGTAGCAAAGCTGTGGCTGACATTTGAGCAGTAGCAGTGTGCTGCTGTTGCTGCTGTTGCTGTTGTTGCTGCTGTTGCTGTTGTTGCTGCTGCTGCTGATTAAAGAGCATGGATGCTGAAGATAAACCTCCTACCACATCATTATAAACCGAGGAACAACTTGACAGGCCTGCTGAGGAGGACAAAGACAATCCTGCTGTTGCAGAGCCACCGCTGCGCTCTGCTTGATCGGCACCTGCAGTGAAGTCTGAAAACCCAGAGATGCCCATCCCCATGCTTGCACCGCTAGTGTTTGCAGGTGCTGTGCTTTGCAATCCTGGCATTGTCCCACCAGAAGAAAACAGATGTGCGAACAAGCTCCCACTTCCAGATGAAACCATTGGTAGAAGTCCACTGGAGGGCGGCCTGGGAGCTTGTGGAACATCATACTCAAGAGGATTCAGAATCCCAGCACCCATTCCTCCTGCTGCTGCTCCTCCTCCTCCCCCATGCTGCTGCTGCATAGCCTTGGGGGGTTGCATCAGAAATGAAGAAGAAAGGTCTGAGCCAGGAAGCAACTGCACATGTTGTGAGCCAGGAATCCCCCCTGGACCACCACCACCACCACTGCCAGGACCAGGTCCTAACCATAATGACAACCTTGTACCTGCTGCACCTGAAGTTGCAGGTGCATTGCCAACAACAGATTGACCCCAGCGTGGTGGCAGCAATGAAAGCCCACCTTCACCCAGCCTTCCTAAGCCTGCCATGGAGGGTGGCAGACTTGCTGGTCTCATTGATCCTCCTCCTCCTCCTGCTCCTCCTCCTCCGACAGATGCCAAAGGATGATGATCTCCACTCATCCGTCCCAAATTGCTGCTATGAGGAGAGGAGGGTGCGCCAATGACTGACATGGATGGACCTACCAAAAGACTACTGCTGCTGTCTCCACCATGCTGCTTTCCTGCTGAGACTCGAGCACTCTCTTCTGCCAAAGCATCACAGAAAGCTCGGTGGGTGATGAAACTGTCTCGCCTGCTCTTACCCCAAATACCCATCCCACCACATGGCAGCCACCATTTCATCCCCATCAGCATGCATTTTGTGGAGCAAAACACTTGTCTTTTAGGGATTACAGAAAATGCAATGCCACAAAAGCAAAAGACTGAAGAAAAAAGACAGAGATAGAGAGACAAACAAACCTGGAAAACAAGGTACCACAATCACAGCGGTACTCACGAGTTCCGCAGGTTTTAGAATGAGCTTTCCAGTCGGATTGAACAGCGTATCTCTTAGAGCACTTGTCGCACTTCCACTTCTTCTCGCCATGTTTGCGGCAGAAGTGCTTCTTGATGCCAGTCAAGTCCCCCAGGGCGCGCGACGGGTCGTGATGCACACATGAGGGCTCAGGGCAGATATACACGCGCTTGCGAATCTCCTTGCTGGTCCGCTGCCTCAACTTCCAGGGCAGGTTATGGCCCCGTCGGTGTAACTGCAGGTTCTGATCTCGCTGAAACCCTTTGTTACAAATCTCGCATACAAAGCGATTGGTCGCCATCAACGTCTTCGGCGACAACGCTATCACCTCTGCTTCTGGGTCTGCACAACAAAGCCCAACAAATCCACCAAATCCACCATGTCATCTCTGTCTCTCTGGGAATCCATCCATCTGCAACGGCTGCTTCAAAAAGACAAAATCTCAGAACAACACTACATACCCGGAGTCCCAGGCAAGTTCCGTTTCCGCTTGGGCCCAGGAGGCTGGCCACTGGAGACGGTGGTGGTAGTGGTGGCAGGCGTGGCCGGGTGGGATGTCGGCGGCAGCGCTGTGTTGTTGCCATCTCCCGATGACAAGCTTGCTTCTCCAGCTGATGCGCTGGTTATGTTGGACAATGTCATCTCCTCCTCCTCCTCCTCCTCCTCCTCCTCAGGACCTCCTTCCTTCCTTCCTTCCCCCCCAGCCTTCCCAGCTTCTAGCTACGGCCGCCACCACCACCACATACTACTACTCCTCACCTTCCGCCACCTTCCTCCCTCCTCCGAGAAACTAACAAGCTAAGAAGAAGAAGAAGCAGCCGCAGCAGATGATAGCCTTCTGGAGCTCCACTTTAATGTCCACTTTCTTCCCTGCCATCCTCCTCCTCCCCCCCCCTTCCCTTCCCCCCCCCCCCCACCCCCCCCCCCCCCCACCCCCCCCCCCCACCCCCCACCACCCCCCCACCCCCCCCTCCCCACACCCCACCA